>Ga0065711_1035752_pt1 | contig 21882 bp, 9 predicted proteins | sample Hoacrofraction12_FD_59098 | JGI IMG/M metagenome (GOLD analysis project Ga0065711, IMG submission 59098) | Hoatzin crop microbial communities from Cojedes, Venezuela - Epithelial fraction 12 v2 (version 2) | ecosystem: Host-associated > Birds > Digestive system > Esophagus > Crop | place... | reverse complement strand
TCTGGGGCCTGGGATTCCTGAGGGCCAGTCTTAGCACTGAAGACTGAAGCCAAGAAGGCATTCAGTAGCTCTGCCTTCTCTGCATCCTCCGTCACCAGGAGACCCGCCTCATTCAGCAGCAGCCCCACATTGTCCCTAGCCTTCCTTTTGCTGCTGATGTAGTTGAAGACGCCCTTCTTGTTGTTTTTGACATCCCTTGCCAGCTTCAATTCCAGGTGGGCCTTGGCCTTCCTCGTGGCATCCCTGCATGCTCTCAGCACGTTTCTGTACTCTTCCCAAGTGGCCTGCCCCTCTTTCGACATTCCATGGACCTTTCTCTTCTGCCTGATCTCCGCTAGAAGCTCCTTGTTTAACCATGCAGGTCTCCTGCCTCCTTTGCTAGATTTTATAGATTTCTGCATAATCTATATGAAAGTTTGATTTTGAGACAATGTACGTGTATTGAATATTGTTGTCTTTTTCTTTTTTTTTCTTTTTCTTTTTTTTTTTTTTAGAGTATTACAATAACACAATATTTCACAGAGTAGTGCCTGGCTTTATAGTGCAGGGAGGTGATCCCACTGGTACTGGATCAGGTGGAGATTCAATCTATGGAGCTCCCTTCAAGGTATGTATCTGTATTTGCATTAATTTTTGGTTATGTTCTATCAGTTGTTCTTCTGACCATGTTAGGTTGTGAGAAAACAAACATATGATAAATTCAACATTAAGCATGTACAGTAATTGCTTTCACACGTTGCTTCTATATTTTTGAATATGTCTTTTTAAATTGAGAGTTCTTAAATCTAAGTGTTCTAATATTATCATAAATGTATGGCCTTACTGGCATGAACTTCACAAGGAAAAATAGGGAGGGGGAAGAGTAGGTGTTGACATGTGACAGACTCAGATGTAGAAAGGTATGTTGTTTATGCACATGGTATCTCCTTTAGCAAAGGTCTCAGTGTTGTGTATGTGTTCATTGGCATTATTGATACCAGCATGGCTCGTATCTTAACTAGGAGGCTCAGATCCTAAGCGAACATACACATGCACAGCAGCTGTGTTCTCTTCTACCTGAATGTTTTATTTCAGATGGGGCAGGCACCTTTAACTTGTGACTGAAGCTGCATAGCCAGCCTATGGGCCTCCCATATCTGCTGCTAGAATAGGCTCAAACATGTAGCGCAAATGTGAAGTTTGCAGAACGGATTGCTACCTGAGCAGAGAACAAAACGAGTATTACCACTATTGTAGTAGTGTCGCTGCTTAACATTAGTGGTATCGCAATATTACAGTGTTTAGAACTGTGATGCTACCATGATTTCAATATATTACTCCTCGCTTTCACCTTGCTTTGAAAACAGACCTATTCTGTTGTCTTATGGTCCAGAAAATGTTCTTCCAATACAGTACTATTACAACCTGCTATTGAGCTTCCAGTTGTTTTATATAAATTAGGACTTTTCTGCTAAGTACAGTGGTTAGCAAGAACAATAGTGTTACAAGAACTGTATGGAATGCAGTTACTTTTAGAAGTGCTTTGGATTTATTTTAATGTTGAGGGATAATAAATTCCAACAAAAGTAACGAATAACAAATGATTATTAGGCAATGACTGGAAAAAGAGAAAGTTAACAAGGCAGAACTTAGAGTTTTTAGGAAATCATGTGTCTTTCTATTATTCATATACTGGTTTCTAGTTTTTTTCTTTTGGTGTTTGTTGGTTTTGTGTTTATGGTTTCTTTTGAAAGAAGATTGTTCTTCTTATTTGCATTATTGTAGGCACTAAAGAAAAAGCATTGGCTAAAAATAATTTTTCTGCTGAAAACAGAAGCTTTTAAATATAATTGTGGCATTAAAGACCTTGTTTTTATTACTGTCTGAATTTAAAACAAAACCAATAGCATATTTTCTGTGTGTGCATATGGATGTAAATAAGCTGTAGCTAAAGAAATTGATAAAATAGTTACATACTTAAGTCGTGTTCTTTTCTCTTCTGTCTTTGCCAGGATGAGTTCCACTCCCGGTTGCGATTTAATCGAAGAGGACTTGTTGCTATGGCAAATGCTGGGCCCCATGATAATGGGAGTCAGTTTTTCTTTACATTGGGTCGTGCAGATGAGCTTAACAACAAGCACACAATCTTTGGAAAGGTCTGCTACTCGTACTAGAGTCCCAGATTGAGTTTGACAGAAGCTACAATAAGTTTCTTTGTATTCAAAGGATATTTTAGTGTTGTTTGCTGCTACATACGTTTGAAGTTGATTTCCTTGCTTTCTAAGCTGTCTTCATTCACTTTGTTTCCCATGTCTGGTAGAAATGTTTCCATGGGTTGCGCCCACAATTATCTACTTTGCTGTTATTATTCTTCTAAATTATATTTCATGTTGTGCTTCCTTTGAATAATCTTACTAATATTATTACAGCTTTGCCTTATTAATCAGTTCATCTAATACTAGTGACATTTTAGAAAATGCTGTTTGTAAATTCTAATTACCAAGAAGAATCAGGAAAATTAAAAACATAAGATGAATTTACTACTCTCATGATTTACTTGAAAGAAGATAAACCAACTTTTTTTATTTCACAGTGTCTTTTATTTTCCTGTTTCACAGCTCACAGTAAGAATTTGACATCTTCCCCTGCATACACTCAAAAACGCAGGTTTAGCTACCTGTAGTCCTTCAGCTTTTGCTGTTAAATTTAACAAACCTTTGTACATATTTGCTGTCTTTTAGTTTTACACGCTTACAGTATTTCCTATATAATTTGTATTTTCAAAATTCTTTACATAATAATTGCCTTTCAAACCTTTTTTGTAAATTTGACAGGTTACAGGGGATACAATATATAACATGTTACGCCTGGCCGAAGTAGAAGTTGACAAGGAAGAGAGACCTCTCAGTCCACACAAAATAAGAAGTAGCGAAGTGAGTGTGTTCTGGTTTGAAACGTGAAGTTTTAAAATTCTTTTGTTCATAGCATTCAGAAACCTGTGACGTAGTATGAATACTTGGCGTGTCTTTTTATGTATTCTTTTTATATATATAATCATTTAATTATAACAAAATATTTAAAGAAGATATGTCTAAAATACTACTTTTTTAACAGGTTTTGTTTAATCCGTTCGATGACATTGTTCCAAGACCAAATAGAAAGCTGAAGAATGACAAACCAGAAGAAGAAACTAAAAAGTCCAAAGTAAAAGGCACAAAGTAAATATATACAGCATAAGTCATGGTTAATTTTCTTTTACCTTTAATTTGCAGCTTGATAATTTTCTGTTTCTGCATTTAAAACACAAGGCTTTGCCAAAATGCACGGAGGAGTGTTCTCTACTATTAGCAAAACCTACTTCCATATTCCTGACAAATGTGGTTGCTTTGACTAGAGCTGTTACTGTGTGTCAGCTGAGCTGTAGTTTGTTGCAAAAGAGAGGTAAAAGGTAGCTTAAGCCCTTCCCATGGGCAAGCACCTGCAGTCTTTCTCTTGTGACTGAGTTCATACTTAAGTGAATACGTACTAGTGACTAGGTCACAGCTCGGTTGTTTGAGGCTTTTGAACTTGTTTTATCAGCTACCACTTCTCTCCCACTAAAATACTTAGCAAAAGGTAGGTATTTTGACATGGGAAATTTCAGTTTCTGTGAATGGAATTTGGTAGTCATAAACATGCAGTGAAAAGTAACAAGAAACCTCAAGTGTGTGTATGCTGCCAATTCTGTTGGATGGAAATACAATATGTTGCGACTGACTGGTTGCAACATAGTGTGAACAGTTAATTTTGGGGAAAAAAATTGAAGATTATTATTTCTTTTAATTACTTTCTGTAAATGTGTGTGCATTTGATTCCTTTGTGAGTCATCATATCTTGAAAATTTTGTGTTTGGTGCTTGAGTGTTGGTCTGTTGGGGAAATAAAATTGGAAAAACTTCTAACTGCTCCATTTTCAAAGCTGTCAGCATTTAAGAGTCTGTGAAAGTTAGTCAAGGCAGAATTTCTTAATTTCTGTCTTATTAAGCGGTGCTTAGCTATCCTGATTGTTTTGTCTCAGGAATAGAATAAAACATGCTTCTCTAAATATTCGTGGTTTATGCAGAACAACATGTTGTAGTTGTTTGAAACTGGTACATTTAGCAGGAGAAGTTTTTTAAAAAATCGCATAACATGGAAGTAATATGCTTAGAATTTATGGAGTGTTAATAAGACAGTATTTAAAGATTTACTAGAAAATGTGTTTTCTCTCTTGAAGAAATTTTAACCTTCTTTCCTTTGGGGAAGAAGCTGAAGAAGAAGAGGAGGAAGTCAACAGAGTTAGTCAGGTACTGTCCCTTTTTTCTTTTCAACTCAAAATTACCTTTTCTGCATGTTTGTGAAAAGCTTTAAAGTTCTTCATCTTGTTCTTATGTTTGAGTTTTGAACAGTAATACTAGAAATTACCTCAGATTTTATGATCTTAACATATTGGAAAAACAGCTTTTTAACTTTTCTAACTTTGAAGGTGACTTCAGTTATTCATGATATTTTTACATTTCCATATAGGTTCATATTTCATAGTGTAGGTCTATGTCTGGTGTTTAAAATTCGTACGGGAGATAGGTACTTCATTCCTCTTCGCCTCTTCAATTATAAGAGTGTGATTTGATGCTAAAATACTTGAGATTTGAAATAGATTATCTTGTTAATTGCCAGTGCATTTGTAGCTCTGTTTTCTGGTGTATATCCATTCTGTGTGCAAAATGAAGTGGGGTTAGGGTGGGGATAATAGCGTATTATCATAATTAAATATTGCACAATTTTGAACTGTCCACATGCACAGAACTCGGGTTGCATAGGTAGTGTTTGATATTTCGTTACCTGACTTGGCCACTTAAAGAAGGCTAGCTTAAAAATTTCTTTCACATGTTTTCTTTCTCATTTCTGCTGCTGACCAAATTATTTTTCTAGAGCCCTAGACTTTCTGGCCAATTTGTACAATTTGGGCACATACCTGCTTCAGTTAGTGATCAGACTTCATGGTACTGAGTGTTGTACCACAGAAGTGAAAAAATGGTCTTCAATCCTCAGGGTTTAGTTAAAATAGAAAAGACAACCGTGAGTAATGATGGCCAGTATTACAGTGAAATGGTATCTGTCAGGATGGTAGCAGAGGTTTATCACAACAGTAGTTTTAATTATTTTTCTTTCTTGTTTCAGCTTACCAGTCAGACTAACTATACTTGTTTACCTTAACATGCTCATCTGCAGCTCTGCTCTTGGTATACGTCTGGGTTTTAATATCGCGTTTTAATTCTGTTGCTTTGATGTTCTTCACTGTCGTGCCAAATGCTTGCTTTTCAGTTTGAAATTACCTCTTTCATGATGAGCTCAGTTTCAGTGTTGTCATGCTGTCTTCAACTCAGTCTTAAAATCTTGTACTCGCGTTTGTCTTGACTAAATTCTGGACTGGCTGTAGCTGGGAAAATAGCCAAATCAACTGTTCATGAAGAATTTCTATTCATTCTTTAGAACAGAATGCCACCTTTTTTTCCAGACCTCATTGCTTGTTTCTGATAGGTCTAGATAAGTAGCTCTGTAGTCCTGGACATTATCTTAGTCTTGATTAAGATGAAAGATGTGACCTTCAACACCAACTTTCATTCTCCGTTTCCAGTAAGAAAAATTGAAGGTCAAAGTTAATAATGGGATTCTTTGACATCCACAAAGTCAGACTCTTTCTGTGAACTTTTTTTCATTGCTAGATGCAATAAGTCTTGCTTGTTTCGATGTAAGAAGTGTTTACTTACAAGGACTGAGGTTGAGAGAAAAGTCTACAAGTAACAGGAATATTCTAACAGATCGGGGAAAAGGGAATATTTTCTATTAATTTTTAGTGCAGTGAGGCTGAAACTAAAATTATCTAAAGAGTAAATGAGAACACCATGTATCAGGATGAAATTTTAGTGGTATTTAATAGTTTAATGTTTAGATGTGAAAAATAAGAATTCTTGTCTTAGTCACATCTTATTAACCAAGCAAGTACTAGATGTAAGAATGGCTACTTACGTTTTTTTCTCCATCTTCTCCAATGTGAACAATTTTCTATTCTGGACTTGTTTGGCCTATGCTACACTTAGTCTAGGTGAGGGAGTGAATATGTTTTGCCTTTGCTGCAGTGCATCACCAGACTTTTGTTCCTGAGACTACAAAGATGGACAAGAAGAATAACTGTGGATATGGATCATGATAACTTTAAAATAAAAAAAAAAAGGGAAAGAGGGAGGGAAAGATGAGAATGGTTATTCACTGTTTCTTGCAATGTGGAAAGTGAGACACAAAGATAAAAGAGCAAGCAAATATAAAACAAAAAAGTATTTTTCCCTCTTGAAATTCAAGTAGTGAACATTTATGCCACGGAGCATAATTAAAGTGAGAAGTACAAATACTTTCAAAAAAGAGATTAAACGAGGTTAGGGCCTTGGTGTCTTTTAAATGTTATGGGTCAGATTGTGTCTTCTGTATCAGGGGAGTCTCTAGATGGTTGTATTAGAGTATGAATCTTAGAAGGGAAATTTATGTACCCCAGGAGGTTATAAAAGGCAGAGATCACAGTATTAAGGAGATTTATGTCAAGGAGTGGCAAGAGCAGAACGGTGGCATGAAGGAGGGCGAGCAAGGAGGCAAGGGTGATTCCAGCACAGGCAGTGCACGCGCCAACAGGAGCACAATCCCACAGGTCTGGATACAACAGGCAGAGTTGGTCCCTGGTAACAGAGTCCGTCAGTGGTCCTGGACACGGAAGCTATAACCAAGACCGAAGTCCCCATCCAGAGAGTCCAGTCAGAAATGGGACAGGAGGCAGGGCTGGAGATAAGTCTACAGTGTGAGTCCAACAGGCCCATCCAGAAGACAGGACTAGACAGAGGTACACCTCTGACATAGCTCAGGAAGCGAGTAATTCTCGGGCCTGAGCTGAAATCGTGCTCATGGCCAGAGGAGCTCCAGGTAAAACTCCTGAAGGCCACTAAGGCTGTTACTGCAGTCGAGGACTTGACAGTAGGGTCCCCATTCATTGTTGATTAGTGTTTAAACTGAAGCTCTCAGTGTTCAGACTGCTCATTTAATTGTCTGTACTTGTTTGGAGCAGTTTGCAAAGGTGATAAGCACTCGTGTTTTGTTGTGTGTAGCCCCTGAACACAGGCACAAATAACATGTTGAAGGAAGTAATTTTTCGTGTCGCTGAATGTGTTTGTCTTTTTTTCTGCATAATAAAAATTGAAGTTCTATTTAAATGAGTAAGATTTTATTATCCACACAACTACTGTCTTTCTGAAAGGATTATAAAATGCAGCTGAAATGAAGACATTCAGGTCACAATACAGACTGTTTCTGTAACAGTCAGATTTCAGTCTTAAATTTAAGTGTACCTTTTGGATTTGCATGGGGAATGCTTTCTTACTGCAGTCTTTCTACCTGGAGATATTATGTGGTATTAGATTTGTTTGATTGCTTGCTTCAGTAGATAATTCCTGCATGATGTATTGCAGGTTGTTAATTTCTTTTTTCCATGGATCTAATTAGTGTTCTACAGATTGCTGAGTACTGCTTTGTATGTGGTCATTCTTTGAGTTGTCATATGTCATTATTGGAAAGTCCGAGTTCTTACCTCTTCATTCACTCAAGTATACGTCTGCTAGACCATGTATCTTTATGAAGTTTAATGACTGTGGTGATTAAACTGTATCTCTCTTTTTTTTCCTCTTTCCTTTAAAATTAAGTGCGTTACTATTGCAAAACTATTTTGTTAATCATGGGGTCAGTTTGATGCTCCTTTTGCTGGAATGCTTTCTCTATTCTTCTGCTATTAAAAGTGTTTATGCGTGCTGGTTAGGCTGAAGCTGACAAGAAACAAGTATCTTCTTAGCATTGTCCTTTTTCACCACTTACTCTCTCAAACACTGAACTTTGTAATACTTTTTTTTTTTTTTTGACAGAGCATGAAGGGAAAAAGTAAAAGTAGTCATGATCTGCTGAAGAATGATCCACATCTAAGCTCAGTTCCTGCTGTCAAAAGGTTAATGTGATTTCCAATTTCCAGAACAGATTTACTTTCCAGATGCTGGACTGGATTAGCATCATGTATACTCATTGTTTGTCTGTTACTCTTTAAGAAATTAAGAATAGCAATGCTGGATTGGACCAAATGTTCCTCTAACCTGCTATGCTGTCCCCAGTGTTGGCCATCAGTGGATGCCCAGCAGGGCAAGCATAATGTTTCCCTGAGTAGTCTCCCACCCCCCATCTACTTTCAGATCAGGGGACTGTCAGAGTTTGAAGAGATTCCTCTATTTAGTAATCCTAATAGAGCTCTTGTCAAAGTATTTATTCAGTCTCTTGTAATACTGTTTACATTCACACCTTTCTGCTGCAGGAAGAAGTATCTCTGCTTTTTGTTCTGAACTTGGCTGCTACTGATGTCATTTGATAATTTCTAACTCTTATGCTAGAAAATACAGTCAGTCCCTTTATACCTCTCTTTACCACCATCCCTTCTTAGGCCATCTCTTTTCTAGCCTAAACTTTTAAAGCCTACTCAACTTTTTTTCAAGCAGAAGTTGTTCTGTATCTGTGGTTATTCTTGTTGCTCTTCCCAACTGATGCTGTGAAAAGCTGCAGTTGAAGACCTAATAGTCAGAGGGCTGTTAAGCAGGTATTCTTTATTGCGGTGCCGGGTACACGAGGGATCTCTCCTCCAAACGTGCGCGCCAAACACCCTGTCATTTCAGATTAAATACAATCACAGTATACATTTTCATTATATTTCTGAGAAATGCTTAGCATATTTATGATTCTTCCAAGAACTAATTAGCATATGTTAATATCTTTCACGCATGTCTGTTAGCGTCCTCGGGTGGTATTTGGGGGTCTCAAGATGAAGGCTTACACTCCTCATCACAGTGTCTGCTGGTTGACCTTTGTTTCTGTGCAGACTCAGTTCTAAGGTTATGTATACCGTGTCCTTCCAGGTTGTTTTGCTTTGGTCTCGTTGCCCTCTTGGTGCCTGTTTATCTCTGTAGCTTGGTCCATCTGCCCTCTCAAGGCTGAGCTGTCAGGGGTAGAATTATTTAGGAGCGTCTCTATGTTAGAGCTTTCCTGTCTTCTCAAAACAGCAAGTCAAGTTTGTCTAAGTAGTGTTATTGAGGAGCCTCTTTATCTTAGAGCTTTCCTGTCTTCTCAAAACAGCAAGGATCTACTTTAGTTTAATTACAATCACTCTAGTAAGTGGAGATTTTACATTTACAGGTATCACAACCCAGGTTCTGTTCTAAAATATTTCATTTTTTCAAATCTAAACAACGTACTAAAAATGAAGTTAATCATAAATCTGTATGCTTGCATAAAGAAGGTCTGTGTTTTCTTCTCTGTTTCTTTTTAGTACTTCTTAACTTTTTATTTGCTTTTTTAACCATTGTTGAGTATTGAGCTGACACAATTCCACAAAAATATATCAGCTCCAAGAATTTACTTGTCGTAGAATCATAGAATAGTTTGTGTTGGAAGGGACCTTTAAAGGTCAGCTAGTCCAACCCGGCTGCAAAGAGCAGGGACGTCTTCCACTAGATCAGGTTGCTCAGGGCCCCATCTAACCTGAGCTTGAATGTTTCCAGAGATGAGGCATCTACCATCTCCCCAGGCAACCAGTTCCAGTGTTTCACTACCCTCACTGTAAAAAATTTCTTCCTCATATCTAGTCTGAATCTACCCTCTTTTAGTTTAAAACCATTACCCCTGTTCTCTCGCTACAGGCCCTGCTCTGTCCCCATCTTTCTTATAAGCCCCCTTTAAGTACTGAAAGGCTGCTGTAAGGTCTCCCTGGGGCCTTCTCTTCTCCAGGATGAGCAGCCCCAACTCTATCAGCCTTTCGTCACAGGAGAGGTGTTCTGTCCCTTATATCATTTTTGTGACCCTTCTCTGGACCCACTCCAACAGCTCCATATCTTTTCTGTGCTGAAAGCTCCAGAGCTGCACGTAGGATTCCAGGTGGGGTCTCACCAGAGCAGAGGGGCAGAATCACTTCCCTTGACCTGCTGGCCGCGCTGCTTTTGATGCAGCCCAGGATATGGTTGGCGTTCTGGGTTGTGGGTGCACGTTGTTGGCTCACGTCAGCTTTTCATCCACCAGTACCCCCAAGTCCTTCTTGGCAGGGCTGCTTTCAATCCCTTCATCCCCTAGCCTGTATTGATACTGTGATTTGCCCCAACCCAGGTGCAGGACCTTGCACTTGGCTTTTTTGAACCTCTTGAGGTTCATGCAGTCCCACTTCTCAAGCCTGTACAGGTCTCTCTGGATGGCATCCCATCCCTCAGGTGTGTGAACCGCACCACTGAGCTTGGTGTCATCTGGCAGCTTGTTGAGGGAACACTTGATCCCACTGTCTGTGTCATTGATGAAGATATTCAACAGCACTGGTCCTAATAGAGACCCTTGAGGGACACATCATGATCAATGATGGTCAGCTGAGAGCTCCTTGTTCTGTATGTGGGACTCCTTTTCCTCATGTGTGTAAGTTTACTTTTGTTTACTTCAAATTTCATGTATCATTTTATTATCTCATCATTCAGGTGCTTCTGCAATTCTTAAGTCGTCTCTTGGCTTTACTGTCCTGAGTAACTTAGTATTTATCAAAAAAATCTGTGACCTGGCTGTTTGCGTTGTTACTGAGCTCACTGAACAGCTCAAGCCCCAGCACAGACTACTGTGGATATACACTTGTGATCTTCCGTTGCTAGAAGTGATTGTTTGCTTCTAACTTCTGTTTTGCTTTTAACCATCTATTTATTCATGCATAGACTTTCCCATCACCCCAGGACTATTAATTTCCTTAAAAACCTTTAGTCAGAGACACTATGTGAGTCCAAATATATGAGAGATCATCCATAACTACATGTAGTCTCTTCAAAACACTCCCAGAGGTTGGTAAGGCAGTTATGTTTATAGCCATGTGAAAAATCCCAGGTAGATAATTTTACCTCTTCCCGTGGCTTCTGCTTGTTCAGGACTTACATCAGATGTGGATGCATTCTAAGTACTTTAATACTTACAAATGTAGTGTTGTTTTGTTTTTTAGTTATTATCTTCTATTAAAGAATACTATGACAGAGTATTCCTGGATTGATTTTTTAAATGAAATTGGTGTCATGCATTCCAACAAATTTGCCATTTCTTTGGTGACCTTGATTACTTGTTGATGGCTTAGAGTGCACCTCAAAGCCTTAACTTTGGGGACTTCTTTAATATTCCTTGCTTTGTTTCTCATAACTTCTCTTTTAAATTGTGGGTTAGAAAAATCTTCAAGCCTCTTTATTATTAGTTTGTGACAATTAACAGTGGATATGTTAGCCTTAGTATATTCAGATGGATTCCTTTTTTAATACACTAAACAGTAGCTGTATAACAAAGCAAAATTTTGATGTTAAGCTTAATTATGTGTAGCATATGTTGAACATGCCTATATAAAGAAGGCTTTCCAAAATATAGACTACTTGCAATGAAATGCTAGCGATTGTTTGATGTATGAGATCAAAAACATCCATCTTAAGTGAGCTTTGTTGGTTTTTTTCATTCTATCTGTATACTTCAGTGTTTTGTCTGGATAGCTCAAGGTATGCTTAGAATTTATCCATTGCATGAAAGTCTGTGGTTTTATCCTGTATTTTTAAACATTTCTAATGAGAAAGGATTATGACAGTCAAATGATAGAAAATACTATTTACTGATACTTTTAAGATGAACGTGAGAATGATGTAAGTGACTAGTTTGACTAAAATTTCACGTAGCTAACGAAACAGAATTTTTTATTTTAGAACTGTTTTTTTTAAACAGTATTTTAAATCTCTGGTACTTCAAAGTAGTTATGATTATTTTTCTTCTTTTAGTGAAGCAGCAAGTGAAGAAAGGGATTTGAGTGAGGTAAGTAACATTTTTTTTACGAATAAGTCTTGTTTTTTACTCTGTGTGAATTAGATTTTCTTAGGGGAACAAATGCTACTTTAGAGGTTTTTGAAAACGATCTCAAGTCAGATTTCCACCAAAAGGCTGGAGGACCTTTCAGAGCTCTAAGGTTTGGCCATTGTGATCATTCACAGCAGAATAGAGTTGCTACTACGTACTACCTACTGTGTTTTATAAAAACTGCTTACCAGATCTTTCAGTCAGTAGATTAGGTATATGGGAGGTTATTTACCACAGAGTGACAAACCATTAATAGAAACCCTGAAATTGCTTCTTAAAAAAAAAAAGTTGAAATTAAGTTTGTCACAAATAATGATACGACTCCAGTGTGTGAGGAGAAATCTATGTCTGAGTGAGAGTCCTATTGAAAGATTTCTGCAAGGAAACAAAATTTCAGTAAATATTTATCACTTAAATTGTATTAATGAAGACTGTTGCCTCTGAAAGACAGGAAATCTCTATGACCATGCAATAATGTTCAACCAAACATTGAAACTATTTTAATTACAAGGAGATTGTCATCCGTTGTGCAGAGTAACGTCGCTAGCTGGCTCCAGTTATAGGTCATGGGGGTACCCCTTTGAGTTGCAGCTGAGACAAGGATGTAATATTTGACAAGGAATGCAATCTCCCATTCCCCAAACTGAATCCTGAAAAGTACTCTTTTCCGTATCTATCCACCATGCACAGGTACTGCACCTGTTAGTTAATGCACTGTGGAAGTGAAGGAAAGGCACAGTCCATCCCATTCTTGTGGCTAAGGAAAAAAAAAAACAATAAAAACCCACAAAAATAATCTGCTTCCACCCTGTTTCCTTTTGTGTTTTCCACAAAGCATAGTATGAATTCAGGTTCTTGGGATCTTCTTTGTAATTCCTCCTGTCCAGGAGCATTTCAGTGTTAGAAGGGTTCTGAGAATGGTATTTAATTAAATATTCTTCAGATGTTCCAATATCCCTTTGTTAAGTGAGCTGGATTTGGGGAATACAGAACAGGGACAGGTCAGGTATATTTATTTAAATGTTTATTTTTCAGCCTAATTAATCTGAATGCTGTTACAGTAACGTCATGAAGTCGGAAATAGGAAGGCTTTTTTCCTACAGGTGCTTTCCTTAGATTTCATTTCACTGAAAGATCTTATCTAGAATCTGGCATTTCAGGCAGTTACCTGAGCCTTGTGAAGTGTTACTAGTATTTTATCATCTCTCTTGGATATGTTTCAGTTAACACATGACAGGATCACTTTCACATTGACTCGGCTGCAATGCATTGGTAGTTTTATAGCCATTCTGTGAGCAAATAATTCTTCCAGATCTCCCTACCTCCCCCAAATAACAAGTCCCTAGCGTGTAAGAGCAACTCTTGTTCTTATTCCTGAAGTGCCTGACCTTGCTGTTCATGCTATTAAATATCATCCTGTTTCTCTTACCGCAGTCCTCAGGGTCATATATTTCATGCTTTGATAGTTGGATCCTTTGTATTAAGAGTACCTCATTGCTATTTGTTGAGCCTCTTTTTGGGCCTAAGTCATTAATGAATACGTTATATGAAATGTGTTCACAAGACTGAACTTTTTTTTTTCCCCACCGGTGACATTCTTCCATTTCCCCTTTCTGCAGAATTTGTTTTCCTCTCCCTATTTGTCAATTAGTTGCTGAACAGTAAGTTTCATGTAGTACTATAGATAAATAAAGCTTGATATCTGCCTCCCAATTCAATAGTCTTCTCAGGCAGCTAAATCATATTACATAGAGTAGCCGTTAGACATTCTAACACAAAGTCTCTCATTACATTTTTATTTCCAGAGCAAAGAGAAGAACAGGGCAACTTCACTCAGCTAACAAGAGCAGCAAATACTAATACAGGTTCCAGGCAGGCAGTTTTGTATTTCTGTGTCACCAGGGGAACACCGTCATCCAGATGAACAGCTGCTTCCCTGCTGAGCTGTCAAGTAGCCCACTCTAGGAGGAAATGTGTTAAATCTATTAGTTGGTAATCAGAGTTCAGGAAAATGAGAATCTAAAAGATATGAGACTAGATGGATTTAATGAGACAGAAGAGGGACTGAATGAGGAGAAAAGGGTAGAGTTGCAGGAGAACTGGGGTTGAGGAGAAAGGTTATATCCTATTTTGTGAGTTTTTTCCTAGAAGAAAACTGGTGAAATCCTGTGCAGAGTGAGGAAAATGGAAGGTTCAGAAAGTAGGGGATTCAGCTGAGTTGGACAAGTTGAACCATTTTGTCTCCCATTTTAGAATACCGTCCATGGAACTCCTTCCTGTTACTCAGATTTCTGTATTTTTGTATTAGCTTACTAAGCAATTGCAATTTGTTTTGAGTTGTCCATTTTGTGTTCTAGAAATTCTCCTATCCAATGCTTTGTGTTTCAGTGAAATGCTCTTACGTAAGCCCTAGACAAATCTCCACCAGGAATCTGTCTTTATCCTTGACAGTTAAACACCTTGAACACAGCTGTCACATTCCTTTTCTGGATTCTGCCCCCTGCTACAGAGGTCTGTTGTCAGCTCATCTCCCTGATAATTTATCAAGTAAACAAATCCTTCAGGATGTTTCATTATCTCCTCTACCAAATAATAACTTTCTGGGAAATTAAGTGAAATGCTGATCCTGTTCCACTTTTCTCTGTCCCGTATTTAAGAAGGACAAAACCCCCACAACAATTTGTCAGTTACTTCTTTAATGAATGTTGCAGTTTGGCCATGGCCGGCAACAAAGGGCCATAGGGTCACTCTGCCGCCCTTCCCCCCACTGGGGTGGGGAGGAGAATGGGAAGAAAAAGGCAAAAACAGTTTAACAGAACAGCAAACAAAGCGAACAGTAACAACAACAATACAGAGAAGGAGAATATACAAAACAAACAGCAAAATGCTCAGAGCAACTCTCACCACCCGGTGCTCCGTGTGCTCCCGAGCTGCAACTGCCTTCCCCCCGCCAGCTGCCCGACCGGAGCCCAGCATGATGGCACACGGTATGGAATACCCTGTTCTGTTTGGCCAGGTTGGGTCAGCCCACCTGGCTGAATCCCCTCCTGGCATCTTGTGAAAATTAACCCTGGCCAAACCCAGGACAATGAAATATTCAGCTATTTTACTGTGGTGAATATTTGCAGATTTCAGTTTTTATTCCTGACTTGTCTTCTCTTGTCTAAATCTAAAATCTAAGCATGGTAGTCTGAAGATGCCTGAACAGTGACTCAAAGACGACATCTGAAATCTAGCTCTGGATTCTCTCTTCTGTTCCCAAAAGCGTGCTGCTTGCTGCTTGTAATTTTTTCCCCTCTCCCCCTCCATGTTTATGGACATGGTCTTTGTGCTACTCTTCCTCCTACCTGTCAGTCACACCTAGGACGTGTACATTGTCTTCATAGTGTTCCTGTCCAAGTGCTGACATCCTGGCAGTCTCCTGGATACAGTACAGTCTCTAAAATATCATTTCTAAGTCTGTCATTTCTCTCTGTGTGGTTAAAATTACTATCAAATGATATCTTATGCTTTTTCCGTAGCTATTTAGCATCACTCCAAAATAAATATAAGATGATATGCCATGTAGTCTTTGATATGACGTCCTTCCGTTAAGATTCGTGTAGGCTTCCTTCTTCATGGAAGAAAGTAGTCAAACTTAGATCCCTTGATCTAGTCAGACTCTTCGTTACTGAGAGGAATGACTTACTTCTCCCTCCAAAAGTCTTTGAACCAAGGTGGTTTATCCCCTTTTGCCTTCCTCTGCTAGGCCTGGAAGCACAGTACCTCTGTAGCAAGTTGGGATGATTGATTCCACAGGTTTTCACAGCATCTTTTGATCAATGTGGTATTTGTAAATTCCCTCATGGAGACTGATGGGCAAACATCTTCCATCCCATCATGAATGTAGTATAGCCCTGTGGCAGGAAGTTCTTAAAAAGTTTTGTTTTGTCTTAGTGGAAAATGAAGGAAATGTTTAACATATTGCCTTGATAACATTTTGAATTCATGAACAATAACCAGACTAATACGATATTGCTATGAGGTCTTCTGCAGACCTGTAAAAGACTGTTTGAGTTTATTAAGCCATAAAAAAGGTGTCATATGTGTATGAAAAAATATTTAATTTTCATATTTCTAATTTTTTGTTCCCTCTGAAGCAAATAAGGAGACATTTGTTTGAAGAGTTTGCTTTGAAAGGAAGTATTTTTCTTCTTCTTTTGTAAAGGATTATCTTTGTAAAAAAAACTTTCCATATTCAACATTCTATAGTGAAAAAAAAGCTAAAGGAGAAGTTTTTGTCATTTTAAATCAATAAAGGAGGAAGAAGAACATGATGAAGATGCTGATAGTGTAGAAGGCGAAGCTGCTAGCAATGAGAGATTTCAAATAAAAGAACGCATTGCTAAGAAGTTGAAAATTGATGCAAGTGAAAATGCTAAACAGCAACTTCAAGAGGAAGACACTAAGACAGAAAAGAAAATAACTAGTCGCAGGTAAGTATCATGCTTTTTTTCTTCCTTCTTGTTTTTTCATTCAGCTAGTTTATAGTTGGATTTTCTGCTCAATTCCGGTTTTGCAGTTTCTGCATTGATAGGTCAGTCATACATTCAAATTATTCCCCCCTGCCCACCTCCAGCTGTGGAAGATGATATTGCCTATTGGTTTCTCATTTCCTAATTTCACTTGGCAGTTTGAGCCAGTCAGTTAAGTTACATTTTGTTACACTGAGCACTTATTAATACCTTGTGTGGTAGTTTTATTTTCCCCTGTGAGTTCTAAATGAAGAGTATTTATACGTATTTTTCATGCTTTACTTTGTCTTTCTACACGGTTGTAAGATTGAGTTTTGTAGCTTTGTCGGTGATAACATGTGGTGGTCATCCACCACTGAGATTTACAGAAAGTAAAGGCTTCCTAGTCATTCATTAAATTCTGCTTTAACACAGTAGTCATTCTTACAGTGTACTAGTTTTTCAACACTGCAATTGATATGTCAGTTTTTAGATACTGTCTAGGGCTGTTCCTAGAGGGTTGGAATATGTCTGTGTTTAGTAGTGTAACACTGTATTCAAATCAGTAAACTAGCTCTAGACAAATTATTACATTTCTGTAGCAGTATTCAGCTCTTCACAGACATAAAAGCGTGGGTTCCAGTCCCATAATATAGCTGTGCCAACCTTTGTGAACATCTGTACTGGTTAGCACTCAATTTTCAGTAAGTTAGTTTGTTTTCTTGGAACTTTGTGTCTTGGCAGTTTTTCTTCCAGAGCTGGTTTGCAAATTTCTGCCTAATGATATTTATATTGCATAAAAACATTGGTCATATATGCAAGTGCTGTGTAGTGGACCTGATGGCAAGCTTGCTAGGAATTATTGTCCAGTATTTCTGTAAACATGGGCTTGAGAAGTTACTGAACAATTAAGTCTTTGCAGTTATAAAGTTAAACATGTATATTTACTTATTCAGTAAAACTTACTGGGGGATACGGATAGGGGTAGGAGGCATCAGAAAGGTAGTTTAGATTTTATACTCTGCATAGTTGTCACAAATAACTGCCCGATGAAATTATTCAGGCTTTGCTTATATTAAATTCTGCTTGTGTAATGGCTGTCTGAGATCTCTTCCGCAACAGTTTCCTCTGAACCGAACTATTCCCCCTGTTTTGTTTTGTTTTTTCTTTTTTTTTCCTTCCGTCTTTACCGCCACTGCAGATATGGTTTAATATGTAATGGCCAAGGCATATTGCCAACATAAAAGAATCCAGGACAGTCTGTTTGTGACAAAAGAATACCTGGTAGTCAATGTAAATGCTTCACAAGTTCCATAGCAGTTACCATCCCTATTAATAATTGGGAAGTAAAGGCTTTGGGTCAAGGCACATGAAGATAGATTTGTTGTAATAATAATACACTTTGAGGTAAAATACATATTGAACCTTTGGTTGGAAAACAGAATGAGTGACTGAAACAAAATCAATTGTTATTTTACAGACATCAAAAATTCATGTGTCTGACTTACACTGCTTGAAGGCTATTCTGGTTTTATATGACTATATGTACCTGCTAAAAGTAAAAAATACCTAAATCGTGTTGAAGAAGGGGCTGTTGTCAGTTATGGTGGACATTCGATCCTCATCTTATTTGTAAAACAAAACTAATTCTTAAGATAAGACAAAAATCGCACCCTGACCTTTGCAGCTTGATGGATAGCGATTTGATTATTTTTACTGAAAGAATTTAATGTGATTCTAAAAGCAAGATTAGTAAGTTTTGAGCATTCCATGTGAGGTGGTATTTTTAACTCTGCGTGGCCTGTAGATTTAGAAGCAAGCCATGCTTTAAGAGTGGTAGGAACACTTTAATTATTTTGGATAATCTTTTTATATATTCATATATAAAATATAATTTTAATATTATATTAAAATATACCAGCAACCAATATACCAAGTGTTACTGTTTGTCTACATTTTCTGGAGCAGTGAAAAGCCCAGGGAGAACAATGCCAATAAAATAATTTTTGTTAACCACTTTAGTAAGTTTGAATAGCTCCACAAAATAAAATATGGGATTTAAGCAGGAAATTCAGTGTCCTTTCAATCCTCTCCAGTATTGATTTGAATCTGAGAAGCACACCAGATACTGTACTGAAGCCTGTGCCATTTGAGCAAATCTGAGGTTTTAGTCAGTTTGTTTTCAGGCCTAGATGATGTTACTTCCAAAGTTCCATGTAGTTATGTGTTTGCTGAGAGAACATTGAATGTACTTAATAGCTGGAGATAAATAAACAAGAGCATTTTGGTATCAAATACCCAGCACTATAACATGAAAGGATATTATAGTAAACACAACTGTAATTTAAATGGGCATTAGTTTTTCCTGTCATACGATTTTACTTTTAGTTAGAGGCAAGGCCACTAACTTTCGTGCTTTGGCAAACTCTTTGTAGTCAACAAGATTTGTGTGGTCAGATGTGTAAATTGATGTTAAACCATTTCTTTTGGAGCCATACGTAAACCTGATCTCTTTGTAGAACCATGTAGGCTTATGTACACCACCGTAAATCTATTTCATGAGCATTGCCTTTCTGTTTTTCATTCTTCTTTTCTCTATAAGAGCACCTAAATGACAGTACATGAAATTTAGTGCCATGTTTAAATGGCCGTGCTAGATACAACTAGGTATTGTTTCAGAGGACATACACAAGACATCTTTTAAGAACCTATCCGTTGTTTTTCCTTTCTGACATCTTTGAAGTTGTGCTATGTGGCTGCTTTGGAAATTGATGGCTGTACTATCTCTGCTGTAAACAGCTGGTCCACTGGAAATGTACTGAGATCGAGGAGGATGATGGATAACTTGGATCCCAAAATCTGGTTATTAGTCCTACAGTTGAGATCGATGCATAATCCCAGTGTAAATTACATGAATATTTATCTTGTGTCAATATGTGGGACAGAAGTACAGGAGGTGGTTTTCTGTCTCAAATCTTGCTGAAACCTTGTGCTGAAGCAGTTTCCTGACTGCAGAAGGAAGTAATTCCTGTATTTCAGTACTCTGCATTGGGTGATTGATTAATCCTGCACCCTAATAATGTTTGTGATATTACTATAATATTCCCCAATACAGAATAAGTACAAGCTTCTTGGAGTCAATGAACTGTTCTTGATCATGGAGATTGGACAAATACAGATTAGTGTTAGATAGCCATATCAGATAGTGGAGGTGAGGATTCACAAATTTAAAAGTTCTCCAAGAAAAGCATTTTCTGAAAAAATACCTTCAAGTACATGGCAGACAAATAACATCTTTAGAATAGGAAAAGACATTGGACACTGTACATACTTGCTACCTACCTGTGCACCAATCTGTTCAACTGTCTGCTGGGTTTTACAGAGATGGCTGCTAGAAACAAATGTGCCTGAGGTATAATAGCATGTTTGTAGCATGGAGGGATCACAAAGCTAGAGCACACCCTTAGGAATGAGACTTTATGCTAAAGCTTGCACAATGTTTTATCACATTTTCAGACACATGTAGGCATTCTGTAACCTGCTGTCTCTGCATGTTTACGGTCAATGTGCTGTGTTTGTGGTTATTCAGCTGTTTCGGGGCAGTAACAGTAGTGTTCTAGCCAGAAGGGTTATCTCAGCTCAGAAGAGGGTTTTATGTTTTCAGCAGCTGGGAGCTGTAGTCTTGTGAGACACTGCTTAGTGCCACAAGTGGCATCAATTTCTAGACTCACTGTTTTCTAAATAATTGTCTGGCATCCTCTGACATGAAAATCAAAGGCATGGTATTGTTTGTTTTAGATAAGGTGTTACTAACTTTGAGGTGTGGTGAGATAAAGCAAGATAAACATTATTAAGTTTCATTGTCTGGAATAATGACTGTTTTGTAAGTGTACTGGAGATGGTTGATAATATGCTGATGGGACTTCACCACCCACTGTAGTCCAAGTGTGTGTTGATCAGAGCCAGGTATGTGGGAGGTGCAAATAACTAACAAAAAGTTGGATCCACCATACATAGCTTGAAGGGTAATGCCTACTAAGATGTCAGAGGGCCAAGAAATGTATCTGTCACAATTGTTCATCTCATCAGATATTTAAATGTGCTAATAGAATAATCGAACTTCTAAAAATATTTTTTCAGAGTACAGTCTTTTAACATACATTACTTTTTCTACAAATCTGTATTCATTTGTATTGGTCCCGTTTCTTTTAACACAAATCCATTTGTGAAGTCAGAAGTTTGCACATCTGTTTCACGGAAGCAATGTGGAAACAATAGACACCTCACATTCATAGTGCTGAGATCCAATACCACTTCTAAATGCAATCACACTTGGAGTGCTCAAAGAGTGAAGTTAATTTTAGTCATTCTAGTATGTATTTGAACCTTTTGTGTATGTTTTAAAAAATAATTTGAGACACTGTCCAATTTTGTGTTAGGTAGGAGACTTCAGGAAAAATAATTTCCCACTCATCCTGACAAGTTGTTAGAGAAATTCCATAGGTCTGTTGTTTTTTTATTAGAAAACTTAAGCCTGAACTTCAAAGTATGGAACAGCTGTTTACATGAAGGAATGTATACAAATAGAAGAAGTGTTTGCCATCATTGCAATAGTAGTCAAATTTGTGGGCATTACATTGAGTTTGTAAAATGGCAGTGGCTCGAGATGAGCATCTGAAGGCTTCAGGTATATAGTTCTCTTCTACTTTGGCTAGTAAAAATATTGCTTTTACATTTGTTTTCATCCTGTAGGTGGAGCTCGGGTGCCACACATTTCTGGTTGCCAGCTTTTAAAAATTTTCACCACTTCTTGTTTGCAAGACATGGTGTGCAAGTAGAGTACAGTTGACTGTACAGGTTTTCACTGTACAGTCAGCAATTTCAGTTGCGTCCTTATAATGGATGTGCTGTTATATAGCAATATGAAATAGGTGTCTAGAATAGCCAAATTATTGAGAAAGAAAAGTGACTTTTTTGTTTGAGTGGTTAGCATCACTTGAATTTAACTCTGTGTTTGTATTTTGTCTTGTGTATTTTTCTCCTAATAATCCTATGAATTGTAGTTGAACTAAGTAATCACATTTCTTTTGGTTTATAAGTCATCGCTATCATAAGGAGATGAATAGTAATAGTAGAAGTTACTATTAACTACTGTTATAATTAATAGTAATAATTAACTACTATTATAATCAATAGTAGCTGTATTGCCACTCCTTTGCATTCCTAGCTTTTCTTATGTGCATGTTGCTTGCCATGGGTAAAATAAATCATCTCATGAAGCTTTAGACATCTACTGTGTGTATATATACAAGAATCACAGAATCACAGAATGGTAGGGGTTGGAAGGGACCTCTGTGGGTCATCTAGTCCAACCCTCCTGCCGAAGCAGGGTCACCTACAGTAGGCTGTAGAGGACA
>Ga0065711_1006638_pt1 | contig 21882 bp, 18 predicted proteins | sample Hoacrofraction12_FD_59098 | JGI IMG/M metagenome (GOLD analysis project Ga0065711, IMG submission 59098) | Hoatzin crop microbial communities from Cojedes, Venezuela - Epithelial fraction 12 v2 (version 2) | ecosystem: Host-associated > Birds > Digestive system > Esophagus > Crop | place... | reverse complement strand
TGAACATGAGGAAGAATTTCTTCCCTCTGAGGGTGACAGAGCCCTGGAACAGGCTGCCCAGGGAGGCTGTGGAGTCTCCTTCTCTGGAGATATTCCAGACCCGCCTGGACAAGGTCCTGTGCAGCCTGCTATGGGTGACCCTGCTTCGGCAGGAGGTTGGACTGAGTGACCCACAGAGGTCCCTTCCAACCCCAACCATGCTGTGATTCTGTTTCCAACCGAACCCCGAGCCCCGGGGTCCCGGGTCGCTGCCGGTCCGAAAGCCGCCAGGAGAGGGCAGCTCCTCCCCGGGAATGCGGGGGGTCCCGGGCTCGGAGCGGGGCTGCGCGCTGCCCCCGCCAGACCCGCAGCTCCGTCCCGGCGCGCTGCGGGCAGCCTGCGGGACGCGCAGGCTCTAAAGCTCCTGCCGAGGGGGGCGATTTGGGGTTTTTGGTTTCTTGTCTTGTCTGAAACTGTTCCGGATTCTCAAGTTAACGACCAGAGGGCGGATCTGTGGGGGCTCGGGGCCTCTGGAGGACGTCAGACCAGGGCCCTGACCGTTTTTATTTAACCTGCATGGCTAGTGTAGATGCAGTTCATCTCCATTACGTGCTTCAGAAGCATCTGTTCACTGGTGTGACAGGATAGAGAGGAACTTTCCTGTTCCTAAAGGGGTCAGGCATTCTAGGCATAACAAGCTGGTAAATTCTGCATTGTGCCAGAAATTTATCACCGTGGTCAGAAAAAGAAGCTCGAAGCTGGAGTAGCAGAAGGTCAGTCTGCAGGAGCTACAATGGGACACATCCAAGTCCTGCTGAAAGCTAATGGGGAATTTTTCTGTTAAGCATAGCTTCATTAATGGGTTCTGGCAGAAAAGCAAAATTAATAAAAATTATCATAGCTGTTTTTTAAACTGTCATCGCTATTTTTCAGGTGCAGAACACCATTCTGAGAAACCCTTTCCTAGGAGCTGTTACAGCACTCACCTGGAAAGTGGGAGACCTGACACCCAAACTGGACAACAGCCTCAGGTTAGTTCCTACATACCACCCGGCTGTCCTTCAGGTGCTCCCTACGCCCTAGAGTTTCACCAGGGTTTAAAGCAGGTTTAGTCTGTGTCTCAGTGTGAAGTGAAAACATGTGTCAAAGTATTTCTAGCAAGGAGAACGGCTTTATTCCTCTCTAACCACAATCTACTAAACAGATATACATGAAAAAAAATAAAGCAGAAAATCGCAACGATCAGATTCTAAACAAAATCATGTACAATTAGAGCAGAATCTAATTTCTCTGTCAGGTCTTTCACAGAGGTATCGATGTTTATAAATTCCCTGTTCTTAACCGCATAGATGGACATGTTCTCATGCCCCACGCGTGCACAGTCTATTCAAGACAACAGTGGATGCACAGAAAGGAGGGCAGCCTTGGCTACTAGCTAATTTGAAATGAACACAATCTTTTAAACTGGGGCATCCTGAAGAAAGCTTAAAGCATGCTCTCCCCTCCCCACAAGCTTTACCAACTATTCTTCAAGTGGTCAAATGCATGGAGCCAACGTACCACCAAAGTAGGGCCTGAGGTATTTGTTGTATCCCATGGTGAGGTTCTCAAATCCAGGGAGGGATGTTCTGTCGCTGCCGTGCAAGTCAGCTGTGTGACCCAGGGAGCACCTCCTGGGGACACAAACAGGTATTGTTACGTGTGGCTGGGCATGCTGGGCACCTCTGGTGTGCAGCTGCGGCTGCCTTTCCAGCTTGTGCTCCAACAAGAAAACAAACTGCATAAAATGCTTATTAAAAGTAAGTAGATCATTGAAATCATGAGCAAGTGCTCACGTTGCTTATCTTGGCTTAATACTAGCACCTTGAAGAGGTGGGAAAATGTCACATTACCTCAGCTGGCAGCTACAGGTTGGCACACATAGTAGCTTAAGGACATTCTTAAAACGTCCCAGACAAATCAAACAAGGTCTATACACCACGAGTCTTACTAACAACCCACAATCTCCCCCTTCCCACTCCTCCTTATATAAGGAACATGCATTTCTTCTTCCTCCTGCTTACGACAGCCCAAGACAAATCTTACTGACCAACAGCTCCTCCTCCCTAATCACTGGTCCCCTCAAGAAGCGTTCATGCTCGTGTGTTAGCATCAGGCAGCATCCCTCCTGCTGCCATCAGGAGTAAAAGCTCTGAGTGCACTGAAAGGAGAAAGGCAGAGCACCGAGCACTTCACAGACACCAGCAGAGCTTTGCAGGCTGCACCGGCCCTGGCTGCTGTGCACACAGAGGGTTCAGCTCTAATTTACAATGTCAAAATTCATCTTTTGAGGATGGACAATAAAGCCAGTACTGACATTATGAGGCTCGCAGCTCTGTACCATTGTATAGACAGCTAGAGGGACAGGGGGTCTGGGCTGCAAGAGGTGAGTTTTATGGTGCAGGGTCCCTGTGTGGTCAGGTGCTCACTTGATGAAAATGTAAATGAGTGAATCGTTAGGAGTTTGTCACTGCTTTGTGAAGGGCTGAAGGAGGTGGAAGGCAGTGCCTCTGCCTCTCCCCAGAGTCTCGGGACCACCGGTCCGTGCAGAAAGAAATTTAGCAATGTAGTTACTCAAAGCTCTGATGATCTTGTTTTTAGTTCTGTTCTCTTCGAAGCCAGGTTAGTAGTCCTTGGAGCTTTGCTGCAGGTTTTAGACCCAAAAGGTCCTTGCAGCAGAACTGAGCCAATTAGTGCACAGCATAAGCATAAACTGTTCAAAAAATTTAGGACCTGTAGGTTCCAGGGATGGTAATAACACAGCTGGGAGTCCTGGGGGGATAGAGGGGGGGGGGACATTTCCAGCAAAACCTGCAAACTGTCCTGGTCCTGAACACGAAATAAGGGTTTGCACTGTTAATGTACGTGTTGCGTTTTAGGGACTTATGCAGGTTGCTCTCTTCTGTGCCACATCCCTTGCTGCACCCACCTTCCTGAGGATAGGCCGGATGATTAAAAGCATAATTTCCTTGTGACTCACATTATTTATATGAAACATAATTCAAGCGTTCCCCGTAAAACAAAACAAACATTCTGCTTACCTGTGGGTTGGAAGGAAGAGACACAGACTGAGGAAGCAAAAATATCTGCAAAACATCTCTGGAAATTATTGCTGTATTTTCTCTGCTCATCTGTGAAGCAGAAAAGAAAGACAAAGTTTTGTTGTTCAAGAAAAAACTATTTTAAGGGAAGAGGACAGGGAAAAGAAATCCTGCACAGTCAGAACCACACACTGTGACATTTAACATTCCCAGTGTGCAGTAGCTCCTGCCCTTTTTTCTAATTTGTGTCACTTTTCAGCACTGTGCTGTCTTAACATTTTCCACATAAAGACACCAGTGACAACTCAGGTCCTGAAGTCCTTGACAGGGTCACCGAATTTTAGCTGCCGCTTTGTTTTAGATAGGGCTTTTCTTCTTTCAGCACAGGACGGCAATTAGCTGATGTTGAGAATGGCACCACGAGAAGGGACTTATTGAACAGAAAAACGTTTAGGCAGTTCTGAAAAGCAGTCAGACTCTAAAGCCAGGTGAGATCCTGCCCACCCGCACATGACAGATTCGGCATCTTTTAGTCCAGGGCTCCACTAATCAGCTACACCGAAATGCTGCAACTCTGCGCTCCGTTAGCTTGTACCTGGGATAAACCCCTGCTGTTAACAGTAATACTGGCAAGTCACTCAGCATGCAGTACAGGATGAAACCATTCCGCTTTAAATGGGTTTCGTTGACTTTTCTGGGAGTGGAACCAAATCTTGGCTTCTGGCCCGGGACTCCCACGGGCTCGTGCTGGCCCTGGCGCAGGCGCCACGATGGGCAACTCGGAACCGTGCACGGCTCCGCTCGGCCTTTTCGCTCCCTGCCTGAAACGCTGCAGCAGCCGCGAGCTTTTCTTGAGCACACAGACGTGTGTTGCACAGCAAGCTGCTGCAGGATGGGCTGGTGAGCACCACGCTGCCACGGGGCCATCGTCACTCAGCCATCGTTAGTTTGAGCTGGAAGCACGATGCTGCTCCTCCTGCTCTGCTATGCTGTTTGAATTGTACCCTGTGTGTCAGGGTTTTCCTGCAGATACTGGCAAGGCAGCATCATTCTTGGATGGATACGAGTCTTCCTCTTTATTACACTGTTACAAATGGGAATGACCATGCAAATCTTCATCCCCGTCCCTTGGCAGCAGTGAGAGCACGATCCCAGCTCCACATTCAGCACCTTTCTCATCACACATGGCAGTTAGGGCCTCAACTTCAAACCTGGCTTGTTCCATAGTAACCCAGATATGAGGAGTTTTCTGCCTGGGTTAGATTCTTCCTGTGGTAGCGCAGAGGACACTCTGCCTTCTCAACTACTTGCACGGTTCTGGGGCTGTGCCGTGGGACAGTAGGGCTCCAGGCAAGGAGAATGTCTTTGCCCATACTGACCCAGTAAAAACATCTGGACATTCACCTGCCACAAATGCAGGGCATCCGACTGGAGAAAGGATGTTTTTCAAAACAAAATATGCTCTAATATCTGCCCAACATCTGAATTCCTAAAAAGGCTTAGCACTTCTAGCCCTTTCTCTGAACATGATGATCAGATGTTTCCAGATGTTATCAAGTGCTCCTCACTATAATGTGAGCATGCAGGGCTAGAGAGAAATTTACCTGCTCACAGCAATGTTAGACCACAGTTCTGATGGGAAAGAAGAAGGATTAGTCCAGGTAGATTTAAAGAACTTCTAGGAAGAAAAAATAATTCTACAAATTAGCATTAAGTTGAAGTATGAGAATTCATGAACTTCAGCTGAGGAACAACTCCTCATGAGCATCTGTTTTGCAGGGGAGCTGCGGTTGCTAGCATTTTGGTACAACAGAATAAGTTTCTAAAGAGTTTTATTCTATCTAATCCTAGTTACTAAGACCTTATTTTAAAAGAAGCAAGCCAAATTCTATTTATTTTGATGACTGACTAAGGGATGGAGACCTCCTATGTAGTAAGAAGCCTTCTTGGGACACTGTTGTGTCTTCAGTTAACAGAAGTGAAATGCGCACTGCACTGTGTGCTGTTGCTATCTGGTGAAGACAGCCGAAACAAACCAACTCAGACTCATTTACAGCTGCTGCTGCCACAGACCTGAGTGAAGCGCACGGTCCCAGTTTCTCTGCAACTGCTAATTCTTTGCAAAACAAGGAAAATCTTGTTTTCCTCCTTCAGAGAATGGCTGGGAAGATAATAAATACATCAAAGACTGCGAGTCAATGAAAGGGGGATCTGTAAGTACCTAAGAGAGCTAGAAACCAGGCACACCAAAGTACTCAAAGGCAAGAAAAAGGTGACGCCAGCACCCAGAGCTGCGTACAACCCAAGTGTTTCTTTACTCTTCAGCGTGTCAGCTAATACAATGGCAGTTCTGCTTCTATAGTGCAGGAGCAGCAGAGGTTACCAGCTTCGCTAGTACAGTATACTGGGTAGAAATTATAAGATTGTATACTTATGTTTCTCTGTTCAGTAAAGCATTTTGGTTTAACGGAAAAAAAAACCCCTTAATCACTGTTTAATCTGGGCATTTTTCTGTAGTCAGTGAAAGCACGGCACAGGCAGTAGCAGTCATGAAGGCAGGACTAGTACAACTGGTGGAGAGGTTGCTTCCAATGCCAACGTTGTATAAAAATCATTCATTATGCAGACTCAAGATAATGAAAACCTTGAGAACATAACAGCTCGCTCACTCAGCTCTGTGTTCTCCCTACTGGCCGTGAAAATTACACAAAGATGCAAGTATTGCAGTAAAACGGATCCAACTAGAGTCCTCTGCGGAAGCCTGTGTCTGCTTCCAGAGAATTTAATGGAAATAATGCGTCTTTCCCCCAGCCAACGGCAGCGGTACGCATCTCCACTGCAGCTCAGTCTGCTTCCTTAATTCTGCTTGATGCCTCCATCTTTGAAGGGGTGGTGAGAGCGAAAACACAGAAGGAGGAAAAATCACTGGCAGCCTCGGTAATTCTGTTGGCAGGCAGCGGGGTGCGAGGCAAGAGCCACACACTGTCACCTGATCGGGCCCAGCACAGCACCCCGGCTGCTCTGCACCCCTGCCAGTGCAGCCCGCAGCCACCGGGCCCTGTCTCCAGCAGTGAGGGCTGGGGGGGGGCTGGCAGGCACCGCCGCAGTCCCCCGCCACCTCCCACTTACCAGCTGGAGGCACCGGCCGTGCTCACTGCGCCCAGCTAAAGATTGGCACGTTCTCCAATTTTCTGCTGGCTGATGACACCCCCACGCCAGGCAACACAAGCATTTACGAGAAGCTAAAAAGCCACCCAGAAAACCAAACCCATGTGACAGGTTTCCTAAGCTTAAGGCAATAATTTACAAAGTCAAATTTTACTAAAGCCAAGCTGCTACAACTACAGAACCTGCAGCACAGGCACGCGCACGTCTCGGAGTAAAACCTGGCTAGAGAAGACAGAGAAAACAGAATAAATGCTGAAATAAAACTAGATGACATTTAATTTTCCTACTGAGGTGTTGCGTCTGTTTATTACACAAAGTGAAGACTTTCACGATGAGCTGAGGCACAATTTTCCTGTCGTGCTCCCCTTGCGCTGCGAGTGAAAGCTCTGCAGGGAACGCCGCGGGCTGCCCTGCTGCGGGCAGGGGGTTCAGGAGCTGCCCCAGGGCAGCCTGCGTCCCACGCCCGGTCCCGCAGCACCCAGCCTGCCCTCGCACCCGAAACCTCAGCCTGCCCCAGCCACTCACCAGACAGACCCTATCTGAAATTTTAAGCAACCATTTTCACTGGTTTTTTTTCACAAGTGCTTTGAGTCCCAGGACAAGGTTTGATGGACGTCCCATAAGGACGCTGATTGTCGTCTCAGCCATGGAGAGACGGGGATCGTTTGACTTTGCCACAGCTTGGCTCTGCTGAGGAGCAGGCAGCCCCGGCAGCAGCTTCACCACCTTTCCCCCGCCCAGGCACGTTGTTCATCCTGTGTCAGCACGACCAGCTACAGAGGGCGGACGGAGCCAGGGACTCCCCTTTTGCTCCCTGTAGTCACTCCTGAGGAAGTCACAGCCCAGGAGAAGGCATCGCTACAGCATCGCCAAGGGTTTCCAGCTTCATGACCAGCTTGGGGCTGCGCCGTTCTGTGCTGAGCTTTCTTTGGCCACTGACATGGACGCAACAGCCACCAAACGCAATCACCAAATGATGAGCGAGGCAAAAAGCATCATACACCCCGGGACCAGGCTTTGCCAAAATGTCACCTCAAGGTCGATTTATTTGTTTATCTAGAAGGGGTTTTGAGTGATTTAAGACAGATATAATCTGTCTTTGCTTTTTTAATGTTTCTTTTTTTAGCCCGGCCCAGCCTGAAATGCGAGCAGTTGTCTGATCTTGAAAGACAACTACTTTGGGGGTGTGCGTGGGCAGGGGATTTTGTAAGGAAAGGTTCATGGCACGACAGCTGCTGCGAAAGAGTCAGGTATTCTGATGATTTATTATGAGAGCTGTTCAAATTTAAACTTACTGACCAAACAAATCACTGAAGGCTTTAATTTTCAGTTCATCCAAAATCATGTGCCTCTCAATTTCCCCAACTTTAAACTTTAACTTGAAATTTTTTTTTTAAACTTTAAAGCTTGTTCTTTGCAGGGAAAATAAAATAAATAATTGCTTTCTTTTTAGTTTTGAAAGTTGAAATTCTATTTTGGCAGGCTGGGAGATAATCTGATGCAACTACAAGAATAGAGTTAACAACAGGAAAACATTTGTGCCCAACATTTTTATGCGAACCCGTCTTAACTGGAAACCTTGGTTATTTGATGCTAGAATCAATTCATACAGAACGAATCCCGTTATTACAGAACTAAAGAGCTAGTGGGGTCCCATCACGTGTCACGGGATACACGAGCTCGCTCTTCGGCTGGTGGGGACGAAACGGGACGTTAGGGGCTGATGGAGGAAAAGGAGGCGGGAGAGTCCGGCACCTGTGGCAGCGGGTGGATGACACTGAAATGAGTTGTTCCTGATCTTTCAGCTTCAGAAATCTCTTTTCTTGCTTATAACATTTTCTGACTGAAACAAAACATTGAGAAAGGACTTCACATGTGTTAAATAAGAGAAGGCACAACAAAGCACATAATTCTGGGTTGAAAGGAATGTCTCATACTGACCCAAACCTTTCATTTTTTCGGATTCTGTCAGAAGCTCAGAAAGTTTTTGTTGTGGTTGGAACTGAACCTTTTTCTGTCCTGCTGGTTTGCCTGCCTGAGAAAATCTGAATTCAGCCAGGTTGTTTCATAGCTTAACCAAGTCTAGAAGGCCACTATTGGCTCCTGGCAGAGCAGGAGGAGCGGTCCAGAGCAGGCGCGGGGGGAGCCCAGGCCCCAGCAAGGCACGTGCTGGCCGTGGCGGGGTGTGACACCAGTGCCGAGAGCCGGCTGCTCACTGACGGACACCAACCGCTTTATCCTGCTTTTTGGGTTTTTCAGCTGCCTTGAGTGGTTATCTGGAATGACGGACAGTAAACAGGTGACACTGTGGTACTTGTAGAAATCCTTCAAGAACTATGAACTTCTCTTGGTAAAAAGCAGATTTTTTCCATCCACGTCACTGTCATTACATCACATGAAAAATGACCTCTCAGTTCCAGAAACGCTGGAGGTGACTCGCTGAGGCTGTGGTGCACACCTGCGCCTGCTCGAGGCCACCCTCGCTGCACTCCAGCTCTGACCCTCTCACCACGCAGGGACCAGCCCCTGCGCCCACAGGAGAGGGAGTCCCAGGCACCAGCGCCGGGCGACTCAACCATGCCGAGCCCACTCCTCATTGCACGTGTGCCGGTACCACCAGTGGAAGACACATTTGTATACAGCCTTTACACACAGCACTACTCTTAGCATGAGAGAGGGGGGAACCAGGCCTACGACTTATCAGACACCCCATAAACTGCGGGCCTGACTCGTCTTACGTATTCCAATGAAAGTCAGAAGTAACTCCAAGATACAAGAAGGGTTGACAAATTTGCTTCAGTCCTTCTGCAAGAATGTTAAAACCACGCCCGAGCAACACATTTATGTTTTCAAGATGTACACTCTCATCCTTCAAGCTGCTTGTGGGAAGTGGCAGCTCACATCTGCCCACCCAACACGGTACACAGGCCTTCCTGCAGCTTGCAGGGCCCGAGTTCTTTAAAAACATACAGAAAGTCTTAAACTATATCAGAAAGGAGGTTTGTGAGATTTACTTACCTGAAATAAATTCTTCCTCCGCAATGTCAAGTTTGGCTTCTGTTTGGTCTATTAATGTACTCTGTTTCAGCAAATACAAGGTACATAAAATATATAAATAACTAGTTTTATACAGAAATTTGGCGTGCTCCAGGCAGCTTTTTCTCCTGCACTGGGCACCTTAACCCTAGCTCTGAACTTGCCTGCAGCTGTCGGTCTCCTGTGGCTGCAGACCGCGAGCTCGCAGCCGTCTGTGCTCGGTCACGTTGGGCAATTACTCCAGGTTTCATTCACTCGGCAAACCTGCCCCTCACCGCAGGCAGGGATCCAGGGCGGGGTGCGAACCGTCCATCTTCCCTCCTCTCGTGGGCAGGCAGCTCCCAAGCCCGGCAGCGTCGCTTTCTACGATTCTGCTCTCTACTTGCCAGCCCTGTAACCGTAACCCTATATATACGGTCCCTCCCACCTCAGCAGTTCCGCTCGCCGAGTCTCCTCCATTGTCTATGTGCAGGTATTTTATGCGAGACATAATTACTCTTGTTCCTATCAGCTGAGACAAGCATGCACAAGATTAGCTCCCTCGCAGGGTACAAAATGGTGCACCCCGAGTGCCTTCCGAACGGCACGTGTAAAGAGGAGGATCGTGACTGTAGGTACTTGGTACATTAACAGCAAGCAAAGCAAAGGTGATTTACTGAGGAGCTTCACCGAGTGCTCTGCTCGGTTCTGGGTATGCTAGAGGAGGAAAGGGGAAACAAAATGTAATTATTATGGAAAGATTCTCCTGCGAGTGACATTTGGAAATAATGAGATTGTGTCATTAGGGGCACAAAGGTAAAGGAACATATAGAGAAGATACATCGGACATTTGGATTCTAACTGTTCTCACGTTCTATCAGACCAAGGGCACGGTCAATACACCAGAAGGCTACAGCAGACACACAGCTGCAAAGTCCACAGTCAACGGGGAAATTTATCTTCCAAGGTGCCAGGTAAGAGGTAAATGTAAAAAACGCAGCCTGCAGGTGTGCTGGGTACTTTGGGATTGCTTTCCTCGGTCACCTTGCATGGCCATGACAAAGGGAAGCGGTTTCCCTCGTAGCGCGGTGCTGGCGGAGCTGCCTGTGCCGCCTCCCAAAGCGTGCGTCGCGGCAGGCCCGCGGGGCTGCTGAGCAAGGAATGTGATGCCACCGAGGCGCTCCTGCGTGCCCTGGCTCACCCCGCCAGCAGGGACTCGCTGACCTGTCCGAGGAGGAAAGGAGCCATGGGCAGAACCACTTCATTCTGTCTGCCTTCTCGGCGGGCATCTGCCGCCTCCGAGCAGACGGGTGTCGTGGTGTGCCAGCCTCCGAGCACCTTGCCCAGGAGGGGCAAGGACCCTGCGCGGCTGAGGGCGGGGAGTAGGGATGAATAGAGCTGCCAGAGGCTCATTAATTGCAGGCCTGACAGCACACTGACAAACGAGCACGTAAGAAAAAAATATCAGATGGGGCCCCAAGGAGCACAGTTCAGACATAATCATTCATCTTACGCATACATTAGTCTGAGTTTCTGCAGGGCAGTGAAACACTCCTCACCGCAGTAAGTTTTGGGGGAAAACCAGCCATGTAACGTCCTGAATGCCTCCACAGCCCACTTTCCCACTTTTCCCCACACACGTGTTTCGCCCTTGCAAACAGCACGGTCAAAGCTGCACAGCAGCTGCGTGTCCTTCCATGCCAGCATTCATTTCTCCTCAATAAATACTCAGTATCCACAATAAAGCCATGCACACAGAAACACAAAATGCCAGCATTTGACTCGGAGCAGTATTTAACATATAGTAGATAAATGATTTTACCTGTTGCATTAAGAGGAATAATTTATACCTGAATAAGTAAAACCTTAAAGCCAGTGAACGCAGCCACACTAGGCCACTGCAGCTTAATATGAACAATTTTGCTTGCTTTATAACCCCTCTAAAGCCATCAGAACGCTTTGGCATGGCAGGAGTGCCTGGCTGCAACGACTGGCAGGCCAGTGCCCACGTGCCTGCTAACTGTGTGCCCCTGCCACCACAAAGAGCTTGTTACACGGGAAGAGTCGTGTTAGAAGCAGACACAGCACTGAAAAAGCGCGACTGACTTGCCCACAGTGGCTGCGATGAAGAAAAGTGGATCTGAAACCAAGGTCCCCACGTGCTGTTTGCTTTCAGCTTGCTCCATGCAGCGAAGCAGACGCACGCCGGTGTCCCGGGGGTTCCGGGAGCAGAGCCGTGGCCCGCCAGAGCCACGTTCCGATGCTGCACATTTTGCTCAGGTCCCTGCCTTCAGTGCTTCCCACCAGCCAGGCGCCTCTGCGGGTGAGCAGGAAGGTTCAAAGCCAGCCCACCCAACGCACCAGACACGAGGCGACAGGCTGGGAGGCGCCTCGGCAGCCTCTCCGGCGCGGCAGCTCTCGTCTGGCAGCAGCTTTGTGCCACTTGCTCACGCTGTGCCCCTTCCCAGGCCGCTGCATTGCCACGGCCGGCGCCCGCAGCCTGGGCCGGGAGGGTTTGGACACGTCCTGGCAAACTCTGCCTGGCCTCAGTGGTCCTGTCCTCCCCGCCCTGGGACCAGCCCCACCTAAAGGTGTTTCATCTGGATTCGATTCTGTGTTACCTTATTTAAAGGCCGTTCAGCACCACGCTTGGTAGCGCAACGTGCCATTTAATACAGCAGTAAACCAAACGAGAAAGGTTTTCTAAAAAGAAGTTCAAATAAAAATCACTTAAGAAACAGCATAAATGTTTGCCATTTTTAAGAACAGAGAAATTAAGGTACTTGGAGGTCAAGTTATTTGCATCTTAACTAATATCAGTAACACTCAGACTGCCAAGATGCAGAAGCCTCCCGCAGAACACGTGCCAACACCTCCGTGGTTAGATCAGCACCCATTCCACATCTCCTGAGGAAACCCCGATCGGCAGCAGGACCTGCTGGCGCGAAGGCGTCGCGGGCTGTCCCCAGGCTGCTCTCCAAGCCCGCGACAAACCCTGCGGGTTTGCACCGTGTTGTTTCCCCTCCTCATTTCATTCGCCTCCGTTTACCCAGACCCTGAATCCTGCTCCCAGCCGGTGGGGTGATGCAGCCCCGTGGCAGAGCTTTATTTAAGATCATCCTTCATAGGAGCACTCATCAATAACTGCTAACCTACTCCCTCGAAGACACAGATCAATTGACAGAGTATTATAACCCCTTAAAATATTAATGCCCTATCAGGGAGACAATTTCACTAGGCCTACAGACTCTTCCATTATTAGAAATTATGCCCCAGCCTTAAATAAATTAACTCAATAAATGTCTTACCATGAATACAAATTCCTGCTTAGGGCTTGCAAATAAAATGATTTAGAGCTGTTCTCTGAGGAAAGATGAGGTGTTTAAACTTGCAAAAGAGGAAGGGCTACCATATTCATTAGTCTTGTTTTAAATGGACTTCTTTTTTTAAACTGAAGGCATCCCTCTGGAAGGGAGGGGAGATGTTCAGAAAACCAGGCTGTTACATTTTCTTACGCTGGGCCGTGTGGTTCCAGTCCTGTGAACACACAGAACCCTGCTCAGCCCCGGGGCCAGACCACACCAGCCGTGGGCAGGGGCTGCCCTGCGCTGTGGGCACCGCACCGCTGCGGGGCACAGCGCGGGTCGTGAGGAGCAACAGGCTGGTGTCCGGGACCCCGGCCACCAGCTCCGAGACAGTCCGGATCCCCGAGGGTCCCGAGGTTCGATCTGGGCAGAAGGGAGCTCTTTCACTGGCCTCCTGCAGCGGTGACCGCGTGCTGCCAGCGTGGGGACGGCACCCGGACTGCCGAGCAGTGGAACCTGAGCCAGAGCTGCCCACCAGCAGCGCAGATCCGCCAGGAAACGCTGCCTGCGCCGGGAGAGGCCGCGAGCTGCTCTCGGGGCACGGGGTGCAGCAGCAGCCTTTCCCATCTGACAAGCTGTGTTCGTGCTCCTGCCAGCCCAGCCGGCCATCCCTTATTCAGGGTTAGGTAACACGAGCAGCATTTAGCGCGACTGCTGCTGTAACGTGCCCTTAACGCTGAGAGCAGAGGCCAGGCCGGACCACTGCGCTGCTGTTCTCCCAGCTGCCCCAGCTCACCCAGCCTTCAGCCAAGACCGTGCCACGTGAAAACCAGGAGGCTCGACCTGCCAGGGGTGCATTCGGTGGGAGTCACTCCGCCTGCAACCCGCCACCTTCTGCTTGCACGTGCCCAAAGACCCCACACAAGTTCTCAGGGCATCCGTTAACAAAGCTTCAGCCTTAGCAGGAGTAACCTCAACACCACATAAAGCATGCACAAGCCCATTAACCATCCCAAGCCTCCTGTCGAAGCATTTGCTCTCTTCGTATCGATGAGCTGACTGTAGCAACGTGAAAATCACACCGTCACATTTAATTGCAGCTGTATTTCACACCAAAGGCCCCTGATGTTTCAAGAAGAGTGTTACTGCTCTGCACCCCCTGATGACTCTGTGAGCTGGCAAGACAAATGTGGAGCGTCAGCAGAGTAATGCCTTGGCTGTCCGTTCTGCATACTCCCACCACTTGCATTTTTGGACACAGCTTCTTGGAGAAGTTACACACACCTCGCTTTTTCTGTGCACTGCTGTACCACTACCAATGCATCACCTGAAAAACTGGACTCCCTCAGGTGGGCACAGCCTGTTTTGCACTCTCTCTGCTGTCCTTAAGGACAGGACAGTCCTGGACAGGTAGTCAGCAAGATCGGGAGATGTGTAGGCAGCACCCCATGGCTTCGTTATCTTCGTTATCTGCCTGGTAGCAGCTGCCAGATGTCCCTGCCTGCCTACGGGATGCCCAGAGCCACCCGTACAGCAAAGCGGCGTACCTCGGTCTGTGCTGCAGCAGAAGACTGCACGACAACACTCTCCCAAAGGACAGGCCTGAGCTCAAAACAGAGCGTGAAGACACGCACGTTCCTAAGACACCGCAGGTGAACTGATGCCTTCTGCAGATGATAACCCACACGAATACCACGGGGAAGAGAAAGTCTCTGTGCTCAGGCATCCATTTTATGAGGTTTTGATTTCTGGTAACCAAAGCACTACTGTTTGCTGGTTAAGAGCTCACCACTTCCTTGGTCCTGGCTTAGCAAGATCAGAGCATGCCTTGAAAGTGGATGCAATGTTTCCAGTTCTTACAGCTCAGTCTCAAACAGAAAGGTACACATAAAAGTCAGGGTGAAAAAGTAGCCACACAGATTCCACTGGGCTGAATCAGAAAGGTTTGTCAAAGAGACCGTAGATTCGACTGACTTGTTTTGCCTTAGAGAGAAATTCCACCAAAAGCCACCCACAGAGACATGTAAACATGGGGAATTTTACGAGAGGATCAGGGAGATTGCCTTGGCAGCACCCTTCTCCTCGGCGTCTCCTCTTTGTTGCACCGACTTCGCGCTGGTACCTGTTGTGTTCCCAGCTGATGCATCAGCGAGCTGTCGGGCTGGCGACGTGACCCCCCTCCCCCCGCAGGAACACTTATCTGCTGTAGCTTTTACCCACAGCATCCGAATCCGCTCCCTGACACCCTTGAGGGCTGGGACAAACGTAACCCCAGCTCACACAAGCGAGGAAGGGAGCGTGTGGGCACGGAGAGGGGGTGCAGCCTTCCTGGGGGTGGGGGGAGAGAGGCAAGCAGAGGGAAGAGCAGCTCACCCTCCTCCCCGAGGTCCCAGACCCCCAGGACCGGGAGTCCACTGCTGCGCCTGTGCTGTCATGGGGCCTTCCCGAGGGCATCGCTTCCCAACCGCTGCTCCCGGGTCAGAAATGTCCCACCTGCCTCAGTTTCCCCACAGACCTCGCATCCAGCAGGTACGCAGGCAGCAGCTGTCCCCAGCGCGAGACGCCCCATGCGCTGGCCCTGCTGCCCAGCCCCCAGCCCCGGACAGCCCACCCAGGCACCACCACCAGGCAGCACAGGGCTGTGCCACCCTTAGGGCCCTTAGCTCTTCAGATAGCGGGAGAGTGTACCTGGGCGGTAATACCAAGTTTCAAAGCCACTGGGCAAGAAGTCAGGTCAGAGCAGCGGCTCCCCAGCTCTGCGCAGCCGGGTGCAGCCTGACGGCTGCCTGGGAGCGTGGCGGGCGGGTGGGCACCCCGCCGAGCCCCTGCTGCCACCTCCCTCCCGGCCCCGGCACCTGAGCCGTCCCGCTCCGTCTCCAGCCGCCAGCCAGGCTCTGCTCCGCTGCGGCGCAGCTGGCGATGATCCTCGCTGAGGGCAGCTGATGCTGTGGGAAACGATTCCTTGAGAGGCTGATCTCTGTGCTAGCAAAAGACCGAGGAAGGGAGGAATACATTACCAGCTCTGATCTGGCATTACAGCACGCTCGCTGCTTTGGTTCTGCCTCCCAAAAGCAGAATTAATTGCTGGGTTAGAAAATGCAGATAAATCAATCGGCTCGCACCACGTTTATTTTCCGTAGCTCCCGGCAGCTTCCGACAGCAGCACCCACGCTCGCTCCACAGAGCGGGAAGGGTCGGTCCCTCGCCGAAGGCCGCGAGCAGAACGGAGCGGCTGCCCGGCGCGAGGCAGCGCACGGCGGTGGCACAGCTACAGCAGCGCCCTGGAGCCAGGCACCACCACACCGGCAGGGTTGCTGCCCCGTTTCAGCATGTAAGGCGATGGTCATTCCAGACCCGCTGCATAACTTCTCCTTCTAGCTTTTCTAAAATAAACGCCTGGAAGCCAGGATAGAAAGAGGCGGCAGAAAACAGATACTGTGAGAAAAGAAATGTCATTTTATACCGCAGACTTATTTACAGCAAACTCCGTGACTTGACAACGGTGTCTACAGCAACAAAGAAAATAAAACACTCCGTCGTTACCAGTACGCTCTTTTTGGGTGCAACAATAAAGCAAACACAAACCTCAAACCAAGCTCCTTGGTCTGCACAGGAACCTCTCTCTGGGCTGTGTTTCCCACCCAGGGTCTGGTCCCTGGCTGTGCTCCCCAGCCCGGCTGCAATGCTCACCAGCCACGACCACGGGCTGAGGACTTTTGCTGGGGAACGTGTGAACGCAGGCAGCGACCCTTCCCACTTTCATTCACCGCGTGTCTGATGGGAGCGGAGCAGGGCACGCCAACACCCTCAGTGCCCCGGTCCTGTCCCTGCGTCACCTCTGCTCGGCAGCTCCCTCCTGCACTAGGAAAGGGACTTGAATGCAGAAGGTACCTACCACAGCTCAGAAAACCAAAGGTCTGAGCTGTTCACACCGTCTCTTAGGGACCTCTACAGACAAACATTCATGAAAATACACTTTTCTGCTGATCTTCTCTTATTTTGTCTCTCAGTCACCAGGATTTGTTGTTCTTTTCTCTGGCACAGTGAAGGGCCAGGTGAGCCAGGTGCCCCATCCAGCCCTGGTGTGAGTCCAAGCTGCCCATGGACACTGTGTCCGGGAGAAAGGCATCCGACTCCAACACAGAATTTATGCATCACGGAAGCGATAGCTCACATCTCAACTTTTATCCAGTGTTTAAACCCCTTGTAACGTGCGAACGCTTTACGAACTGCCAGTGGACGGAGACACAGGGCACAGGGAACTGGGCTGCGGGACGGCTGCCCGTCAGCGCAGTTTTCTCAGCCAAGGTGTCCGCAGGAGCAGCCGCACGCACCGGGGCAGCCCGGAGCCCACCTCACAGCAGCCTGGTGTCCAGCACTCCGCAAAAGCCTTACCCAACGCTCTGTGGTATCCATGGCAAGGCAGATATCTGCTGTCAAACACCTTTCAGGTTCCTGCTGCTCTTTGAAAGAGCAAGCAACGCTGACAACAAATTCTCTGTCACCGACACTGCCTTGTTCTTAATGGGTCTAATGTGCCACACTGCTGACACTGGAACGAAAAAAAACCATTTCAAGTAGGAACAAAAGTTCTGGACTGGTACCAGGCATGTTTTTTTTCCAATCCAAAACCTCGCTGTATTATTTCCATTATGACGTTGCCCGTTACAACCTAAAAACATTATTTTATCAGCGTGTACATCAGCACCCAATGTTCATGCCTGGATTCTTGTACAGCTTTCTAATTTCACTTTAAAATAAAGAATACACTTTAAAAGTGAAAAAAGGTCAGCGTAACCTCTTGTCAGATACAAGAATGAGTCTGGGAACAGATAATTAATTACACACTCAGTTTCAGGTACACAACATTTTGTTATCATCTCGGATTAATGCACAATTGGGGGTTAATCTTGGGCCAAAACTCTGACCTGATATGACCGTCATTCCTTTCTGCTCCCTAACTTATTAAATGTACATTTCATCCATAGAAGCGGCTTCAGCTGTCAAAAGCTGGGCAGATATTTTAACTGGCACTAGATTAGGATCTATTGCAAAGTACTGCTTATTTTTATGTTAATAGGATGAAGTACACTGAGACAGCAGATCAGATCAAGATGTACTTATCAGACAAGCTACAGTAAGTACTGGTTTCTGGTTTGCATGTTCATGAGAAGGAAAGTTATCTCTATTGGTAGTGCATGGTTTTTTGGAACTGTCCTGAACACCATAAGCATAAAACAAGCTCAATTAAAACTTCCCCCCCCCCCAAAAAAAAAGAGCTTTCCCCCTAAAGGACCTAAGCCTGCACCGATATCCTCTTCTCTTTCAATAAGGGGTGGGAAATATTTTTAAGAAAAATAAATAAAAGACAAAATACTTGGATGAACACTTTAAATTACTACATAAATGCTTTATGCTTCCCTCTTTCTGAGATGCCACTTACCGGTAGGATTGACCCGTGCTGTGGCACAGCAGTGTTGCTTCTGGAGTGGCCGTAATGCCTCGGGGAGGTGACGATGCAGCAGGGACACCCCAGCACCTCTGCACCTCTCTCACGAAGCACTGCAGCAAGGCACCCAGTTCAAAATTCTGTGGTTTTTCATTTTGCTCCAGACAGTCACGGACAGCTGATACGGACACACTCCAGCGTTTGGCTTCTGAAGGGGCTGGATGTTGGTTATAGAGAAGAAACTTTATATTATTATTTTCAGTATTGAAAAATAAGAACTCTTGCTTTATGTTCTTTTTGAGCTGAGGAGTTTTTGGTAGTGGAAAACAACAGAGTCACGTTATCCACGTGGGATATGAAAGCAGCAACATGCGCTACCAGCAGATGAGTAAGAGAGAGCAGACAAACACCTTACCAGCAGCTCTTTCCCTCCGTTACGCGCTGAGTCCCGGTCCCCCAGCTGCTCGCTTGAGAGGAGCTCCAGCACAGCGGGCATGGAGACTGCTCCTCGGTGAAAAGTCGTTCAGGTGCGCGCTCGTCAGCTGCATCGGGCCCAGGCACGCGCGTTCAGGGTCTCCATTGGAAAGGACATCGCTGGAAAGCTTACTCAGAGGTGCTTACGTAAGTTCCAAGATTAATTTCCAAGGAACAAGCATTTTCTGCTTTTGGGTGAAACAGAATGAGGTGGGAAAAACACCTTGAGGTTCGCATGGGTTTAGCTTTACATTTAGCTTATGAAATAGCAGTGGTAGGTTTGCCACCAGAAAGACAGCTCTCGAACAGGCTGAGGCTCAAAAATGCCTCAGCGACAGGCAGTGCGGTACAGAAACATATTTTGTGTTTAAAAATAGTCTCAACTGTTGTCAGAAAAGATTAAGCAATGTTTTTCTCCTTCACCAGCGCAACATAGCAGTGCAGACAAAGTAGGAGTGTAACTGTTGTTACTCTGTGCATGAGGAAATGCTGTTTTATCTAATTTACTGCAGCCCGAGGTGAAACATTAACTTAGCTTTGAATTATGATGGGATGTAAAATGGCCTGAACAAAAGCACTGCTGGGCTTTCTTTCGAGGGTGTGAACTTCGAGGTCTTCAAAACTGAGTCTGAACGGTATCACAACGCACACCTTTCATTTTATTGAAGTATTCACTGAAATGTTTACCTTCGGAGTAAACACTAAAAATACAGAAAAGGAAAAAAAATTATATGGTGGAGGTTTCCCAAAGGACTATGAAAATATTTTAAAGGGATAAAAAGAAATAATTGCAGACTTAGCTTCCGTTTTGTGTTTCAAAAGATAAAGAAAAGATCTTCATAGCATTTACACAGTTCAGTACACGTGCTGCCTGCAGAGCTCCTTGTTCCTTCTGTGGGCGATGGAGCTGGTGCTGGCTTCCCACAGGCTCTGGGTCGCAGCCAGATCGATGCTCCTTGTGCGTCTGGGGTAAAGTGGGTTTCAGGCCACTCCTTCTCAGGGTCATTCTGGATCTTTAAAATGTGTCAGGGACGTACACCTGCCCGCCAGGGAATGTGCACACCAAACCGAAAGGGAAATCGCAAAAAGGAAGAAGAAATCCAACATTTTCACTCAAGTGATTATTTACGGTTTACAACTGTTACAGTATAAAGCGCTTCCAGCCTCAACACAAATAAAATAACAAGTTCCCGTTACCAAAAATCATTGAAACACTCGTGAGCCGCTGGAGAACACGACCTTCGGTATGACACTGATAACTATCTGACAGAGAAAATGTCTGGTGTCCTTAAAGGCCCTGTAGCCTATTTGCTACTACATCTACGGTCACGTCGGATCATAGCACGCCCCTGAAGAAGTTACGTGGCACCTGGAAAAGTACTGGCCAGTACAGCCCCACGGGATCCTTGGTACCCCCGTGCCCTGGCAGAGCCCCAGCCCAATTATCAAAGGGAAACTGTTGATGTTTGGGCCACGTAGCTGCCTGCCAGTGAACGCACGCACGGTCCCAACGGGAGATCGCTAAGGGGAGGAAGAAAACTGACAACGTCACTCTTGCAATGACTTACACTCCTGTTGCCACATTAAGTAGTTACCACTCAAATAAAAATGGCTAATGAGAGAAGCTACGAGCCCAGCCCAAACTGCGCTGGGCAGGTGTCGTTTCAGCCTGGCAGCCCTGGTGAACGGCAGCCGTGGTTCAGAGCTGCTGGATGCATCGCGTGGTACGAACGACACAGTGCGAGCAGCGTCCCCAGCCGCTCCCGCCAGCGGCTCAGGTGCCACCCTGGCTCAGGTTAGCTGGCTCTGTGTCTTGTCTGCTAAAAGCACTTTGGGGAAATTAATTGCTGCTTTGGGAATGCTGCGCACTCTTCCCTGTAATGTCCCACAAAGCACACTCCTGAGACAGAAGCCTGGTGGCATGTTGCATTTGCGAGGGAAAATTTAACTCTAATAAAGATTAATACAGGGTGAGTCGCCACCACATTTTTTCTGATTGCCTTTCATTAACATTCTCCGCAACCTTGAACAAACAACACAGCCTTTTGTTTTTCTGGTTGCCAGACAGGGACTCTGTGAGGCACAACCAGCTCTTGCTCTGTGGGAGCAAAACGTTTTCGCTATAGGCTCCTGCACAGAGGTACTCCAAACCCTTTGAGCCCCAAACGCCCTGTAACAGCCTCTGCCTAGAGGAAAAATCTCCTTTGCAAAGTTGGAGCAACGCAACGCGAATTATTTGTGGGTGAAACAAGAAGAGAACTGATCCTTGCTCCTCTGGGAACACCGTCCTGCCGTGGGGCCATCCGCACAGCAGCCCGGGAGCTGCTGCCTGGGGCTCAGCACCGGTGCAATATCACTTGTGCTCTGCCACCACAGCATCTTGCCTGGCTCCTCCTCGGCCAGCTCGGCTCGCTGCAGTTTCACTGAAGCCCCTTGAAGATATTTTTTGGGACGTGGGAGTTCCTCAGAGAACAGGCAGAGGGTATAATGCATTTGTGACAAAGAAAACAATAGTACGTAGCAAGGAAGGAACTTGTGAAAGACCAGATGGACTTACAGTGCGATTCTCAGGTTGTTAAATCAGTCCCCTGCAACTATCCAGTAAAAGCTTTATAATTTCTTCTTATACCGGTTTGCTTTCACTCTTCAGATCCTTCCTCATCAATTGCCTTAAAAGCTAAAATTCGTTTTCATAATTGCCTAAGAGCCCCTATTCATGGCCACAGACACCACTGCACTAGCACACCTCTGTTCCTTCACCTGTCGAACACCAGCCGTGTCCCAACATATCCCTGAACACTGGGCAACTCAGCTGCAGATACCAGATGGCCGTTCCTGTAAACGCAACAGCAGCACTGCAAGGAAAGGAGCCTCTGAAGGCTGGTTGATTTTAATGAATGACGTTTTGGTGTTACAAAAAAAGAAACATTGTGCTGGGAAATTCAGTCCATACTGATATGTGGTGGTATTTTCTGGACAACGCTGGTGACCATAATATCTATTATGTCATCATAGTAATGATAACACCGGGTACTTTGCCCAGCTCCAGGCAGGGAGTGGGGGAGCACTAAGAGGTTTCTTGAGCCATGGGATGGGTACAGCCTATTCCCCGTGGAGGTCTTGGACCATTTACTTGTTCCTGTGCCAATATTCCAATATCTGAATGCCAGTTGTGTTCCATGTTAATTCCCAGCTCTGCGTGCGCAAGTGGGTGGAAGCCGAGGGTTTGGGAGAGCTGCAATGCTGCCTCTCGCTGCAAACACGGCAGAAACCCGCACAGCCAGGGCCCAGCTGCCCATATATCAGTGCACTAAAAATACCTCGAGAGCGAAACCACAGGAGACCAGCCAAACAACATCTATTTCTCCCCTCTTTGCCAAGTGCTAAAAAAAAAAAAAAAAAAAAAAAAAAA
>Ga0065711_1035751_pt1 | contig 21883 bp, 13 predicted proteins | sample Hoacrofraction12_FD_59098 | JGI IMG/M metagenome (GOLD analysis project Ga0065711, IMG submission 59098) | Hoatzin crop microbial communities from Cojedes, Venezuela - Epithelial fraction 12 v2 (version 2) | ecosystem: Host-associated > Birds > Digestive system > Esophagus > Crop | place... | reverse complement strand
CCCAGCAACAGGACAAGGGGCAACGGGCACAAACTGAAGCACAGGAAGTTCCGTCTGAACATGAGGAAGAACTTCTTCCCTCTGAGGGTGACGGAGCCCTGGAACAGGCTGCCCAGGGAGGTTGTGGAGTTTCCTTCTCCGGAGATATTCAAAACCCGCCTGGACAAGGTCCTGTGCAGCCTGCTGTAGGTGACCCTGCTTTGGCAGGGGGGTTGGACTAGATGACACACAGAGGTCCCTTTCAACCCCTACTATTCTGTGATTCTGTTTAAATATATGGAAGTTCTGAGTATCTTTCCTTTCTCTAACAGGCATTAGTGAGAAGCATGGCACATTACAGAGAGTTTGTCCACGTGGTAAAATCGATTTGCCTCATGCTGTCATGAGACTGCTGACCTTCACACAAAAAAGTCCTTGGCTCACTGTTCAACAGTGTAAGTGCTATAGATGTAAAGGAGATTTTACTGAGACAGTGTATTGATGGTGTATCCAGTCCTGTGGCTCTACGATACAGGGATTCAATTCAGAAACCTTATTGCTGGGAAGAAGTTTCATTATCACAACAGCTGTTCCCTGGCAGCTCAAAGTTTCAGCTCTTATTCACTTGTTCCTGGTACAAGCTCACTCCAACTCAGTGACAAACCTGTTTTTCTTCATACACAATTTGGAAAAAAAATATTGGAACTTTTCAGCTTTTAACACCTTTTTTAGAAGGAGCATGCTCAGCTATTTAAAGACTGTTAGTAAATGCAGCTTGATTGCTAGGAAACCACTCCTTGCATTAAAATGCTAAACAACATCCACAGGCTGCTTTTAGTGTCTAATCTGCAATTTCTATTATTGATGTCTGTGTTCACGTACCCATCAGGCACTGACCTCATTCATTGTCAAAAACAGAGCAAAGCTTACCTTGTTCTTGGATGAGTGGTTCTCCAGGAGAACAGAATGAAGGACTTTACAAGACAACAGTCTCTCAGGAGATGGCATTGTATTATGGAGGGCTATTCTATTATTAAATGCAGTAAATCTACAGCTACTGAACCTTTTGGCATGAGAAAATATGACAAGGTCCAGTTTACCAACAAGATAACACACTGATAAATACAGGCTTAGAAAATACACAACCACCTATATGAGCAAGAATTGAGTAAGGCCCATAGAATGAAAACTGATATGGTCCTAACACAAGGAGATTTACTATTTAAGGAAGAAATCCTCAAGGTCTGAGCCATGCAATAATATTCTTTCCCAGGAGGTTAGTGGCAAGTGCGCAGAACACAGAAGCATTCTGCTGACCGGAGTTTCTTCTGTCTCATTATCATCCTCATTTCAGGTTAGCTGAACTATAGCTTATTTGAGCCAATCTTCATCACAGACTGAGTCATTCAAGAGAAAATATCTTCATCAGGTCAGAGGCTTAACAGCGAAAAGCCCTGCTGCTTCTCTTGCTCTGTTTTCGGGTGTCATGCCACACCCTTAAATCCAATCATTACTTGCTGTAGCTTGCTCCGAAGTCAGGCCATTGGTGTATGCCACAGTAAAATGAAGCCCAGATGGACAGGAAATGTAGACTTATGTTGGTGGTTTATATTTTGTATGTTAGAAAGCATGAGTCTTTTAATATGGGAATTCCCTCATGGGGAACGTACAAGTCCTGGTACACAAGTTTTGATAAGGAAGAGTCTTAGTTTAGGTGTGATCAGGATTATTATTAACATTTCTGAACACAGTTAAAGCTCAAAGTTCCCTATGAAATCAAGCCCTAATATGTCCTGCTTTCTTCACTGTCTCAGGCCTTGTTACCTCTTTCCTTTCAAACAGCTCTATTCAAAGCAGTTGCTGATCTGGATAGGACTCTTGCTTTGCCTTGAATTTGCAGGGTGCATCCTTCTGGGTTTAATACACTAAGAAAATTATTTCTGCAAGCCTGAAGCAAAAAATAGCAGAGCACTGATTCAATTCTGAGCTTAGCTTCTCAGCAGTGCTCAGCGTCTGTGTCACATATTTTCTTTTCAATATGACTTTATCAGAACATTCCTAAAGTTTTAAGAAAGCAGTTACAATTTTAGTTCACGAAAGTCAGCTTTGTTCCACTTGTTGGCACTTAAAAGCATCACAGAGCAGCCTAGGTAGAAATCAGAAGGTTTCAAAACTAAGCATGCATTCTGTGGCATGAATATTAACACCAATTTTATGACTGGACCTCAATACAATTATATAAAACAGCAGCATGTCCTTCAGATGTTTTAGGAGCTCAAGACAAGGGCTTCATTACCCACATTACTCTTAAAGAGTAGAAACATTACAGGTTTTAGATTTCATGTACAATGCTAGGTTTTCTTCTGCAAGAAGATGACAGCAGGGCTAGAAGCCGCATGCAGGAGTCAGCCCACTGTTCCTGTCGCTACAGTACAGTCCCTAGCAAGCAGCCTAACACGAAAGTGGAGGGAGTGACAAGTAGGTCTTGCTTTCTGTGTGCAAGGCAGAGACACAGTGGTTTGTCAAACTCACAATCAGACAGTGCCAAAGCTGACCCCACACTCAAGTGTCCCTAGCCCAGTACGTAGCCATAAGACTCTGTCTTCCCATGAAAGGAAGACTCAAGAGGAACATGCCTTCCTTTGGATCAGGGTGTGTACCAGCAAAATTTTCACAGAAACATGATCTGTGCATTTACAGGCTGTGCGCTTCAAAAGCAAGCTTACTAAAATGAGACAATTAGAAAGGCAATTTTCCCACCTGACTTGAAATACTTATTTTGTTCGCTGCTTTTATTTAAACTCTTACAGTGTTCTTGTCAGTAACCACCCCCACAGCTATTATTTGGACAGCAGTGAACTTGACATTATTCATCTGCCAAGTGCTCTTGTAGTGAAGGTCACTCTGCAGCTCAGAGTACTGTGCAAGGAAGGGCTAAGAGTCTGCTCATCCTCCTCCTTCCCTCTCTGTAGGAAAGTTTATCACAGCTGGAGACATAAACCAGTCATCTAAGATACCAATTTTTGCGGTAAGGCAGACAAAGGGAAAGCAGTCTTCCTGATTCAGTGTTATTAAAAAAAAAAAAAAAAGTAGCTATCAAAGTCTATCAGAGCTAACTTGATCTGATTCCCAACTGCAAATCACTGCACGAGTGGCACATTTCAAAATTGGTGGTTAAACCAAAGCTAGACTCTTGACACATCCCAAACTTTATTCATTCAAGACTTCGCAGTATGCCTGCTCTTCAGCCTGTCACCCTGAGAGTCATCTCTGCTCTGGATATAGAAGGTACATCATGCTAAACCTTGGCACCAGCAATCATCTGTACATTTAATGTTGCATGAGCTATCAAGCAGCACAGATGAGTTTAGTCCATGGAGGACTGAGTTCCGATACAATTATTTTAGTGTCAGCAGAATGATGGTTGAAGTGTTTAAGGGGAAAGAGATAAGCCATGGAATTGTTCAGCATGTCCTCCCTCAGAGGTACCCTAAGACTACAGGTTGCTGACATCTATAACATGTAGGTATGCGTATAACACAAGAACAAATAAACTGTTATGAACTCAGACATTTGTGTAACAGCTAAGGTCTACTCTGCTGGCAAATAACATGTACGCCTGCCATGATTTCCAACACGTTCAGAAAACCACATTGTTCTGGATCATCATAGTTCCCTGTAAGAGACACATTTACAAAATAGGTAATTAACTGAGGTGTGCAGCCTGCAACACTTCAACTGTTGTTAAAACAAATAGCTTTCCCAGATCAACTACATGACAAATCTCATGGTTTATTTCCAGTCTTGATCTCAGATGAGATCTCTTGAAATTGCTTGGTTTCATTTAAGCACACTGTGTACATGTAAAGGTAAATACCTTATCCCGTTCCTGTTGAGCGGCTAGATAAAGACATACCAGCTATCACTGGACATTTCTCTTCATTGCAGAGTAACACAACTGGTTTTAGGGCTGACTACAGATGCACAAAAGGTTATATATTTTTGCAGAGGTTTTGGACATGTCACCTTCTGGTTTTGCCCTCCCACTACCTTTCTTCTTCCAAGCCTGTGCACTATTGTATGTATTGTTATACAGCTGACAAAATATATGTGAAGGAGAATGCAGGACTTTACAAGATCTCCATCACTGCAGCAGGTGTAAGAGTGGAAGATTTTAAGCTTACCACCTTTCACTGCATCTATGTGGAGTCCAATTCAGAAGCAGAGAGTCCTTATAACCTCCGCAGACTTCTGTCTCTATTTGTTTTTTTGCTGTCAGACTAATGACCAAGAACAGTCCTTTGACTCTTGCCATAGGAGGCTGGCCAGAGGACAGCTCTGTAAGAGCAATCCTTGATTTTGCCTAGAGCAGGGGCTTTTAGAGTTCAGAACTCAAGATGCTATTTTAAAAGCAAGAGAACTGCTGCAGGAAAAAACAAGACATTTGTACGTGGCATAGTATCTTCCTTTTATTTTAGGAAAAAAGTCCCAAAACCAAAACTATTGATGCTTTGCAGCAAAACATCTGTCACTGTGGATGTGTAAAATTCTACAGACAGATCAGAAAAAATTTGGCTAAACTGATTTAATATGACAAATTATAATGAGAAGATGGGGGAAGACCTGTAGCAACCAACTCCAGTGAATTTTAGTGTGGTTTCTAAGCAAGTGGAATACACTCACAATACTGTCTGGCTCTGAAAGTTAGTGGTTGATACATTTACAAATAAAGCCTGTTTGGACTACAGGGCTTTGTTTTGGGCACCAGAGGAAAGTACTAAATATATCTTCTACAAAAAAACAAGAATTACCTCACCTAAAACAACCTATAGAGCAGTATGTGTGCAATGACATCCTAGAAATTAACCCTGAGCACAGCATTTGTCCTGGTGGTTATAGAGCCAAGCAAGAGAGGTCATCAGCTTTTGTCCTGGCAGCAGTCTTCCTGGCCCAGGACCATGTAAGCACCACAGTTTTTCACAAGAAGTTTAGACAAGTTGCACCTGGACAGAAGTACACGCTATCGACTGGAGGGTAAGGACACATATCCTTCTGATACCACTAGATTTCATCTCTGCACAGAGGCTTTCAAAGGGGCAGATTAAGCAGAAAGGTCTGGTGCACTGTGTGACATTTCAGCTGAGGCAGAGACAATACCTGCTTCTGAGAAGCAGGAATCATCACCAGGAGATTAAATAACCAAAGGGAAGAGAGTGTATCACAGACAGGATCTAATGATAAATCCTTTACTCTAAAGCAAAGCCACAGACCGCAGTCTCCTTGTACCTACTGACCTCTGAACCTCCAAGGGCAGCCCATGTTTGGCTTTTCTGCTGGGATGCCTGAGTTTGGATGAGGCAACCATGCAGGACAGACCTTACAGCAGCCCAGACAGCATTTCCTGCAGCTGCAAAGTGATTTGGAGACCTCCCTCCCACGTCCAAAAAGGAAACATATAAATTGGTGAGGAGGACCAAAATCAGCCACAGGCTTTCAAAGCGGGAGCTAAAACTACAGCCTTTCAGACTCACAACAGTATCCTGTTTGAACATGGGAAAAGCATGTGGGTACCTGTTTTTTCCACAGACATTCTGCTTTGCTGCATAAATGACATGGGTCAGTGAACGCATGGGTCAGCTCAGCACGTTCATACAACTCCTTGCCCACCCAAGGGCCTTTGTCAGAGCTGAAATAACAAGGCTGAACATAAAAAAAGACGCAATATAAATGCAAAGTATGCACGGGGGGAGTGGGTGATACAGATGGCAACAAAAGACATTTATCTAGAAATTCTTTTACAGACAAGTTGCTGTTTCTTGGAATGACTGTTTTTATACTATGGTGTACCTACCACAGCAGAATCCCAAGAACATCCCTGGAGTAATATCTGTAGACTTAATGTTCTATACATTATTATTACTACCTTGGCAAAGGTTATTACAGCAAAGATTGCTCCTGGCCCAATTGCAAAGAAACACTGTTCTTTCCCTTGGAAAGAGTGCAGCATTTGGTTTGTTTGTAGCACAAGGCAACAAGAGCACTTCCACCTGTTAGAAGCCCAGTTCTGGCTTTGGAGAGCTGACCAGTTCTTACAACATAGTATTTCTCCCCACAAACCTAAAAAAGGCCATCCTGAACAAGCAGCTGCCTTGAAACTGGGGAGCAGAATATCCTGAGGAAAAAGTTGTTTTGTATTTACAGTACTATCCGGGGAGATGAAGAGAGGAATTAATTCCACCCCTTTTGGTAATGGAACTTTTCAAATTAATAGTTAATTACTTTAGAATAAAACTGCCGGACTGGACAAGGTGCTTTTGTAGCAAACACCACCCTGCAGGTTTCCCTCCAAGAGTTCCAGGGATGACAGGATTTCAAATGCTTCATACTCAGAAAGAGCATGTGGCTTTCTACAGTTGCTGGAAGACACAGGGAGCCCAGCCTTGCAGGCATCTAACTGGTCCATGGCCAGGAACAAAGGTTTTCACTGCTGACCTCTGGCAAAAGCAGACCCTTTGCAAGATTACATGCAGACTTACACACTGAACAGGCAAAATCAAGGTCTTGTATGCAAGAAATGGTGTTGCAATAGTGCAGAAGCCAAGTAGCAAATCTCAATGCAAGATCTTAAAAGGGGGCAAAGGTGACAATTTTTTTAAACAGAACCGAAGAAGAGGTGATTATATCCATTTACTTATGATCAGCAAGACAATTGTATCAGAGTGGCCTGCCCAGCAGTCAGGCACTGAAGACCTTGTATTCCAGGGTCTGCCAAGAACTCCTTAAAATGACATGGACGATGAGGTATGCCCACTATAGAGTCTTCCTTCTGTGCCCTGGACTACTCTGAGTTTGGAAACCCTGTGCCAGTCTTTGGTCTACTCTTCTGTACCCATTGCAAGCTGATAGTCTGTCTCTCCAACTCATTCCACCTCTGTGGATGATTAGGATTTGCTCACCATACTTCATATTTATCTGGTTGTCTTATGGTTCCTACTCTGTTTTCTGCCTTTTGCAATGATCTTTAAATGGCTTGAGTTTTTATTCTAGCCTAGAAGTAGGGTCTTCCTTCTTTTAGGCTGTTCTTTCCATGCTGTGTGCCCTGAGAAGCTGCACATACTGGTGCTGGGGTCCCACTGACATGCTAATCTAGGTGCCATCAACCAACATGTGCCATTAGTTTAGCCTTCTTCTGATGTTCATTCCTGCTGCTGCTCCCAGAAACATACATGCCCATTCAATTCACTCAGCATTTCTATCGTACTACCCACACGGATTTGTCTTGGTAGGGCTACCAACCTTGAAGTAGTCTTCTAGACGTCTGAGAAGGAAGAAGAAGACTTTTTACTTGCTTATGGGCTTTGAGAGCCTGGTTTTGGCACTTTCTAAAATTTTTTAAGCTTGATTGAAATCTGTGCCTTAATTCCCTGCTGCGGAAATAAAAATTATGACCAGTTTGTCTTCTGTCTCTATTCACTATAGATGCTTTCAAACACAGATTGTATTCATAGTCTGTGATCGGGTGCTGGGCACAAGGTGGTACTAAATTTAGCAGGTATGCTTCAGTTTTACAGACATACTGATCTCTTGCAGGTAGGCACCAGAGATGGATGATCATCTGCACCTTGCTAGTTTTCACCCACAGTTCAAGCATAGAGGTGAGGGAGAAAGCAGAGAAAGGAGCACCAGACAAAAGCAGTAAAGTACTGAAAAAGCTGGGGGTTTTTTGTAGGATGACTAAGAAGTTAAAAAATCCAATACTTCTCTGTATTTCTTAGTTTTTACTTCATTCAAGCATTTTTCTCCAAGTATTTCAGAATTATTGCCCATTCCCTCTGCAATGCTCAGCTCTAACTTTAGATTCTAGATATATGAAGTGACATTACTTTAACAATGTATAGAGTTGGATCTGGATACAGTAGGTGTGAACCATTCCAACACAGTAATGCCAGGTGTACTGCCCCAGATCAAAGCAAACAATTGTCTCAAACATCCGTCTTGAGAAACAGAGACACTTTGATCTGGGACAGTGAACAAGGGCCTGCAAAAGCCATTCTGAGTGCCTCACCTGCAGCAGTGACTCAGACAGTTACTCCAGGGTAAGTATCTAATGTGCTGAGTCAAAGTGCCCAGAGAAGCTCTTAACATACAAAGTCAGTATCATAAAATTGTATTGGTTTATGCTGTCAAAATACTGCCATAAAACAATTCTCAGGTTTCAGAATCATAGTGCTTAAGGTGCAGAGGATAATTTGGCACTTGAATAGTGAATTGAATACTGGCTGACCTATCATGCTGTTGAATGTCTCTACCTCAATTTGAATTATCTTTACAGCTCCATGTTCAGTATTTACTACAATGCACCAACACAAGAACTCTGTGTTTATGCAGCCAGAAGTAAGTGCTGGGAATCTTACTCTTGTTTTGTTCTACTTAGACTTCTTCACAAAAGCTCAGACTTCAATCAGCATTTGCATGCAGGAGACCCTCTATAGCTGTAGTGAAGTTCTACAGTTTAGCACGCTCTTACTAAATCTTCCAGGAAGGGAGTCTAGCTTGTAGCTGCATGAGCAAGTAGATACAAAAACCAAATGCAAAGAAACAGTGATGAATATTGCACAAAACCATTGACACAGATTGCTCATCCTCTTTCCGGTATCTGGAAGCACACTCAGCTTGAGGCTATGACAATTAACTATGGGAAGATCTGAAAGGAAGCTATGTGAGTGCCCTTGTGCACACGTAGTATATTCACAGCGTCAGTAGAAGGTATGGAAATCCTACGTAGCTTATTTAAAGCTGTTCTAAATTCCAGAATTTTCTCCATGGACTTGTAAAGGTGCATGCATTCTTCTTAAAGTAAGAATTAGATTTGTTTGCAAAGTTATCATGCAAAGGTAGTTTCACATGCAAATCTGTCTTCACATATAACCTTATGTACAGAGGCATCCAAAATCCTCTCTGTTTATCTAGTTGTAGTCATAATGTTGATGTGTTGACAATATTTGCACAGAAGAATGCAAAAATCACAGTTTATGAAGAAAACTCAGTCATGTTGTCCTATATTCAGAACAGTTGCCATACAGCTATTGCCATAGAAATACGTTTCATTTTGTCCATATTTCATTAAATCCAGATTATCTTGGGGAGAATTCAGCTGTTCCAGTTAAGATTTTCTTATTTTAACTTGCAAGAACTATTCCTTTTTTGAGCTTAAACTGTTGTGTAAACCGTCATTAGTCTGTTTATTTAAGATGTATAAAAGCAATACATAATACAATTGTTTTTAAGAAAACCAACTTTGTATTTACTCAGTTATTCCAGGATCAATTACCTGTGAATACTAAGGCACCCTTACACTGCTTAGAACAATTTAAAAATCCCACAAAGATATTGTGAATTACGTCCATTAAGTTTTTTCCAGCTATACCAGTACAGAATTACGGGTTGCCAGTTTCATGATTTGGGTCTTTCTTTCTGTGATGAAGTGATACAGCAGTGCAGCTGAAACAGAGCAGGTTCTTCCATGAATTTTCTACACATTGGCAAGCCTATTGAAAAGGAAAACAAAATAATAAGTTGCTTTTGAGTGATATTTTTCATCACTGCCTACTATACCAGTATCTTTGGATACGTGTTACCAGGGAGAACTGGGTTCAGTGCATTTTGCAGCAATCATCTACAGAATCTGACGAGGCGCTTGCACAGTGGGAGTTGCCAGTGATGCATTTTTCAGTACTTGTTCCATTTGATTGAATTAATCTCAACTTTTCTTTACAGGAATCAATTAATTACTTGATTTAACTGACCTTTCTCAATAAATACACACAGAAAGACTACAGTGTGCTTTTGCTAGCTCCAGTTCAACCTTCTAAATTGTGTCAGAAATGCATTCGTCTCCTGTAACACCATTTTTACAGATCAGAACACAGAGAAATTGAATGATAAACACCTGAATCGATGTTACCATTCTCTGCCAAGCTGTTCACAGGTAACCTGGCTTTAATAGTGAAAGATCTCCCAGCATGCTTTCCAATGACAGAAATCACATCCTATGCTGTTCAATGCTAGGTTGTCTCAACATCCACTACCTACATATTTGAGTTCAGTCATTTCACTGTGTTTTGATGAGGCACTATACTTATACCTGCCCTCAGGTGTAAACAGCAAAGCAACATCACCCAGTGTAAACAGAACACACAAGAATTATTTCTATTCCTTCTTTAACTCAAGCTTTGACCCTAGGCCATTGTCAAGGTCCTGTTTTTCTCTCTCTAATGCTTTTGTTACTGTTAATGTGGCCAGCTTTTTTTAAACGAGGATTATAGAAAAGGATGTCTTAACATATTTTATTGTTTGTCAAGAGTTTGCATATCAGATCTAGGTTTCTGTTTTGTGGGAAATCTCCTCCGGAATGCCTTAGAGAATCTTTGAGCAGAGACAGTAAAAGGCACCAGATATAAAAAATTAATGCCATCTTATTATCCCATATTTTTGGCACTGATTTGTATAATCCACTTTATGGCTATTTTAGAATAAGTGTAAAAAAGAAACTGAGTCTCCTCGTTATACTTTGCCTTCCTGAAGACAACTTAATAAGCCTACCCTTTCTGTTAATTTACAGGAACATAAGTGACATTCATTGTCTTGATACTTAACCTGCATCATTGTAAAATTTGGTGGTTGTATTAATTTCCTGAGAAGTGAAGCATCCTTGTGTTGCTACAGAAATGATCTCATTAGTAAGCAAAGGCCTGGCCAAAGCGATAAGCTCCGTGCAAGTAATCACTGGCAACTCCAGCTTCCTGGCAAACCTGATTGCTTAGATCAGAAGACAGAACAAACCCTTTTGCCAAAATCCAGCTTTAATATTCATGCTTCACTCCAGCACAAGCTATGTCTTAAGGCTAAAACATACCTGTGTGCAAAGACCCAGCACAAGGTTCACAAGACACTTACGTCTTTGAAGTGACTTGAGAAGAGCCTTGGCCTTATGGAGACTCATCACTGCAGAGTGGAGTACGGTAAGCACCAAACAGTGTAGCGAAATGACAGTCTGAAAGTTACTTTGATGATTTCCCTTCTCACTTCTATCTTTCAAAGAAATTCACTCCATTTTCCTTTAATATTTATCTCCCTCCAGCAAACTGTTTTGAGATTACTAAAAATAGTGTTGTCACAATAGGATGCATATTCTATTGAATGATTGTGTGTAAAAATCACATTTCTTTATCACAGCATCAGGATGTAGTGGGGAACTAACAGAATGCTTCTTGGCAGAACAGAACTTTCACTTAACTCCCCAGTAACAGATTTTGGCTCGTCTTCCTAGACTTGAAGAACTCCTGTTGTTTGACAGTACAAATGCATCAGCACATACATTCCTCTATTCTCAGCCATGCCAAACTCATTCACTCTTCCCAAACCACCTCCTCCCAACATTAGAATTCCCTTTTCTCTGAGCTTTCTAGCTTCTCCTAACTCACTCTCTTCCTTCCCATTCGATTTTCTGTCCCCCAAGCTAACCCCTGTAGACATTCTGCTTCTCACAATCTCCTCTCCTTTTCCCATCTCTCTTGCTTACATCTATTATTCTCCCTATACAAGCTCCAGTCCCACCACTAATCTCTTCTTCCATCAGCACATCAGCTTGTTTCACTCCCTTCATCTTCCTGATACTCCATCACGCCAGCATGTGGTCCCCAAACCAAGGATCCCACTCACCATTTACACCTGTCAGCTTCAGGTTTCCTTTGCACGTCTGTAACATGCTCTGAGGATGTGCATGCAGCACAAAAACAAAGTCACAATTCTTCTTGATACCAGTTCATAGCCACATCTTCCAGCTGCCAGGAGAGAGCGCTAACAGGTTTGATCTACTAGGGAGGGAGAAGATGCCCCCAACATTTCCTGTTGTAACTAACTATGCCACTTGGTGTGTTATGAAAAAAAGTTATGACACTGGGAAAAAACCCTAGAACAAATGCATTGGTCCCTGACTTGCTGTGCAGGCTGTTAGGCCACCCAGTAAAGCTGAGTCCAACAGAGATGGGTAGGATTTCAAATACGCATGCATACCATGTCCTATTTGTTGTCTCTGTGCAGCTCTAAGCTGAGTATGCATCACTACTCATCAATATCCTGCTCAGGGATAGGGAGCACAGGCACCTTGCTCCTGGTCTCAGACTGCAGGACCTCAGACCAGTGCCAAGGTCCCTGGGACCCCAGTAGCAGAGTTTAGATCTGGTTGCCTCATTGACACAGATGTTCAAATGGGGGATGAAATTTAGAGAGCAACAAAGGCAGAGCCTAGCTGACCTCCACTAAAAATAGAAAAGCCTTCATCTTTTGACTGCTTTAAGTATGAGGCAGGGGAAAAAAAACTAACAATAAAAAGAGCTCAGAGGAAACAATCCTGCATAACGCTGGCTAATTTAACTGAAAGTGGTATTCATTTTTATCCACTAGGTAGCATGTCATTCCAGACCTTTTATGTCGGAGTAGGGTTCCTTCATGGCAGGAGACACGCTCCTTTGGAACTAACTGAAAAATAGGATGTTTTTTGCTTTTGGAAAAGCCCATTTACATTCCTGTAAGCCTTCCTCGAGTACCTCAAGAGCCCTTGAGATCACTTCAACTGGAGGAACGAAAGGAACATTCAAGGTTTACAATAATCCTTTTTATCAAGAGTAGGACAAAAAAATATCAGATGTGGCTGCAACTTTCAATGCATTATTAATACAAACCACTTGGCAGCATTTGTTTCTGTGAGATAAATTTCATCAGCGAACATAAAAGAAGGAGAAGGAAGACAGCTGGTCAGACTGGTCACAGGAATACCTGCTGATCCAAATCAAAAGCCAATATTTTTGCACAGGGACCCATGAAATGTGGACATAAAACAAAGTGTAAAGAGTAGTAAAAACTTGAAGAAAACGTATTCTGTTACCAATCTCAAAGAATAAACGTAACACAAACTACAGCAGCAGTTCAGCAATAATGCAGACTAATTAAAGGTATTAAACCATGTAAACAATCCTCTTCTCAAATAAAGCAGGCACTAAAGAAGATCCTGAGGCATTTACTGCACCACTGGGTCTTCTGCAGGGGTTTTCAATCTGTGATTGCCTAAATGCTTACCAGGGAAGCTGGACATGTTGCACAGCAAGTTAGATCCTCCTGCCAGCAGGGCCTCTTTACTTAATTAACTTATGTGGACCTTGTGGGTATAATTTCTAGACTTACAGGACTGGGATACACAAAAAAGGGTGGGAAACCTCTGGTTTGGTGGCTCATGTCACCAAAATAGAGAATAACCACTCACACAAAAAGGGTGCAATGGCAGGCCTGCAATCTGCCCAATGCCATATCTCCATTAATTTGCTAGGGGATGGACTCAAGAGACTGGGAAATCCGAGGCATGACACGTAACAGCAGCTAGGCAGAATAGTAAAATGAACCAGATGAGAAGGTCACATAAAGCTCTTGTATTCAAAATGTGTGTTTTCATGTCATAAAGGTCCCTGCGCCAGCTTAGGACTGAGTTACTCCCAATCTCCTGCAGAGTGATTCGATGGAGAGACAAGGACTAAACGTGAGAACTGAGACATAACCAAGTGCCTAGTGCAGACACCCAAATCAAGCAGGTGACACAGGGGTTCTTGTTTGCCTTTTAAAAATGCATCACTATCAAAAGTAATACTCAAAAAAATTAACCAGGCTTCTCTGCGGCATTTAATGTGGGTTTGCCACAGAAAGATTGTAGAAGAACATCCATTCAGAGTATAAATTAAGATCATTAATCCTTCACCCTGTGTGAGGACTCCCATTCACTCCTGTACTGCTGTTCCTTGATCGCAGTAAATTATCCTTCCAGTGACTAAGACAAAGCTGCTGCAATCTAATAATGTTACACCTGAATGGGAGCTTCCACAGCAGTATAACACGGTTTAATCCAACACTTCGTCTTCACACCCTCCGTTGATTTGCCTTAGCTTTCCTGAAAAGAAAATACTCTAGGGAGTGAATTGGTTAATGCAGTAGCCTGCTTTAGCAGATAAAATAGGTGATGCCTATATCTGTGAAGGAAGAAAGATGATGGCTAGGAAAAGAAGTGGAACACAGAGTCTGGGAGCAGGTGTGCAGCTTTCCTCCAGCCTCATGGAGAGGCCCCACGAAAAGATATGAAAGTCTCAGGCTCTGCTATCTCATGGCAGAGCACCCTGTCTGGCCCCATGCTGGCTCAGGGAGCAGCACTGCTGGTACAATGATAGGGGGTTCTGTCTGGCTCACTAGGTCAGGGTGAACTGCATGAGGGCAGCTAGAGTATCTTCAAAGACCGAGGAGATCTGTGGCACTTTTTAGCATGCTTGTTCAAAAAACAGCTCTGTGGTCTCACAGGGAAGTAGGAGGGGAAGAAATCACCCAAAAACTCAGTACACTAGGACTCAGTCTGTATTTTCCTTTCCCTTACAGCAGGGGGAAAATACAAGTCAGTCTACTCTATACTGAGCATATTTTTAGGTAGCTGCAACTAAACTTACGTCACTCAGCTTATATGCTTGATCATTCAACTGTTCTTCAAGAGTAGTGATTTATTTTATACAACTGACGTCTTCCTTCACTTTCCCCTTCCCCCACTCTAGATTTCTGGGAGAAAGCATCACTCTGATATACCATTCTACTCACACACAACTTCTGTAAGCAACAGTTACATAATGACCAAATGACCTCTTCCTCCCTGATAGACCTAAGTCTTTCTTTAATCAAGTCTATAGTTCTTGCATCATGTCTTTCTTGTTAAGCAGGCCAGACTTTTTTTGAAAAGTCAAGCGCCACTGTATCTAATTATTCTACCTCATCAGTCATTTAAGAATGACTTCAAAAATCAGTGAAGATTCCACTTTGAAACCATATTGTCAACCAAGAAAGAAAAAAATTAGCACACAAAAGAATTGAAATAAGAAAACTTCTTATTCAGTGCAGAAAGTTCACTTTCTGAAGAAACGGTGTCCAGCTTCACATACTTTACAGGGTTTTGCTCCAAAGAATCTTGCTTTGTTATTTGTGGTTATTTGTGGTTTGCCTACCTTGCCAAGCACAAATATAAACTTACATAAACACTCTGAACAGAGAACAACCTCATGAAGAACAACTGGAAAAGTTTCTTTCCCTCTGGAAGGTGGCATCCTTTTCTGTATCTTTCCAAATCGTTTCCAGCTCTGTGTGGGTTTTTTCCACCTCCCCCCTTCCAGTTCACAAAGCATGCCATGTTCTTTGATCACCAGTCCAAAAACCCTTTTATAATCTCAGTGTTATTATGAGCAATCAGACTCTGAATGGGATAAAAATAACCAATGCACTTGTACACTTCTTTCTCTCCAAACTAGTCTAATTCACTAACACATTGGCTACATGCAAAAGCTGCATTTGTTCTACCATACTAAAGAAAGACAACCCATTCCTTGAGTTGCAACGGTGAAAAGGCCTATCTATGCCTGCCTCTGTCTCGAGGATTGAGCAAATGCAAAGACTGTCATGAATTGGGGTTTTAGCTATGCTTACTAATGTTTATCCAAGATTTCCAACCAAAGAGTATCTTACGAAAGAATCAGCTGAAGAAAACAAACTGCCCCTGAACAGATCTCCAAAGGAGTCCAGCCAGCCCATGTTGTGCGTTGACACAGGTGCCCTACTGAGCATACTCCCAGCCATTCAAGATGCTTAAAATAAATGCCATAGCCTTTAACAGATGTTAGAGTATTTGCATTAACTTTCCTATTTCTTCGTTATCCATACAAAAAGTTATTTTGTATCGATTATCTTTTGTTGACTGGAAGGAGCACTGCTGTGTTAGGTATTATGGAGAATTAAAAATAACGTCCTCTACAAAATAAAGGAAGTGGAATTAAATGAATAATGTAAAAAACACTAACAGTTTGTTTGTTTGTCATATGTACCCATCTGTCATTCCAATTGTTTTATGATGCAATTATTTTCTTTTTTATGGAATATTTCTTATGGGGCATGCATTATCATCTATGCAGAGATATCCCATACAGTTTTTTTTGGAATTTAACTGGAAAGATACTACCTAAAGTATACATGTGCACCCGCATATAGCATCAAAGGGAAAACACTTTGTCTAATTTTGTCCTCTCCTCCTCCCATCACTTTTAAGGTGACAATTGACCCTTGTTATTTTTTCCATATTTGCAAAATGCAAACCCCTGTTTTAGAACTCCGAGAGATTATTCTGCTGGAAAAGCACACTGCATACTTACGAATTTTTTTCTGCCTGCTATAGGAAGCACCTGTATGCAGATGAAAACAATACCCCTTTTCCAAGCATACTGGAACTGCACAAATCAATACACTGTGTTAAAATCATCAGATTTGTTTCATACCTTTAGTTCACTGTTGCAGATAGAAGAAGACAAACAAATGCCATGCTCTCAGCAAGAAGAATAGACAGTATTTCTTCAAAATATGCTGATTGGTTTATTTTTGAGAAGTTTGAGAAAGAATTTGATGTATTTAATTGAAAAAGCATTTCCCTTACTATACCAGTTTTCTGCATGAGATTATGGGAATTTTTTTGTGCAAACCTTTAGCAAGCCAGTTTTGTTACAGAAATAGCTTAATTTCTATGATCAAGCCTGTGTGTACCACCCTTTTCTTTGTGCAGCTGCTAAGGCTGGCTAATAAAGCTGTTATTGCTCAGAAATGAGGTAAGCCACCTCTGGCTCTGTGCTCCCAAACCCTCTACAGGAAAAAGGGAAGCAGTACATGACAGAACCGCTGTTTTCATTCCCAGAGCTTTTGTTAAGGACAGAAAATGGTGTCTCTCGGAGCAGAGGAAATGGCTGTCCAGTAAATACATGCTGAAAAACAACATGCTGTGATAGAGGTTCATAGCAATGAACACAATACACATTGTAACTGTAGCAGCCTATCAGTGGTCTGGATATACACAGGACTCCCCATGGACCTCCACAGGCTGACCGAGGAGAGCAGCTACCAGAGGACCAAAAGATGAATGGTGAATGACAAGAACTTATGACCAAAACTGTTTAGAGGAGTTGGGAGAGACTCTGTGCAGCCTTGGTGGTGTAGAAAATTATCTTGCAGCCTGTAATACAGGATTTACTAGTGGTTTTCCACAAGCTGTGTCAGGGTAGGAACAGAGATGCTCAGCCCCTGGAGCAACTGCAACAGGAGTGAATCAGGCATGAATAGCCTTAGCTCTCCTCCTTTACTCGGGGGAACATCACTTTGCTGCTGGCTGTGACTGTCTTCTCAGCTTTGTGCAGATGACCAACAGCTTGCCTGGGAACTTAACCCAGATTTTGAGCAGTGTTAACTGTCATGTAGGCAGATACTGTCCTTGTGCACAAAGACCAAAAGACGGGTCCCAGTGGGAGCACAGCCAGGATTGCTTCAGGCCTTTCAATAATGGAGCTCAACACGACCCATGGCTACTGCCAGCAAATACTAAAAGTCTGCTCACCACCAGCGATGTCCCTCAGGGCATCACATGTCTTCGAGGCGGATCTCAAGAGGAGCCAGTATGGCTGAGTTAGTGCTGATTAGGGAGCAGAAATCCTTTGAAGAACTAAGCGAACAACTGGCCTTATCCTCCATACAACATCTCTCTAACTGCATCAAGTTAAGCCCTCAGGATATTTGTACTAAGCCTGGAAGAAGGCATTTTATCACCTCCAGCTGAGCAGGAGCCATCCCTTCTGCCCAGATAAGCAACGGTCACAATGACCCAGGCATGATCACTTCTGAGCTGGATTACCCTAATTCACTCTGTCGAAGGCTGGATGCAGACTGTGCCAAACTTCTCCATTTCCCAGGCTGTGACGAGCAAATGGAGGCCCTGCTCCGTTTTATCCACTGAACCCCAGTCATTTTCATCAGACAGCGTACAGCTTTTCTCCCTGTACTCCACACAGCTAATGTGTGGACCAAACAATTTATGAACAGCCAATATGCCTAAGACACCAGTTTTCAGCCCACCGCCTGCCTACAGACTTGGGGCAATGCAGCTCCATGCAGGCACACGACAGCCAAACCCAAGAGATTCTCAAACAAGAGAACCCAGGTCCAGCACAAAACACTACAAAAACACAGTTCAAAGCAGAGTCTCACCGTTTTTAGAAAAGTTTTAGAAATTTGGAAAAAAGTTGTCTGCTCTGGTGGTGCCGCAAACATTTTGTATAAAAGAACAGCACCTTATTCTCAGAGATTTCATAGCCTTTTCCAAAGTTTGAGTGGATTTTCCCAAACAATGGCAGGCACCTCTGGACGCGGAATTATTTTGCACTAGTGACACAACAAGGATTGTCTTAAGAAAGAAAACCTTGCATTTTGAAAATCCAGGGCACAGATTTGCAGGTAGGAATGTAGCAGTCTGAAGCAGGGCCACAGCTCTTCTCCCACATAATCCAATGCCAGCCAATGGGTGCTGTGATCTGCAAGGCAAGGGCACTCAGCATCTGCCAGGACCTGCCCATGACTAGTCCTGAGATGTTGGCCCCATGCAACAGATTTGCTGGTTTCTTTGGAAAGAGCTCCAGGATCTCCGTTCGTTTTGCAGTTTATAACAGAGTCAGTTTATCCATAAAAATGATCTCCCTTGGCTTCTGTGCCTGGAGGACATCTTCTTGTTTGCAAGTGTCAAACAATGCATTATGAGGGCATGAAGCAGAGTACTACATGAGCTGAGAACATCGTCTTTAAAGGTGCTGTGGATGGTTTCCAAGCAGACAACCAATCTCTCTCCAAGTTCAGAAGACCAGTTTGGTTTCAAACCTCACCTTTTGCTAGAGATGAAATTAAGAAGTTGCAAAAGCATCTCTTACTGTGCCAAGTCCTTGTGCCTGCAAGATGTATCACTTACACAGGAAGGACTTAGGGTAGCACTTCCAACAGTATAGTGCTTGCTACCTGAATATATACATTCCATTATGTCTTTTATTTTTTAAATTTACCTGAGTACATTCTCCTGTTGCCTTTAAAACTACCATTTATGTAAGCAACCTATGGCCTTTTCAGGTTTTCCTCTTCTTTCTCTTTCAGCATGTCAACTGTTTTAAATGTCTGTCCTGTGAATGTTCATTGCACATTTCAGAAGCAAGTTAAAAACCCTGCAACAAGTCAACAGCAAATACTACTAAATGGAGATACTTATTCCACACCATAATGATACACCACAAGCAAGCAGCAAAGCTTTTTTCTGTAACCAGGCTCTTACTTGGTCTATGTGGGGGATTTCAGTGAAGGGGCTGGAACTAAGGGGTGCAATGCCCTGTGACTGTGAAGACTGGAGTTGTGCTGATTTTGGGGAAAAAGATCAGAGAAGATTGTGGTTATGAGATGTTTTAAGTCTTAGAAGGTGTTATAAAAAGGTAATTGTGTTGCTGTGCTGCAACAAAAAGCCAGTTTTTACTACTGTTGTCACTACTGTTAAGCAAAGAAAGATGCCTCACTAGCCAGCTGCACTTTAAATACTTGGACTGAAGAGCTCTTGAGTGGCTAGTGGTCTCAGTGGTATAAACTAGTGGAGTGAGGACCCCAGCTTCTTACAGTGCTGGAAACACCTCTTCCCTTTGCAGCACTACAGGAAGAAAAATTAAATCTAAGGACTGAAGTATTCACTGAGTAGCCTCTCCTATAAATACAGGCCTTGAAGACTGTCTTACTCAGATCCAGCAAAACTGCTGTCTCCAGAATTCCTTGGATCCCTAAGGTCTGTAGCTAGAGCATTGAACACGAAATCCTTCAAAAAGCAAAGAACCGGTAAGGTTCATCAATCATTCTCGATGGCATTCTCAGCTGCTTTTTAAGTATTCATTGAAGATACCTAGCAGGAAAAGCTGTATAGTGTAGGCACTAAGCCATGCTCTGGTTAATTAGAAGTGCCAGTACACAAGGCAAATGCAGACACTATGACCTGATCAGCACTAATTTGAACCACGTATTTTGGGAATACTCATAGGTCCATTTGTTCCAGAGAGGTACTTAATTACTGAATTAATTTTTCCTATTAGTTAGAATTATATTACAAGCTTTCTATGTAAAGTAAACCTTAAAAATTTGAAACTGAATAACTACATTTTGGATCACCCTAGTACTAATCATTGTCTGTAACTCCTTTAACAGTCTGGCCATCACAAAACAGAATGTATATCATAGTAAAAAAGCCCAAATAACCATTTGAAGATGCAGGGTGTCTTTTCCAATTATTTGAATAAACTTATTCACTGTCTGATTCTACTCTCATGTACACTAATCTGTTGCTCTGTAATTCAGCTGTTGGTACATTTAAGCAGAAAAGCCCCAGATGCAGCTGTGGAGAAGCAGGATAAATTCCTTCCCCTGTTTTATTCCTTCTCCATCCAGGCTGCTGGTGAAGTTGTCCTCAGTTCTTGGCAAAGGTGAGAGAAGCCCTAATGCTTTTGCAGTTTCAGTAGCATCATCTGCCAGCTCTGTACCATCCAGATACACTCTTGTTCAAAGGTCTCCTGCTCTGACAATGCTGTTCCTTTTGAAATAGCTGGATCAAAACAGAAACCACAAAAAAGAAGCCAAGTCTGAGAAATTGACCCAAAAGGGTCTGATTGATGAACAGTGGGATAAAAGACACCTAAGAAACCAAGCTCTGCACAGGTCTCACAGCTTCTGCTAGTGGCCCGTTTAAGATCTATCTTGGCATTATCCTCTTCCACCACATATTTTAAATAATTTTTCCACAAGTTAATAATTTATAGCTCCTAATGCAGAAGGCTTGCAGTGCATCATCTGAGAAGATGAAAACTTTATAGCAAAATAAGGAGGATAAAGGTATTTTCATAATTAGTTCCTGATCAATTCTCTACAACCACGGCTAATAATAAAACCAAGGCATCTGTGGTGGGTTTAATTAATTTAGTACAGTCCAGTAGAGGGACTCTATAATCTATGCTTTAAAAATGTGGTCAAAGTTGTAACAAAGCCTAAGGTTTTTGTTTTACACTGGTTTTAGACTCTGTTGTTAGCCCTGTGCTGTTCTTTAAGGGCTGTTTGGACAGAGTCCTCACTTCCTGTCAGCAGCTGTTAAGCATGAAAGCAATGGTTACTGTCCTGATTGTGGAGTCTCCTCTCGTCTTAGGTCAAGAAAGCCCAGGATCTGGTCTGAGAAGGTAGGTCTGGAGTTGCATGATGACACTGTTATTTTATAACTTACCACACTCGGAAATGCACAGGCTATATCTTATATCACCTAATGCATAGGTCAGATTTTCCTACAGTTCAAAAACAGCATGTGTGCCATTAGCATAAGTGAGTTACAGGCTTACATTTGACTACTGCTTGTCAGAGAGTCTCCAATGTCAGTCCAGGTTACCTCTTCTATAAAACACGGAGGTAAGCCTTTGATTCTTGTTCTGCTACCATTGGCACCCTTAATAAGCGGTCCCTGAAAAAAGAGCATTTGGCATAACAATTTGAAATAAATGAAGCCTGCAGCATACTGCACATAACATCTGTCTCAAAATCCTCAAGAAAATAGCCATAAATAGCACATCTATATGATGGAGTTTTGCTTACAGTGATGGTGACGATGGTAGCAGTAACAACAACAACAGGAGCAGTCAGCATGGATTCACCAAGGGGAAATCATGCCTGACCAGTCTGATAGCTTTCTACGATGGCATGACCGGCTGGGTAGATGAGGGGAGAGTCGTAGATGTTGTCTACCTCGACTTCAGCAAGGCTTTCAACACAGTCTCCCATAACTTCCTCCTAGGGAAGCTCAGGAAGTGTGGGCTGGATGAGTGGTCAGTGAAGTGGATTGAGAACTGGCTGAATGGCAGAACTCAGAGGGCTGTCATCAGCGGCGCTGAGTCTAGTTGGAGGCCAG
>Ga0065711_1011170_pt1 | contig 21883 bp, 8 predicted proteins | sample Hoacrofraction12_FD_59098 | JGI IMG/M metagenome (GOLD analysis project Ga0065711, IMG submission 59098) | Hoatzin crop microbial communities from Cojedes, Venezuela - Epithelial fraction 12 v2 (version 2) | ecosystem: Host-associated > Birds > Digestive system > Esophagus > Crop | place... | reverse complement strand
TAATAAAAACCAAGCAGAAATCCTATGCAACATTTTGGCTTTACCTTATCGAATTTCGTTCTGTCAGCCACATCAAGGTCGGAGGCAGACATGTTTCCCATATCCAGCAGCGAGGATGACTGAGACCTACGGTTTCCCGAACTCTGAACAGAGAGTTTATTTAGGCTAGAAGTGGACCCAGTCAATTTTCCAGAGCTTCCATGAAGACCTGTGAAATAAAGACACTATGAAGGAGGGAAGCAAAGGCAGAATAAAATACTCAAGAAGAACAGGTTCATTACAGAATGTACGAGATCAAGAATTGCTAGTAGTCCTACACTAAGGTCAAACAACGCAATTTTTGTCTAAGTTGCAAATGCTTTTGCTATAAACACATTCTGTTCTTGTTACATGGTAACTGAAATACTTCAGCAAGTTCCAAATTACAATGAAGCTATATAGGTCCTCAATGTAAAGTATGGAAAAAAGTATAAAAGGAACAAAACTGTGAAATATAGGAACACTGGGATAGTGAAATATAGGAACACTGGGATTTTCTCCTTGAAAGCATGGAAGCAAAGACCGGTTATGATCTTTGTAAATGCACTTTGGGCAAAGGCTGCCACAAGCAGAAGAATTAATCCTCAAGGGGGGAGGAAGCTTTATTTACACACAGGCACTTTTCCATCTTGAACTTGATCTTTCTGCTGTTAACATCCTTTTGTCTACACAGTTTGCTCCAGCTGTTTTGCTGAATCTGCAATCCCACAGTAACTCTACTGCTGATGCTGCCCCTTCCTTTTCACTATAATTAACATTCAGACATTTCTTCCTGATATTGTGAGGCCTTCTCCTAGGTGAGGAGCATGTATTTTTACTGTTTCCCAAATTTGGAGAGATGCTGGAACAGGATGGAGAAAGCCAGTAACAAAAAAAGACCAAGAAATCTTCAAGATTTGACCTCCACGTAAACTTCTCATGTCTCAAGCACAAAGAAACTTAAAAGCAATCCTGCAAGTTTCCTTTAACTGCTATGCTGGTATCTAGTCTAGGGACACAAACAAGACAAAGTCTATAGATCTAATAAAAGTCATTACCTCGAACTACTGGAAGAGTTAGAAAACTACGACAAGCTCTCCGGCACAAGCATATTTTTTAGATCCACCAGTAGCACGGGTAAACCAAAAGACGTTGCCTTTACCTGCGAACCTTCTCAACTTCTATGCTGGGCCACTTTAGCTGCGCTTCATTTTTGCCTGGCAAAACCAATGATTCTGCTAATGCTCATTTCATTCTGAACGGAGTGCTTCAGTGTTAGGTCGATTCTCCATGAGGCAGCACCACATCTTTACATTGACACACATGCATTGACAATACCAACTAACACAACTAGTTATACTCACTCTCAGTTTCCTGTTTGACAGCACTTTCTTTTCGAGGCAGTGTAGCTGGGATGGATTAGGTTGCAAGCATCAAAGACAAAGACAAGTTAAAATGCAGTTTGCACAAACCATGCACAAGATGCAAGTTAAGCTCTAACTGGAAAGAAACATGCAGAGAACTGTAAGCAGCAAGTAACTACATTGCAAACACATTTAGTTGGAGAGGTGCTATTCCAGAAATCCAGTATCTAAGCTACATGGAACACAGAGTCAGTTTCTAGGTATTAAACTTTACTTTTTCTTATACAGTGTGTTCAAAGAACATTTCTGATAACATGTATTTAAGCTGTCCCAAATGGAGAAGTCCATTAAATTGGGGTTTTATTTGTCAGAGTTAATATTGCAAAAGACTCAGTTTCCAAGATCAATCATCACATCGATAACAGGCATGAAGAAATTAAAATGTATTTACGTCGTTTTGTACTGAGTCAGAGAAATTGTCCACCTCTGCAATTTAAAAAACACACCAATACTGCAAAATCATTCATATCGGCAGTAAGACTGGCTAACCTTTTCTGTCGTTTGCAAATCAGGATGGTTACATAGAGAATACATCTTTTGTATTCATGCTGCACCAAAAATTGATGACTGCAAATTCAGAGAGGATGGAAACAATAAATACATAGTAAAAAAAATTTACAAGGAGTTTTTTTATTTTTTGCTGCTTTTCTGTAGAATAAAACAGTTTCCTCAAGTGGACTTCAATATGAAATTTAGAGTAAACGGGCATTTGTAATAAATAAGAGAATCCCTAACCAGTAAAAGGCATTTGCATACATACACTAAAAGCAGTATGTGGTATTAAGAAGGTCTTGATGAGGATGGATGCTACAAGCCCCCCAAAATGGAGCAGGCAAGCAGAACCTACTGTAATAGAATGAGTAAATACTTCTAAATGCCACAAACATGTCTTAAATACCAGACATTCTCAAGTAGGCAACACTACTGACAATTATAACATCAAATGCGAATTCAAATCCAGCCTAGTTTTCAGATCTTAGGGGTTTTGGCAGTTTTTGAATTAAAAAGTTTAGGCCTGGTATATTTGCCACATGCATCTGTCATGCATTGGTCTGACTTCTTTATCGTCCTCAATTTCCAAACGCCCAGGACTGTATCACCGAATGAGAAGAACTACAGGCAAAGATCGGGCCCTGGACAACCAGAGGAGCCACAGTGGCTTCTGAGAAGCCACATCATATACACATATGACAGCAGTAGCACTCTTTCCCACATTGATTTTATGGTATTTAAGTATCAAAGTATTGGCTTCATCGGAAAAAAAGAAAAAAAAGAAACAAAAGACTGCTTAAGACAAGTGTGAATGCTCACGACCCAGATTTTTTTGCCATAAAAATGCAGACAGAGAACCTTGCACTAGCACAGAATGCCAGAATCCTCCCAGCATCCCCTCTGCGTTTGAGGCGTTCAAACAGCAGTGCTATTCCCAAAGCACAAAAAAAAGGCAAGAACACACACCAGCACAGCTTGGAAACAGGTCACCTTTAGTGTCTGAGTACAACAGGAGCATTATGCACCTATACTATTCCTTAAATAAGTTTATTATTAAGAAGTGATGTGTTTTGCATTAATGTGGAACTAGTAACGGTACAACCACTATCTTCAACACAGAAGCCTTTCAAATTACACACCATTATAAGCTGTTATAAAACAAATACATAACTTGATATTTATATGGTGAAATGAAACCATATTTATACAAGGAACAGCTTTTTAAACATACATCATTTGCTTTCCTTCTTTATAAGATTAGTACTGAGGACTGAAGTTTTTGTGACCCGATTCATTGTCAGATTTGCCTGTGGCCTCACATATGTGGCCACTGATAACCATTACTTAACAGTTTAATTACCATTCATAAACATTCATAATAGTAGGAGAGCCTCCATTGGATACAGCTTCCAGTTTTGTTTTTGTGCCTACTTCCTACCAGTTTTCAGAGGACTGGGCATTTGGGTCAAGTTTTGCATGTCAGTCACTCACCAGCAAGACTTAATCATAAACATACTCTTTGTATGATTGTGAAAATGTAATATTACCGAAGAAATCAAACAAACAGAACTGGCTAAAAAAGACTTTTGCTACTCTCCTCCTTTACTATTCTGTGCAAGGTTCAAACATGCTTGAGGTTTGCACAAATACACAACAGAAGCCTTCTCAAGGTGCAGCTCTCAGGCTTATGAACCAAAGGACCTCTTTCTCCAAAATGCCTGATCACTCCGTAACATTTACAGAAGATAGGAAATCGCTACAAAAGCTGCCTCCTCACACATGCAAATCACAAAGGAAGTGCCAGGATAAAGTGTTTAGAATGTTATAGAAATCAGTTTATATGAGAATAAAGCATTTTGTTCTTGAAAAAAATATTTTATAGAATCATAGAATGGTTTGGGTTGGAAGGGACCTTAAAGACCGTCTGGTTCCAACCCCCCTGCCATGAGCAGGGACATCTTCCACCAGACCAGGTTGCTCAGAGCTCCACCCAACCTGGCCTTGAACACTGCCAGGGAGGGGGCAGCCACAGCTTCTCTGGGCAACCCGGGCCGGGGTTTCACCACCCTCATGGGGAAGAGTTTCTTCCTAATATCTGATCTAAATCTGCCCTCTTTTAGTTTAGAGCCATTCCCCCTTGTCCTATCACTGCACACCCTTGTGAAAAGCCCCTCTCCATCCTTCCTGTAGGCCCCTTCAGGCACTGGCAGCTGCTCTAAGGTCACTCTGGAGCCTTCTCTTCTCCAGGCTGAACAGCCCCAACTCTTTTTCAATACTTATGAATTTAATTGTTCTGACACATTATGGCACCACTTGCTCTCCATGTCCACGCTTGCCAAGACTTCTCTTTCCAGCTTCCCCCTCCCTCAGTCACACTCACCACTCTCCTCCTTTCTTCCTGTCATTACTTTTTTCTGTTCTCTACTTCAAAGCCGAAGTTCAGGACCCAAAATAGGCATAACAGAATGTACTAGTTAAAGCTGCACATCGTTTCTGAATTTATAACCTGGAAACTGGTGAAATGTGGCAAATATTTATATTTTAAACAAGTTTTGAAACAGCGCACTTTAAAATACAGAATAGCCAATATACAAATACACCTATATCACTGTTGCTTTCCAAGTATTCAGATTATTTTTTTAACAAAGCTTCACTTCCATACTGACATTAGACTATTTAACCCCAGCAGGAATACATGCCCCCTTAAACAGAAAGGCCTACAACAAAGTATGATTTCTAGTCTCAGACTACGCAGGTAAATCCCACTGAAAACAATGAAATACACAAGTTTCCTCAGGCAGAATTAGCTTCTCCAAAATCCACCCAAAACTTATTAAAGGCAGAAGTAGTAGCAGAAGGAATACACATATGTGCTGCCCAATCTTCCTTTAATTACAAGAGCTTATTTTTCAGATTTGTTCCAGCAATAAAGCAGAATATGTCAAGTAATAAAATATAGTTGGTAGTTCATTAAAAACTGAGTGCAGATTTGAAAATCTGAAAAATATAATATTTTATCCTTGTATCTTGACCGATTTCACAAGATTTCCATTGTGCTATTTTGGCCTTGTGAAATTCAGAAGTTTTGCCAACTGTATTTTTCATCCAACTTCTTCCATCTTGCCAAAAATAAAGAATGTGACACCATTTTAAAATTTGCCCAAGGTGTTGTAATGAGTCTTTATAAGCAAATGGTAAGACTCCAAGCAAGATATATGCCTCCTGGAAGCTTACCAAACTTTTTTCCTTCTCTAGTTGTGCCCGTCATCTTGATCTTGGCAACTTCAAAGAAATCTTTTATTTCCCTTTCATATAGTCGTGATAAATAATCCATATAATTCTTAAAAAACAAAAAAAAGTAAAGTTAGTTAACAGGTATACATATTCACTTTGTTCTATTACAGTTCAATAGATATTAAAAACCAACAAAAGCAGCAACTACGTAAGTTCCACTAAATTACAAACTGTTTTGGACTGTATCTGTATTTATATATTTACGTAGCATGCACAAAAATATATTCATGGTATTTAAGCTGGTCACACTAATTTTCCTAGTGAGTTCATTGAGGATCGATCAGAAACTGCTACTCCTCCTCCATAATGAAAGATACGCAATGTAGTGCATACAAATAGGCTTGCTAGTGGCAGAGCATCACAGAATTCAGTTCAAGGGTAGAACGGACAGAATTCAGCACCCTTCTCTGCAGCCTCTTTTACCAGACTCTTACTATGCCCAGAAAAAGCAAACAGGATGCCATTCCTACACATCTTCACATCTTCCTGAGTACGTGACCTCCCGTACTGCTATTTTTACAAGGGAAACAAAAGACCAGAAAACTTTGGGGTGCACAAACTCTGTGCCAACTTACTACAAGCTTCAGTCAGTCCCAAAATCATTTGTTTGCAACAGTGCCAAAAACAAGCTCAAGTTTTAAAAAGACATGAGGCACGACAACTGAAATTAAGTTTGAAGATTATCTGCTTTGCTTAGATTTTTAGTACAAAGGTTACAAAGATCACCCAAGAATTTTTTCCTACGTTCTTCAAAATTGTTGCTTATTACACATAAGTATCCCAATTTTTTAATTAAAAGATCACAAAAATGTCAACCATTCATTGACTATTTGCCTTACACTGAAGGCAAAAGAACAACTATTTCAAAGCCATTTTAAGAGTAATTTAAATCCTCCATGGTTGAGTTTTTAAGAACAACAGTACTTTCATTAAAGACGACTTGCTCTGTACAGGCTAACTTTCCCTTGATTTCTGTCTAAACATTTTCTACACTTATGTAGTAATTTTTTCACTCCATGTCAGTTTTAAACAAGGTAGTTAAAAGTTACATATAAAATAAAAACATTTTGGCTTTATATATATCTGCTTTACAAGAGACCTCTGAAGTTTTTGATATTCCCAAGTGAAATGAAGGCCTCTTGCAATGAAGCTATCACATAAGCAATAAGCACATCAACATGAAAATAGCTTAATTATTATTCTTACTAGACTGTAAAACGGCAAACCTGCTTCACATAGATATTATTATCTTATGATACTTCAGAAGAGAGACATATAATCTTGGAGAAAAAAAAAACAAACACAGGATACAACAGATGCCAAAAATTGAAGTTTCCTGTTCCAAAGAGGAACAAGAACAGAGGAGCAGTGAATTAAACTTAATAGAAAAGGAATATTGAAAGGACATGCACATAGACACACACAGAGGTAATTCTTCTGACTCTCAAAAATAGTGTATGATATACATTCTCTAGCATCATTTGAGCACTTCACAGACCTTTGTTAGCCCTTCGTATTTTCCATAATCTGTGTTCTTGAGCCACTCCATCAGCTTAGCGTATCGAAGTAAATCTCTGTGAAATGGATGGTGATTGGGCAACGTCAATTCAGCAGAGTGCTGGGCGAGAGTAGAGCTCTGATCGTGACCCTCGGTAAGAGAAAGTATTCAAGTGAAAAAAGAGAAAATAGGCTATACAGTTTAAAAACTGCTTCTGCAAGTCTTCAGGTTGGAACAGAAGCCAGTTTGGATCACACAGTCAAAACTAAAGCAACTTTGGCTCATCCTTCTCTATTGTATTGGGCACTAATCAGTTTCAGTCAAGCCCTAAAAGCTTCCACCAAACATTCACAGACTTTGTTTCAAAAAAAATGACAATACCAGTCTTGGTATTATTTGTAAAAGACTAGCCATTACTAACTAACACAATGCAAACATGCCAGCTTCTGAATAAAGCTGGAATTCTTTTTTGTATCCAGCATGAACATGCACTTACTTTAAGTCCCGTTCTCTTAACTACACAAGCAGAGACACAAATGGACCCAAAGAAACGAGTCCTAGACAACTTCACTCATTTATTCTCACAGACAATGGGGAAGGGTCACACTGTTAATCTCCCTTGTAAAAGCAATCTTGTCATCTGATTCCAACAAAAACCTAACTTCGTAAAGTGTATTTATTGCAACACGTAATTTGGCACTGGAATCCCACCAAGCATCAGCCACAGCGCAGCTGCTGTGATTTCTGAGGTCATGCTCGATACTGTGTGTACTTCTGGGCAGGCATACAGCAAATATTTTCAGCAAATATTTTATAAAAACTAGATATGGAAAACCATTTATGGTTCTCTCTCCTATCCCCTGGTGTGCAGCATTCCTACAGCATGCATTTTAATGTTCAGGCTCATTATAATTTAAGGTAATTTACCTGGTGACTTTCACAGCTGTCTTCAACTAAGCCAGTCCAAAAGCCAGTTCATATTACTGCTAGGAAATACTCAGCTATCAGCTATTTATTGCTTCTTTCATCTAGCAATTTTATTCATGTCCCTGTACTACACACAACTTTTATTTTTGTTTAGTATTCGCATTCTTCATAAAGCTAGATGACAAATCCCCTCCCAAGATAAAATTTCTCTCTCCAAGCCAACTTTTCCACACAACTAATCATCCTGGTTGTCCTAAATTATGTCCTGCTCAAGTCTGCTCCAAAAGATTATGGAGCTTCTAGGCATCCATCTAATTAACAGGCTTCCTCTACATACACCTTTATGCTAACCGTTACCACATGGTACTGCAAGCTTGTTATTCAACTTTTTCATAGTTTCAAAGCTTCAAACTATTTCATATTTCAAAGGCAGAAAGCCCAGAGTTGCCTTTTAATTAAATGATGAATGTGATTGCTAAAAAAAAAAAGTTATAGACACACAGTATGGTTAATCAATTATTAGGACACAATAAAGACAACTACACCAACTGTTAGTAACGGTTACTACAAACAGTTTTTTCACGCTGCAGTGAACAGCAATCCAAAGTTGCATTTCTGTTTAAAATTTTTAAGACTTATTTTAATGTAAAGGAGATGAAGCACCTTATTAACTTACAATAGTAGTTTGCATCACAGCATTGGGTTTGTTTCCTTTTAAAAGAAAACACAATTTCATACTTCTAAGACAATAATATTTTGGCTGAAATGTCAACGCAGTTTTGGTTTTCCATCTAACGAGTTCCAAATCAGTACATGTCTTGCTTGTATTAGCAGCTGCCTAGACATCACCCTGCTTTCAGTTGCCATTTTAATTTAGAAATCTTTTTCTGCCTTAGTGTTTTCTGAAGTGCTTTGATTGTTTTTTAAAGAAACATTCTAAACAAATAATGCAACTTTTCAGATGTTACAGGTAACAAAGTATTCCAGTTAGACTTCTCAAAAAAACATGGGACTGAGAAATTGCTATATTCTATTCATCAGACTAATAAAACACGGTCATTTTAGTAAGATAATACAAAAGTCTGTTTTATCTCCAACACTTCGATCTGTACCTCAAAATGAAGTATACAAACTTCTTTTTTTCTTTCATAACAAGCAAAAAGGCTTTGCAGAGGTTCACCTCTTGCAGTTAACGAATTCTTCCTGCTTAACCTTGCAGCAAGGTCATATCTTTTATCTGCTGATTCATACCTCGCAGCTAACAGCAAGCCAAAACTTTTCAGAGGGCAAGTTTATATGAAATACAATGTGAGGCCACTATTACTACCAGCATTTAAAAAAAAAAATTAAAAAAAAATTGCAAATTGGTAACAGCATTCTCAATAGCACTGAAAAGTCTCTGTAGAAGTATTGGATCTCCTACACGTAGTATTACAGAGTAATCATAATCTCTTACCATTTCAAAAAATAAAATCCTCAGAAAAGGCGTTCTGTTAAACAACCACTTTCATTCCCACTTTGTGAATGCATTTACAGAGGGCTTACACAATGTAGCTTCTACTTGCTCATTTAGAGGCCGGACACATTGTCTGCGCTCAGTATTTCAAAATACAAAAAGTAACAGGAGAAACATTACCCTCTTAAAAACAGAAACTAAAGGCAAAAAGTTTAAAATGCTGCAGAACTGGAATTCTTCCATGAAGTGAAGAAAACGTAGGAAGCACTTATCTTTGCCATAGAAAGCCAGGCTTGTACTCTGAAATGCAATTTTCTACACAATTATGCAGCAAAACTCTATTCCATTTTCTGCACACAGTCTAACACATAAAAACAAAAACTTCTAAAGCTTTGATTGCACTAAGATGTATAAAAACCGAATTATTTTTTATTTACAAATATTACAATTTCACACAATTGCTGTATCTGTACAGTACACATATTACAATTTCCTGAAAATATTTTTCCTCCCTCCATCTCGATCTGTCTCTTAGCAATTTCTGGAGCTCACATCAGAGGAATGTTAGCTCATAAACAGATAAACAAAGCTTGAGCGCTGATAAAAAGAACGGAACTGAGAAGGGGCGTTAAGTCTAATGCTCTGCAACTGGTAAGATAAATTCCTTTTTGTAAAGCCAAAAATGCAGCTGCTAGTTAGGTAAGTCAAGCTCAGAAAAATCAGTTAGAAAAGCCTGTATCAAACCTGATGTACTCACTGGAACTGAAAGATAGCAGGACCTGTTACAGAGTTGAAGGAGGGTCTGAGTAAACCAAGATTGGAGATAAAAAAATACAGAAATTAAAAAAAATTATGCTAAAAAAGACATCCAGACTTTAGGAAAATGTCTCAGGACTATGATTTCTGAATATTTCAAGTTAGTTCTCAAAAATAAGGTTTAGACAGTTCACTCTGTATGTTTTGGGGTTTTTTATGGCCCTTGAAGTTCAGACAGCAAGAACTCCACTGTTCTCAGCCTCTGACACCCTTAAAAAAAAAAAACAAAAGCACTGCTTTTTTTCCTCAATTAATCAAGCCTTACAATTAAAATAAATCCTTAGATATCACACAATGCGTTTAATTCAGATAGCAAACCCACTAAAGAGAGGTGGGGTTCTTTGAACGTAAGAGACGTCTGTAGGCAAGTGGAGTCTGGTACGCTCAGTAGTATCTCTGGCTGAAATGTCTCTAGCAGTCCATTCATTTACTGATTACATCACAGAATTTGTCCAATTTTAGGTGGATTGGTTTTCTTCTCAGGAGAAGTTTGTGACTGAAAATTTCATGTAAAATAGTAAGAAATAATACCTGCTGAACAAATACGCTGTTCAAATGACTGGCAAGCCTCCGTGCAAATTGCTCACGCAAGTCACTAAACCGCTGCTGCTGCTGTTTCACTGCATGAAGCATATCATGTCCTAAAAAAAAAAAAAAGGACTTCACAGAGTACAAAATATATAGTAAAAATATATAGTAATATATCGTACGTGGGAACCAAAAGGATCAGAGGTCACAATTCCCTCAATCTACAGAACCAAAATCTGAGACTAATTGGAAGGGCACATACAGTAGAGGCACTACTATAATAAATCTTGTTAGACTGTAGTCTAACAAAAACATTACCTGGACGAAGAGCTACGTTCATACACTGCAGAAGGGCATCTGCTGCATTAGTGCAGGCCTCAATGCCTCGAGAAGACGTCAGATCTCCCTCCTGAAGGGCCTTTATATGACCTTTAGCCAAATCCATGTGATTCTACAAAATAACAGAAAGTATTTTCATAGAATAGAAACACAGAATCATTTAGATGTGTAAAGACCCTTAAGATCATCCAGTTCAACCGCCAACCTAACACTGCCAAGTCCACCACTAAACCATGTCCCCAAGTGCCACGTCTACATGTCTTTTAAATACCTCCAGGGGTGGTGACTCCACCACTTCCCTGGGCAGTCTGTTCCAGTGCTTATCCATAAGCAGGTTAGTCTGCTATGCTGCTGAACCAAGAATGATAAATATAACTCCTTCACTATAAAAACTTACTGAAATTAGTGCAATAATAAAACAGAAAAATAAACTTACTATTTTAAATTAACCTCATATATGGTTGCTAAAGAGGGTAGCACCCTCAAAGAATTTTATACCTGACAAACAACCATAAAAAAACACAATAAAAATGCCTACCACCAAGAACTCTATCTCTGACAGCAGCTTCACATTATTTGTGTTGCTGAGATGGATTAGGTGGTTGCTCTCTGAAATTTGATCCATTTGCTCTTTCACGCTCTGAAGCATTTCTTCATAACTGCTCAACTTTAGCTCAATTTGGTCAACTTCCTTTAGAGCTTCGTCCAGCAACTTCATCAAGATATTCACCTGCTTCTCCGAGGCCATAATCGACTGGATATTTGCCTGTACAGAAAATTAAGCCAGAACATTTTAAGAGACATTTTTGTATCTCAAAAGCATTCTGCTATCTCTTCTGTCTCCATTACTGTCAGATAAACACTTTCCAAAATGCCTGAGGAAAGAGATAAAACCATGTAAGCTTGTAGTACTTCTCATTCAAAATGTTATTGAACACAGCAGTCCTTCAGTCTGACACTTCTTTATTTCATAAAGAAAAGATACAAAACCAAAGCTTTGCTGAAGTTCTTAGAATTCCAGTATTGATCTGCACAAAACCAAACCCCAAACAATAATCCCTTCTATACTGGAACATTTTTAGTTCCAGAAAAACAGCTTAGATAATGAGATCACATTTTCTGTTGCAAGATTTCGACAGTTGGACTTGATGATCTTCGAGGTCTTCTCCAACCTTAATGATCCTATGATCTCTATAGTAACAGCCGTTTTCAAAATATAAGAGAAACATCGAACTTGACAATCTCTTTTTTCAAGTGACCTCTAGAATGTTGGGTTGTTTAAAAAGCAAAATAGCAAACAATATGGTACTGTTTCTGACAGCCAAATATTGCCACACCATTAGACTAAGCCAGTTTCCCAGTTACACAGAGTAGTATTTCAGGTGTAACGGTTCACATCCATGGACATGAACATCTATTCTCTCTCTCCCTGCACCCCTGCCTTCAAGAAAGGTATGTGCAGAACGCCTCCATTTTTTCTTCTCAATGCCTCATTTGAAAGCTTGCGACTCAACCCAGAAGGTCTGGAAGGTAAAGAGCAAAGCTGAAGATCTTTAAAATCTGATAATAGAGAGGATGTAGCTCTGCTTAGGAGCAGATATATGTTTATATTTAAATATGTGGCAGAATATGTTAGCTACCTTTTCAAAGTACGCTACGTAGTCAGTGTCAATGAAAACAGTTCAACATGTCAACATGCTGTACGTTAGAAGAAATGTTTACCCCGTCTAGCACTTGTAGCTCTCTCGACAACTTCTCTGCAAAGGCTTCGGCATTAGAAATAGCATATTCACACCCTTCCATCATTATTTCAATATCCTGTTCCTCTCTTGCATTTAACTCCTGGTATTCATCGACAGCTTCTTCATCACCTCCTGCTACACTTTGATTCTCTCCACTTGGAACAGATTCTTATGTAGAGAAGGGAAATAAAACACATTATCAAGTGCAGAAAGTCACAAGCATTTTAAGAGTACTTAAGTATGTTCCACTATCTTTAAGTAAACTAATCCATTAAACAACTTTCATAGCAAACACCTGCTACCTACATACACTTTTTTTCAAGTCTCAGTCTTCCATGGGCTTTATTATAAAGACTCCCAGAACTGGTTCCCAACAGTGATGCTTCCCAAATTACACAACATAAACAAAATACAAGGAGCCACCTTCCTCTACTGCATGTACAAAGGGACATACTGTCTCCCTTTATTCACCTGTCACGCTGGTAATCAAGATCAGAATATATCAGTGTATTACACTAGGCTTGTTAGCAGAAGTTCAGTAGAAGTTAGACTCTTTCATTTGGTAGAGAGAGCATAAGGGAAACATACTAAAGTTCATTAAGAAATAGATCACTGAATAAATAAAAAAAAATATCTTGATGCTCAAGGTAAGTTTCACAGCAGGACAATCGGTACTGAGATAAGTGAAAATTATGTAACAACGTTTTCATGAGCTATGATTTCTCATGGCAGTGCTTACTGAATTCAACAAGCCATTCACAGGCTGACAAACGATTTACTGAACATTAACGCAGTCCAGCCAGAAAACACGTAGGACATGTGAAACATCTCTTATCTCTAGCAACTTCCTAAGCTATCCAAAGCACTCTTTTTTTTTTTTTTTAAAAAAAAGCATATTATTTAAGAAAAATTGCTTACAAAGCAGAATAAAGGAAAAAGGTGTTACGCACCTTCTGCAACTTTAGGCAGTTCTGAAGAATTAAAAGGTATGGAAAAGCAGAGGAAAGGAAGCAGAGAATGTTAGCTAGACAAAGCATGAACAGTGCGTATGCTTTTCAGTGGCAGTAAGTTTGAATCTTTTATTATTGCACGAACTTGAAAAGTTAAGAAGTTGGTTAAAAGCAAATTTCAGTCAACACCACATTACAGAAACGCCATCCTGCCTGTTTTATATTTCTATTTCACATTCTTCCTCACAAGCCAGTCTAGTATCTAATATCAAGTTCAGCCACTTCTGAGAGACTCAACACGAGATATGCTTACCTACTAGGCTTTACTAAAAAAAAAAATGTAACTATTTAAAGATAACGTGGCAGTAAAAATACGTAACACAGCATGAGCAAACAAGATACAACACCTTCTTAGCAACTAATCAGTCACAAACTGTAGTAGGATCCAGTAGAATTTCACACATGCTTCACAGTTTATAAACTAGAAATCTCATATAAAACCTCATATAACGTTTAGCATGCTACTAAAGTGCCACTTTTTAAAGCATTTTTCTAATTCAGGGGAAATTCAAATGGGAACAAAAGCAGATTGATTACACATTTAGACCTACCAGATCTTGCAGGTAGATTTTGTTTAAGAAACAGTATGTCTTAGAAATACAATCAGCTTATCAAGATTTAGAACTCCATTAATGAAGTATTTTGTCTCAGTTCTCTAACAGAAAATCTGTTATCTAGTTACTGTGTTTATCTGAAGACTTAGAAAATGCAAAAGAACAAAATTGAACAGGAAAAAACCATCAGGATTAAGATTTTTTTTTTTTTAGTATACCTATGTTACATCAATAATTACTAAACTTTATGCTTTACATACAGTTACAGAAATTTACCTTCCAAAAGCTGTGAACTAACGTTAATAAAGTCAATCTTCTTCCTAAGATATCTCTGATTGAGTTTCCAGATACACGAAATGAAGGTGTTCTTTTCCACCGCGCTGCTTGCAACCCATTTGTACACTTTGTCAAAATGCAAGTCAAATTCCGGATTCTCCTGCGAAAGATGAGACAGGTTACGGGCTCAACAGCCAAACGATTCTCCGTGCAGCACAGAGTGTTTACTCATTGAAGTACCGAGATGACAGGATAAAAATAAAATTATGCAGCTGCCAACCTTCAGCTGATAGCACCTTCATGCCAGCGTTGGTGGAAAACACCGAAAGTGAAAAACCAGAATCCACCCTATGAAGACGGTATTTTGTCGAGCCAGGTAAGGCAACAATAACACACAATGCAGAGATCTGTAAAGTTTCAAGAAATGTTTGACAGCGCTATCTGCCCTGAAACACTGTCCGCAGAATGACTAACGCCTTGTGTAGCTGGAATTACTGACAACATATCAACGTAATTCAAGGAGACTTCGGGGAATAGGCAAGGGGGAAAAAAATCATGAGTCCTTTATATATTTCATAGATATGGCAGTATTTAATAGCACTGAACAGGACAGAAAAGACCATTTGGTATTTTAGTGGTAAAAAGCTACCACAGAAGCATTTTCAGCTAGATTTATTGCCCAACAAGAACATTGCTTTGATAACAACTGAATAGAGTCCTTTCTACAGCCGCTTATGAACTCCCTACGGACGGTAACTGGTAACAGTCTGTTTTAAAGGTCATATTTCAAGCATTTTACAAGGTCCAGCTCCCTCTGATGAAAAATGTTACTGCCTCAGATACCTGTTAAATTCTTACTTGTACGCTGTTTGTAAAAACTAGTACTGCTGCTGCTTATTACTTACTATCCGCAGAAGCAGGCTGCGCATGAAACCGCACGTGGTGGGAAATGGTATTTCCTGTACAGTGCAATAAAAGTAGTTCTGCATTTTTCTGTAACTTATATTGATAAACATAACTACCACATGTTTCTAAATAAAGAGTGTAACTGCATAAAATTTGAGCTGTCTGACAACTGGTGCAGGGCAGGCCAGTGTCAAGAGTTGCACAGGATCACATCTGGAAAGCAAAACGTGATGCACTAGCAGCCTCACTTCTGACGGCTTCTAATGGCCTTCAGCGTTTGTTTTTTGAAAGAAAATTTCAAAATCGCTCTTTAGAGTGGTTTATATGTCACACCACATTTCTGAAAACAGATAACCGAATTCTGTTTTGCAAGAAGTAGTCCTGAAAGATGGTATAATTTTAAACGGAACCTTGACCTCAAAGAAGCAATTCTCCAACAGAGTATTTAGGAATGGCAAGGAAAATCCAGTCAACACGTATGTGGATAACAAATACCAAAACATATTTAACCTACACTTGGGGAGGGGGGAAAACAAAGAATTTTCAACGTCATAGTTTTCTGCACTGTTCTTCCAAATCACCAGTGAACAGAACATGAAACCAGACATCACAGGACGAAGAATTTTCACCTCTGACTGTTTGTACATCTTAGCTTATGACAACAGATTCATTTAAATCATCAAAAATCGGTTACTCTCTTCTACAGAAAAGAATGCTGCCTCAGGACTGTATGCCTTCCAACAAACGGGCCGATGTCATGATTTAGAGAACAGATGTAAGAGCTCACCTTCAAAAGCTTATATACGGCTCACTAAGAATGTTTTAAGTGTTGTAGCAGCAAGCATTACATGTGGCTCAATGGCATTGGTAAGATGGTCACAAAACTTTTCAAGATAAGCCTGGAGTAAGAATTTACATAAAACATGAAGCAAACAAAAAGTACTAGTCCTTAGCACAAGCACTGTGCAGTCAGTGAGAGGCCATTACAACAAAGAGGGCACATACTCAGAATATTGCTATTCAACCATATCTAGACTACTCTTACTCGGTTTACCGGGATTATATCCTTGGAAAGGCTGGCAGAAAATTCAGGTACAAGCAGCAAAGGAATGTATCATACTAATTCCTAATCATTGTGTTACCAATCTAAGCTTTACAACAGCCAATATCAAGGAAGTTAGCTCTAACTTGAAACCAAATGGATGTTCTGAGCAGAGCACTAAACCAAAAAAAGTTACACATACTTTAACAGCATCTTTGGCATCAACAACAGCAAGATCTCGGAGTGCCCAGGCCGTCTGCCTTTTGTAGAAATCTCCCTTGTCAGATTTTTTCACTTTCACCACGTTTACTTGCACTGGTCGTTCCGTTGTCACTGTTAAATGAAGTAAAAGAGTAATTTCAAACTGCACAAATTACTAACACCTCTTTCTGCTGTACTTCAACTTTGAAAATGAATTATCTGGGTGGGGAGACTCCATAATATTTATATGATGAAAAGATATCGCTCAGTTTAAGGCTCAGTCAACCAGACACACATCTCTACACAGCTTGTGAAGTAATGAACCCAATTTACAGATATTTCTTTGATACAGCAGACCTCAGACCATGGCCACGTAACTGAGAAAGCACAGAGGTAACTGGAGATTATAGTCAGAACAAAAGCATTTTCTGAGATTCCTCAGTCAAAAATAAAAATTTAGCAAGCTAATTTGTTGACAGATCGACCCAAAGCACCTAATTATTTGAAGAGACATCATATAATACACATACACTCAAAGGAACATTAGAACTCAGTTCAGTTACTGTGCCTTTGCAGACCCCTCTGCCTTGGACTCTAGCCAGTACTCTTCTTTGCATTTTATTTAGGGTGATCAGCCTAAATGACTACAAAATCCCCTTTTAAGCACTATATAAAGCCTGCTTCCAAAGCCCACCAGTCCCACACAAATAATTTTGATTCTTTCATTTCAAATTACAGTGAGATCTGGGAATAAAACCACAGGGTTTTGTTTCTTTTTTCAATAGAAGCAAAGCTACACTTGATTTTCTCCATTAGAAATGGAAAGCACCTGTTTCACATGGGACACGAATACATACTGTAAACAAAGCCAAGATTAATGCAACCGAATGAATAACAAAAGCGACGACAAGAAATACGGTGTGGCATTACTACGTACCTGTGGCACACAAAAAGCAGTTTCTCTTCTTTTTGCCTGCTTTGCACACGTTCACAATGCTCAACAAGCGCTCATCATTGGGAGTGAAAATATCCCTCTGTAAAGCATGCTTGATTGCAGTCATTTTCGCTCAGCTGAAAGATTTTAAGAAGTCATAATACATTCAGGCACATTTAACACACACACACAAAAAGAACCAGTCATTTACTTACAGCAACTACAGGTTTTTTTAAATTAAATTTTACAGGTAACTTAATGAATTATAATCTAGACAAGCATGACAGATAGGTAGAAGACCAGCCCACTTTAGGAAAAAGTCCAAGACAAAGTTTACTATCTTACTTCAGTTAGACAGCTGTAATTTATCAACACTATGATGAACTTTCTGCCTAATTTAATGGAGAACAAAAAGCTTCGTAGTAAAGGGAAATGTGAGGCATTAATAAAAAAAGCTGAAATGGGAATAAAAAGAAAGAAAAAGACTCCCTCACTAAGCAGTGGAATTTCAGAATGGGTATGAACGCTGTGGATCGGGTAAAAACCTGTATGAAGACAAGTGAACAAAAAAGCCCACAAAATTTGACAGGATGGAGAATGTGAAACTAAAGCCACTACAGTGATGACCTTAAAGTCCAGAATCCTTCAAATACACCTAAAGCCTTCAATTAAATTCTCAGAACTCTTTCACCAAATCAAGCTTATATGTTTGGCAGACCAAACTGAAAATAACATTCCATTTAGAGGGAGAAAAAGTTTTCTCTGGCTCCCTGCTTCGTGGGAAGATTTCTGGAATACATCCTGGAATGACTGTTACAGCATACTGTATCGATCCACCACTCGGATGCCACAATTTCAAGTCTAACAAATTACTACTTCTGAGTCTTGGTGTACCACATATATATCCTAACTCTCTTCTGGTTGAAGGAAAAAAAAAAATCATTCTGATTCAGCATCAACGTCCCTGCATGCTTCCTCACTCCCTCCTGCCTTGGTATCGCAAGAGAAATTCTAAATTAGTACTTGATCCCACGTTATGAGAGCATTCTCAAGTATCAAACAGCTCAGACAGCTTTCTCAAAGCAGAGTAAGTAAGTGACACTATGTTTGCTGGGGGCAAAAAGAAAAAAAACCCCAAACAGTCTGTACAAGAGTTTTCCCAGGTTGATACCTCTGTAAAGAACATTTGTGGTGGTTACCTGTTATCTAATTCATCACTGTCAATTCCTGGAGAGTTACTTAGAAATTTATTATTACCGTATGAGTGGCACCATGTTTGTAACTTAACTTTACCCAGCAAACAGGCATTCCTTTTTTTTTTTTTTTTAAATTAATAAAAAAGATAGACATTGCAGCGGGCCCATATAACAGAATTTAATATATTTTTCTGAAGTCTTAAGTCAGATTTGTCTTCTGGATATTGATGTCTCTTTCATGAAAGCTTCCTTATAACAGAAGAGCTCCTGGAAGACACAAACTATGAGGACAGATACACACCTAAGGCAACAAGACTCTGAGCCTCTAGAAATGCAGCGCTGGGTTTCTTTGTTTTGTGGGGGTTTTTTTGTTTTGCAAAGACCTGTTTCCCTGCTCTTGCCAGCTACCACATGCTCTTCAGTGTAACAGGCTGTTCTTCCTCCTCTTTATCCTCAGATGAGGGTCTGGCAATAGTTACAGTAATGTAAAACAAAGCAATGCATCTTTGAGCGGGTAGAAAGTTTGACTTGAAGGCCATCTAGATCTGAAAAGGCCACAACACAGTTTTGCAAAGATAAGTCCAACAGATTTGACTAGTTTGCTGCCTTTTCTTGGCTGCATGGACTGGAGCTCAGAAATGGAACACTTTTTTTAATTACAGAGTTTCTTATCTAGCAAGGCAGTAACAGGATATTTCAAAAAGAGGAAGAAAGTAAGCATGTACGCTTAGTAATAGATTCAAGAGATTTCCTCCAGGAACCAAGTGCGGACCTCTAACCGAATGCTAAAAAAGATGGACTTCTGCTGAAAGCTGGCAAACAGACACTGCTTCTTCACTCCTACAGCCTGTAACAGCAAACACAGCAGATCGTACAAGGCCCTCACAGACTGCCCTTCACACCTTCTGGTACATCAGCAGACACAGTTTAATGTCAATGACGTAGCTGCACACCAAATCAGACCATGAGGTTGCATGAGGTGCATCCACCATATGGAGCACACGTACTTTCCTAACACCACCCAAAAGTTTGTTTTTTAGTTTTTCTCCTCACTAAGAAGAGGATTTTCAGGTGATTTGGCTGTTCAGATTCGTGGGATGCATTAACAACTGGTTTGTTTAAAAACGTTCACTGACAGTCCCGATCTTCTCGGGCAGTACCTTCAAGTGAGCATGCAACACGCTCAGCAGAAAGCATCTGTACCCCTAATGTGTTCGTTTATGATGAAGGATTTGCAGAGGTAAAATAAGACCATCGTTAATTTAACCATGCCCAAAACAATAATAAAATCCCAAAGAAGTTGCAAAATTCTGAAAGAGACTTCTGAGGCAGACTTCCACACAATCACCTGGTTCCCCAGCAAATCATGGTCCAGTCCCCGCCAGATTCTAGAAGTCTGGGCAGGGGGAGGATGCAATGGCACCACGCAATACTCAAGCCTGCAGAGATCAACTGAGTAAGAAAAAACCAAAACAAAACCAAAACTCCCACCAAGCTCCGGGAAATTACGGAATTGGCAACATTCACCGGATTCAGAACAGTTCCTCACACTACAGTGAGATTCCAGGTAGACTAAAAAGATCAACACTTAGACATCAATTGCAATGTTTTTATTTAACTACAGAAGCTCCAATATTACTCTGAACTTGTGCCTTAAAATTCTACGGCGTGTTAAAAACATGATCAATATACACCACAAGCTACACTGCCTGATGCTGAGACAACACGTGGAGCTAAATTTTAGGTTGGATTTTTCTCTTGGAGATGCCTGGGTTGCTTTCTCTGACAAACACACAGTGAGGACAAAAAGGTTCTCTTGGCACTTCACGCAGAAAAGGCACCAACTTTTCATTCAGTCCTTTATGTCCCACTATGCCTCAGCTCAGCTGGCCACCACCACCTCCCCCACCTCAGGGAAACCAGTGGTTTGAAAGATTAGTAACCCACGGGCTTTGGGAAAACAAGGGCCAATACAGCAAGTTGGAATCAGCATTGCCAAGCGTGCAGAGCTCAGGGAATCCAGAGAAATGGGTTTATATGACACCCCTATTGCAATGCAACACTCCATAGCCGCTGTTGAACAATTTTCCTCCCCTTTCATCAAACGCTGGGCCCGGCTTCTGTTTCCCAAATTGCATCAGGCTGTCATTCCTGTTACTGTTCAACAGGTGCGTAAAACCAACACACAAAGTGCCAACAACCTGCTGTGCTGCAGAAATATCCCCTTTCCTTCCCGATTCAGGATTTTACTCGTGCCTCTAAACCACAGACTGCTGCAAGTCGCTAACCCTCCCGTTTCAGTGCTAACACAAGTGATCACAGAATCACAGAATGGTCGGGGTTGGAAGGGCCCTCTGTGGGTCACCCAGTCCAACCCTCCTGCTGAAGCAGGGTCACCTACAGCAGGCTGCACAGGACCTTATCCAGGCGGGTCTGGAATCCAGGTTGCGCAGAACACACCTCCCCCAGAAAACAGAACACGTTAAACCCAAGATCAAAGGCTTGCTCTGACATACAGCCCAACTCCTGTCACAAACTCAATCCCCTAATTACAGCCACNGAAACCTTCACCCCACGCCAGGACCACGCACANNGCCAAGGCCTTTCCCCACGACTCCCGCTGCCCCAAAGGAACNCAGTACTCAACGCGAGGAGCTGGACATAAAGTGGCTTCCTCAGAAACACACTTCAAGAGAGCGGAGACCATGCCAGTCTCTAACAAATCCCTTTAGACATTGCTGCATTTTTTTTTCTCCCCCCAGTAGCGTTGCAGACGAAGCCTGGGCTACATGAAAGCCACCAAAGCCATCACGGCGCAGGCACAGCCTAGCCAGGCAGCACAGGGGAAGGGCTCGCAGAGCAGCTCGGTAACGCCGCTTAGAGAGCGCTGCTCCCGCATCCCATCACCTTCAACCGCAACTCGGGAGCGCGGCCTAGCCGTGACAGCCCGGGGAACGCCGCTCACGGCCCCAAGCTGACCACAGGAGCCATCGCCTCACGGGAAGCCTCGGAAGAGCTGCGGCTGCCTCAGGGCCCGCCCGGCGCCTGCCGGGCCTGCAGACACCGCCCCGCAGACAGCCAGCGGGAGGCAGGCCGCGGTTCCGCGCCGAGCCCGGCGCAGCAGGCACGGGGAGACCGGTGGGTCCCGGACCGCGGCCGGGGGAAGGGACGGGCCGGGGGAAGGGACAGAGAACGTCGGTGCCGACTCGCTCTCACCGCGGAGGCCGGGC
>Ga0065711_1035750_pt1 | contig 21884 bp, 11 predicted proteins | sample Hoacrofraction12_FD_59098 | JGI IMG/M metagenome (GOLD analysis project Ga0065711, IMG submission 59098) | Hoatzin crop microbial communities from Cojedes, Venezuela - Epithelial fraction 12 v2 (version 2) | ecosystem: Host-associated > Birds > Digestive system > Esophagus > Crop | place... | reverse complement strand
AAGGGGGGGGGGGGATGGGGGGAGGAAGTCTTACAGTAAAATACAAAGCAGGTTCATGTCTAAATAGTCTCTCCTTTAAAAAGTTATGAAACATACTCCTCTAGACATCAAAAATCCAAGTATCCTACTAGAAACAAGTCAGAAAACATTCAAACTGGAAGTGAGCTTTAGTCACTGAAAAGTATGAGACACTTGAGTTACTATATTCACAGCAAGAGCCTTAACTTACAGAGCTGCAGTGGTCCTGCCATAGTAAGAAAGCTCTGAATCTCAAATGATGGCTTGTCACGTCTCAAGCAACAATAAAGAAAATCATGACAACGCATGAAAGCAGCAGCCACAAATATGTAATTCCACACTGCCCACATGTAAAATGAAGTCAGAAGCAGTTTAGAATAAGAAACAACAGATAGCACTACTCTGTCACTAGGAGATATTGAGAGGAAAACAAGCTCTACTTACTAAAACAGAATACGAAATGAAAAAATGTGCAGAATATAAGCAAAGACAAAAAGTTCCAGTTTCTCTTGGCACAGAACAGAAAAAGTTAATATAACAACTCTCTTTTGCATCCTTAACGCAGATTTCTAACCAGTCCATGTAACAAAATTCTTTGAGATTATACTATTTACAAGACTTTTTTAAAAGTTCAGAAAGTTATGATGGAACACTAATTTTATTGGGTGTATTTCTGAAGTCATAGTACTTTCTTCTATGAAAAGAACAGCAAATAGTTTTAGAATGTATTTTCTGAAGATCGTCGGTTTTCACATTTTCATTAGGAAGAACAAATGTTATTCACACATATTTGAACTAAATATGAATGTTTTTCCTCATTTTACATGCCTCAATCTCAGTAACATAGTTTGTAAGAACAATATATGACTTTTCAAGAAAAATGGCATCTCTCCCCTTAAACTCCTTACTGTATTATCACCATGGAATAACAGAGCAGCAGCTGGTATACTTTTCTTCTTTCTACTATTATATGATTTGTTAAAAAAAAATGGGAGAGGCAGAAGCAGTTGCATGTAACCACAACAATAGAAGTCTGCTTTACCAGCACTTGGATTTATATACAGAAAAGATGCAAACAGGAACACTACCAAAACACTACATGGATTCAATACCAAGTGTATTTTGGTACTGAATCCAAAGTTTACGGACACTGAATTACTTCAGCATTCCCCCAGATTAAGCCCCATATATTTACTGGAAAGCTAAATATATGTGGACAACTTTATCAAAAAGCTTTGATCCATGTTATTTGAATTACTGAGCCGGCTCTCTGGGTCCAGACTATTACAGAAGCTTAAAATCCTGAAACCAAAGTTACAATTCCATCTTTTGAAGTACAAGAAAGTGACAGCATCCATTATCTCCACTTATTTCATAGCATCTAAGAGCTATCCATCTATTCACAGAACAGGGTCTCATCCATTTTACAGAAGGACAAAGAAAAAAAACAGTCATCTTTATAAATTTGAAATGCAACTGTCACCATTTCACTCATCAGCAACACAGAAATGCAGTAACTGCTAGAAACACAAGAGGGAACACAGCTTCTACCATACCTGCTGAAATGGTACAACATAAATTCTCCCAAGGCATTTCATGCCCATTAACCCACACCTTCAAGGAAGTCTGGCCCCAACTGCAAGCATTAACCTAACCCTATTCCTCATCTACTCAACCTCACTTTTCTAGCAGTTATTTAACTCCAGGCAGAATGTAAGGCATAGGTACTTCACCCTGACAAAGTCTGAACAACTTGCCTATAACATATAATCAGACAAGTCTAGTAAAACAAGAAAAGCTGCTTTAACACACACTAAACTTTATTTAAAGCTAAATAACAACTCTACTGTAAGTAGTTCACATTTGTTTTTCAAAATATTTTTCAGCAAATGACAGAGCTTGGTTAGACTTACCATATCTGCTTGAACACATATGTATATATACTTACCTAACATCTTGCTAGCAACCTTGCTTCTTATCAGTTTTAAGCATCTTATTATCTTAAATGCATCTTCATATCCCACATACTGGCTTCATTTGTAACACACAGGTCAGCAACTTCTGGTCGGTCTGTCTTTGACTATCTTTCCTTTATTATTGATTCCTTTTTTTTTTTTAATATTCAATTAACTTTTTTTTTCTAATCTAGTTGCAACTTTGGGATTACTTTGAAGACAAACTTCGCAGCCTGTACTTCACAAAAATGATAAAAAGACCAAAGCTCCACCCAGGTGTTATGCTCAAACTGCTACCAGTTCTCTGTTCAGAACTGTTACCTACTCAGACCTAGTTCACTCATGCAGGTACAAGACAATCAAATGACAGCCAGTAAAGAAGCTGCATACATGAACTAATAGGGTTAAAGGAAAAATGATTTACTGAAAACCTAAAGTAGGACTGATCATATAAGGATTAGCAGGATATATAAGCACATGTGATACCTAAATTAATCTATCTGGGATTAAAAGACCAACCCACTGATAGGACTTGTGTGTAGTGTTAGATGAATGACTGAAAAACCATTCCGGATTTAGCCTGGGATTAAACAGCAGGTAACTCTCAGCATGCTTGACTGCATCTGGATTTTCTCAGACACAATAAGAAACAACTTGCACCAACCCACAACTTGCTTACTATGAATTCCATAAGTTTTTAAAAACACTGAACAACTGCAAATGGCCCTTGTGCCAAAGGGAGAAAGTCTGGAGTCTAGATGTGTATCCTTAAATGGAAACTGATGAGGATTACTGGTAAAACCTTTAGACTTCCTAATCACTTTAGCAGGTTTTGTATGTATTACAACAATTTCTACCACAGGCTATAGAGGATAAGAGAATAGTATAAACTCAGAGGACAGGAAATACTAAGGCATCAAGTTCTGCTGTTGAAGAGAAGAAAAAGACAAGCTAGTCCCAAAATAAAAGAAGAGATAAGGAAAGATATTTATTCAGTGCTCTCATAGGGACACAAAACCAAAGAACTTCTAGGAAATATATAAAAAAAGGTATAACAGCAGTGTTTTTACAAATATACAAAGTACAAATCCATACTTTCTAACTTACAAGACTCATCGTAAGTAAGGTACAGATAGCTCAAGATTTCCTTCACAGCAGATCTCTGTAGATGCAGGCAGGACTAAAACCTGCATATTGTGGGGTTTGTTGTCGTTGAGCTTTTTTGTTTTGTGCAGAGTAAGGAAAAAAAGAGGGGGGGGTGAGGGGTGTGAAGGGGGAGAACAGAAAGCTACCAGGCACTGACCAGAAACACCTAACAAATAAATCTAACATTATGCTGCAAAAGAGTCCTACAGTTATTTTCACAGGATTTGTCTTGATGAACATTAACACTATTAACAGTCTTTTTAGAACTAGCTTCAACTAAACTAGCAGATTTTTCATACAATAGGAGGCCGCACTGATGCAGACAGCACTTATTTTCCATAGTTGTCTTTAGGCTGCTGCATAATATAAAGCCTATATTCCAATGATGATTGCTCCAGAAGGCCAAACCACTTTTAGATACCTCTCAAAGCTTCCCATTTATGAGCCAGGACCAGCCCAAGCATAGAAACAGAAAGAACAGTAGCAAGACTCAACATGTTATAGTCAAGAATTACATCTAAAGGAAAAACAATTACACCCAACTACTTTACCTGGGCTTAGTGTGTCAAGACATGGACTTCAAGAAACTAGTGCTGATGGCTTCTGCTTTTTCCCCTCTTCCCTGAGACTTCTATTTTCTACAAAGCTTACTCTCTCCCTTTCAGACAAGCTTTGTTGAATTCGGCAGCAACAGGGAATTGTAGTAGTCCTGGTTACCACTCCTCCCTACTTACAGAAGACATCACCACCCACACCCCCCCTAGCAAGGGAAACAAAAAATTAAGATATGCTAATCCTCAACACCTGCTATTCAATACAAATGAGCACTGGTATCAACACAAACTAGAGCACCTGACTGAGACCAGTGACAGCTGAAAAGCCAGAACCTCATTTGCTCCTGCTGCCCAGCACTACAACACAACAAGCCAGAAAGGGCAGTAACTTCCCCAGACACTTCAGCAAGACACAACAGAGCTCATCACCTGCTTTCTACTCTTTTTTTCCAATTCCCCTGTACTAAGCCAAGGGGCAGGGATCTCAGGATGTTCAGTAAAAACACTTGGGTTTAATGCCTGAATGTTCTTTTCAAACATGCATGAATCATAACCCCTGAAGGTTATGGTTTTCCATACTTGCAAGACCGCTCCTGATGGGATTAATTCTTGTAATAGCATAGCTGATCACCACCATTAAGCAAATAAAAACCCCACACAATCAAGCAGATAAATGTATGCAAATAAACAATTTCCTAAGACCTAAAAGGATGTAGTGCTATGTCTAGAGGATGGCACAGTTTTATTTCTTAGCCTAAAATTTAAGCAAATCATTCAGAAACAAACAAATCTCTGCCCACGTTGAGTACTGATTATCTAAGTCCCCAGTTGCTTCAGTATATATGTTGTTTTCTGCTGCCAATCTTCTCCAGTCATGTTCCCTTTATGAAAGCTCCTAATCTGCCCCACTGAGTCTGACTACAGACTAGACATGGCTAACTATAGACTGGTGTCATCCTGTTGGCAATAAAATAATTCGTTCCTCAGCAGCAGTGTTTACAAGGTGGCTCTGTATTCCTCAAAACCTTGGTAGATAAAACAAGCCCTGGAAATCACACATAGATGGATGTTAGTGCTGTGATCCTGCAAATGTTTTGCCTTTCAGTGACTGATCACTTGATCAACGACTGTACAACCTCAACCCACTTTTGCTTCTCTGACACCATTGTTTTCCACCATACAGATTTTGGTTATCTCGGAAAAGAAAGAAAAAACCTAAATCCTACGTCAGTCTTCTCATTCCATCAGCCAATGCATGGTATATTTGTGGAGAAAATATTTCAGACATATTAGAAAGGTCAACGATATACTTAACGAATTGTGAAACAGTGACCTCTGCTTACTCACAGGACTTTCACTGCAAAGGGACAAAATTCTGTTTCTACATGTTGAGCCTTGGAAGAATCACAGAGTTCTTGGACAGAGATTACAGGCTTGACGGCTTGATTTATTTATTTTCCTAAAGAGTTGCAACGACATTAGATGCCTCTGAATGCTCGTGCCTTCCAGAGAAAAAGTAATTTTCCATTTCCAGAATGAAAATGGCACTATAAGTGATATGTTCTCTCACTTTGATGAAGAAGATAATTTCTGTACAGACTGCTCTGACTGGAAGGATAAGAAGAATGGAATAGCTAACTACCAAGCACTTCTGGTCAGGAGACATGCAGAACCAGCAATTTATTTTTCATCTCCTTACATTCCATTGCTGCTACCAACACAAATCAAGCTGAGCTGAATGGATAATGGAGCAACAACTGATCAACTTGCTGAAATTTTCTTCAGAAAACAAGTTTATATCTAAGTATTATTGATAGAGAACACAAAAAAACCACTGTAGAGAATCAGTCAAATTTTACTAAAAGATTCCATCTAAAGAAAAACTGGAAGTTTAATTTTGAGAAAGTTTCCTAGTTAAATTCACATTCTCAACAGAATACTTTATGCTGAGGTGAGCTACAATTTCTCTTACATTTGAAAAAATAATTTAAACTACAATTGTGAGTGAAGTATTCTTCCACTGCTGCAGCAAAATCTGGGGAGTGTATTGAATTGTGTATTATGTATTCTCAGCACTAAGGAGACTGAGTGCTAAAATACACACACACAATGTGAGCAGTCTAAGAGCTTTCACGGAATCATCACTGTGCCAAGACAGAAATGGCTTCTCAATACCTACAGCTTGAATGAAAAGATGAAAAACTGATAGTTACATAGTGGCACAGCACCCTGTGACACCAGGATACACATACATATGACAGCTGGTGTTAAGAGTCTAAGCAATGAAGACTTGCCTTTCATTATGGGCATTAATTACGGCATCCTGGGCAAAATCTGACTAACTCCAAGATACATACCTAGAATTTCCTAAGCAATGTCAGACAGATACTATTCTTCCCTTTGTCCTTAATGGTGACTACTGAGTTCTGTTAAATGGCTGCCACATTTCACCCCAACACAGTAATGATAAATAAGCAAAAATCCAGCAACAGAAAAATTGATGCCTGCCCACGTACACTTCAAGTATCTGGATGCACAGTGTTTGGAACCATTTTGAAGAGAAGAAGGAGAAAGAGGGGAGCAGCATCTAGACTAAATATTTTACTTCCCTATTCTGGGCTAATCCTTAAAAGAAGCTGTAATGTGGCTGGTAGTAAACTAAAACCTCATCTCTTCAGCAACAAAATGCTCCTACATCTCCCTTCATCCCAGGGAGAGAGGTGCTGGAAGCTAATCTGAGCATGAGAGAAGCAATTTACCCAAAGCACCTTATGCTTGGGCTAATCTGAGCAGCACAGACACGCCGAGACATCAGCTCAAAACTGACATAAATTAGAGCAATCCCAATTGACCCTGCAGAGAGAAACGTAACAGTTTAATCTTCCACTGTCCCAAAATCCAGTACTGTACTTCAGATCTGGCACTCTGGAGATGATGATCAGTGCTGGGACATTGGTCTAGTTAACAGAAAGAGAGCCCTGAAACAAAACCTACCTCAGTTTTCTCAGCACTGCCGACAGCACTGCCAGACTGCCTTGTCACAGAAGACAGCTGTGTCACCAGCTGCCACACGTCAGAGGTGGGGGAACATTCTCTTAGGACTTTTCATACATCTTAAGACATATCAGCAGCATTTATGCTGTCTATTTACTCTAAACCACAGCATTTAAAATACAAAAATACAGAAAGGATAGCTCTCCTCCTAATACCTACTTAGCAGTAAGCATGTTTTACTACAACTCTTTGCCATATCTGGCCAGAGCTGAAGTTGTCTCCTGCAGGTCTGATACTGTCTGCCACAGTTACAGCAAGCAGTTTGCTGGTTTTCTTACATGGCAGGCATCACTCAAGATTATTTTACTGAATGCTTTGTTCATTTATTTTGTTTGCATTTATAAGTCTTCAGGTTAAGTGAAAAGCTAAGTACAGATTCAAGCATGCACTCTGCATCTATTTAAATACATGTCAAAATTCTGAAATGTTCTCATACCAAAATGCTTCCATCAAATCCCTTATCCACAGGAAAGGAAATAAAAGGAGGCATAGCTTGAGGTCAAATTTTACAATCATTAAATGAGCACAGCTCCCACTGACAGCTGCATTCTCTCCCATTTCATTTCATTTCATTTCATTTCATTTCATTTCATTTCATTTCATTTCATTTCATTTCCATGGATGCTGATAAAACAATTAATAGATCTCACTTGTAATTTGCACATTAAAACCAAAGGAAGAGAACCACAGTAAAAAATAGTAAAAAAAAAAAATACAACAGTAAGTTTTTGTCCCTAGATTATTGGCCCAGAGAAGTATAATTTGCCTCTTTTTATGTCATCAGGGGACTCAATTCCACGGGACAAATTCTGCCCTCTTCCTTCGTTGGGTCTGCTAAATAATGCTGCAGTGAGTAAAGAGTACCACACCACTAGCGCCTGCTGGCAGACACATACAGACTCCAACTCAGCACTGCACTTGATACAAAATTAACTTTTTTTTTACTAAATAATGCATTTCAGTTACAGCATTCAGGAAACTTTATTGAGCAACAAGTCATCCAGTAGAATAAATACACTGCTGTCCTGTATCAACTGATTACAGAATACTCCTGTCACTCTTATTTTGTATGGTAGAACTCAATACTACCTGGAGAAGATTTGCATGCTCTTCTGTCCTTCTGTCAGTGGTAAGAAGTGACAAAAGAAGAGTAACTATTACAGATAAAAACTTTTATCGCCTTCTCATGCCATGCAGTACTGGACCCAGACTAGGTGGATCCAGTATAGTACACCTTCCAGTATGGTCCACCTAGAGTAGGGGAAAACACAGCAACCAACCTTCATTTAAGAAGACACTAACTTCAGTAAAAAAAGTGCAAGCTAGTGACTACCATTAGATTATTTTTTATTTCATGCCTATCTACAACATACATTTCCAAGTCTTCTGATATTCTCTCACAATCAAATTTTCAGCTGTTCGTAGAATAAAGCTTTCTCTCCATCCAACAAATTATATACTACTAAATGTTACTACTATCCACGTACCTTGTAACCAGTCATCCTGTCCCAGTAGGATAAGAAATCAGGCTTTATTTTACAGATTAATATTTCATAAGTAAAATTACTTATTCCTGTGTTGGATCAAAAATTTACAATCATTCCTCTTTCTCTTCAAATGGAAAAGGGTGACTGGATTTTTTTCGTTTTAATTAGCATTTTGATTGTGGCTTGCACAAGATTTTTTATAGTCCCACGGCAATTTATTTGTAAACTATCCAAAATTATTTATTTGATAAACTATATTAAAATTTTTTAAAGTTTTATTTTACATTTGAGTGTCATATCTACATAGGCATAGGAATGTAATTTGAAAACAAAGGACTACTTTTGACATACGATTGAGAGGGTTTTTTGGGGGGCTTTTCTTTTTTTCTAGAAAAAGAAAAGTCAACAGCTATCTGTCGTACCATGAAGTAAACTGCACTTAAGTTTTATAAAGAAAAACAAAGGCAGGAACTAGGAGAAATACAGAAATATCATTTTTCCACTTGTTCTTCCAGCATTTCTGTCATTTCTCATTTTTCTGGTCAAAGAGTTTCTCAAACTGCCCAAAGGTTTGTGCAATTAACTTATTTGCAGCTGCCTTGCTATCACCACCAAAACAGGGAGACAAGACACATAATGAGACAGTTTATCTAAACTTTGTTACTTCTAATTTGATTTCCTTAGTCTAAAACAACACATGCAACAACACTTCAAACTTTCACCTTCTTTCTCTCATCACTGAATTAATAGAACTTGTCAGGAAAACAGCCTCAAAAACTGAGGAAGAAAGCAATGAAGACAGCAAAATGAACAAAGGGACTGTCACTTCACCTCCAGCTTTCCAGGCTACTAGTGCCCATCCTTTTCATCTTTACTAAAATGTTCTTATCCTGATCCTTCATACTGAGCTCTTGCTTCAATTATCCCTGACTCTCACTAAAGGAACTACCAAGTCTTTCTTCCCACAAAGTTAGATTTCCACCATTTCCAACATAAGCCAAATCTTTCCCAGATAAATATGCCAGGTTTTTTTCATATAGAGGCAGAAATTCTCTACAAGTCTGTACCTAAAATGCTCTTGAACAGCTTTATGTATTCCACTAAAAAAAGACATTTTCCATCCAGAGACTCTATACTTTTGTGTTGAAAAGAATTAAACCTCCTGCATTCAGTGTGAAGAATAACGTTAAATTTTAGATTAAGAAAGAAAACTACCACTTCTAAAGACACAAAGAACAAAGAGAAGAAATGTTGAACATATCATTTCAGTATACAGTAATACATAGTTCTAACCAGATCATTAAACAATTCTTAATGTTATTGTGTTACAACTAAGCTGAAGAATAGGAAACTGGGCTGGTAAGCAGCTAAGAGCACAAACAAAAGTGCCCCTGCACCTCAGGGGGCAGAGGCACAGGGGAACCAGAATAAAACTTGCAAAAAAATCATCAAAAACAATATTCAAACCATAACTCACAGCAAGACATTTAATAAAACCATCAGTGTGTTCTGGATTTAATAAGGATATAAGTTTAAAACAGAAGACCTTAATCAAGGTTAATTTCCTGGTCTGATCTGAACCTTCTGTTCCAGTAAGTCATCAACTATGACCAGCAAACTGCCCTACAGAGTGAAATTCTTACGAGCATACATCCAAGGAGACAACTTTTCCACTACATCCTACTTCCACTTATGCGCTTACGTGAATGAAGAACAGAGCTGTAAAATATCAAGTGCCAGGGACAGAGCAGCACAGAAGCATGAACTGTGCCAGCCCAGAGTTTACTGTAGTGCTGACACAGATGAGAACTTTCAGCTCTGTTTTTCAGGATTAAAGTAATTTAAAAATCTACAAATACGGATCTTCATCTAAATTCCTTCAAATTTAGTGTTTATTTAGTTCCAAAATGACTGCAAGCTATTTCTTATGACACTGAATTAAATATTAATGTTCCTTAATATTTCCCTTAATATTAAGAATCCTCACATTTAAAATATTAAATCCACAATTAAAAGATTGGAAAATTACTTGTAAAAAATGTGTTTGATAACTATGTCCTGTAATAACATGAATTTGAAGTTGAACCTAGTTGCTATTACCAAGAATCACTGCCCCGCTGAGCTAGCAGAGATACACACGCACATGCTCTGACTCAAAAAATTTCCAAAATTACGTCAGTGAAGCACAACTAGACACAACAGGAAAATCTGTTACATACTATTAATTCAGTGTAAGTACAGTAGCACAAGCTTCTTATGAGAATTCTGATTTCTTCCTTTTGGCTTCACAGGTACCTCCGGCATGCCTGTTTTCTCCCTTGCTGCCCTTGTGACACGGAGCATTGCTCATTTATACATCAGCACTCAGTTCTAGCTTTTTGTCCAACTACAGCAAAACAGTCAGTGAGAGTAAGAATGCCAGTAATTTATGAAGTAATGCTGCTATTTGCCAATACCACATCACATATTCTATAACAATTTAGGAAACCAAGTACAAGTGAAAATGTTATCTCAACTGAAGGCTGAAAGTATTACATTGGTTCATTCTGATTTTTAGACTAATGGTGATTTTTAAGTTTTAGATTTGGCAGCTGTAGTTACAGTCCAGCCTCAGGCTCACACACACACTCATCTTTACTTGAGCAATTGAGTGCTTCCCTGGGCAATCCAGCCATTACTATTTCCACACACTTCCCATCTGCTAATGAGTTTGGTCAGCTGGTAATGCTGTAGCCACAACGGTGCACGGACAGACAAGACAAGGCTTGCAGGCCAAGACGGCATCCACACCACCACAAGCTGCATAACAGCGTGCAAACAGTGTGTGCTTGATGGCACAGATGATGTACTGCTCAAGCTCACTCAGAGACAAGTGATGACTGGCCAGACCAAAACACTATTTTAAATAGGTTTTTATTAATTTCTTTGAATATTTAGAAAACATTGAATTCCTGGACCTGGAATCACATCTACTAACACTATAATCTGTATACAGAGCTTCGAGATCTCACCTGCCTCTTCTCCCTGATCTTCTTTCCTGCCCTTAAAAAACACATGAGCAGCAAATTTCCCAGCTGATGCTCTCATCCACTCACTTCTTGTTCCGCAGCCTTACTTATGTTGAATATTGAACTACGGGAGGAGGATGTCTGGCTTGATACTATTACCCCAACAACATATAGTATTATTTTACCTGTTTATGACATGCAAACTGGTAAGGACAGGGATGACAGATACCTAACAGACCATTCAGAATCCCCTAGCCAAATCCCTGGATAAACTGTGGAATAAAAATCACAGTAATGCTGTCCAGGTTAACTTGTCTGCCGATTAAAACTGCTATTGCTAGCAAAGTTTTGATGAGACCAGATACCAGAGGAGTTAGTGGAAAAAAAATGGATTCATCTTTATTTTGTAACACTTTTGCCTTTGGGAGCAAGAAGTCTCAACACAGTAACTGAAGGGAAATGTGGCAAAAAATATTCTCAGATTTTTGTACTGTGGATTTAAAAAAACTTTCTACTTTTCCTCCCTTCAAAAAATAATTGGCCTTTTCCTTCTCACATTGCCCAATACTGAAGAGCCATTCATTCCAAATCACATGGAATAGAGACCAAGGCTTCTTCAAGTTTCAAAATTGTTGGCCTCATGGTTGTCTAAATCCATGCCCTACTCCAACACGGCGATGCAGCTTATGTAATGCTTCCTGAACAACAACGCATTTTCTGTGTGATTTGGAATTTGTTCTCTGATATGCTAATATAAGTTAACGTGGTGATTCTCAAATGTCTGTCTGCCCTTACTCTTGTCAATAGTAAAGTTATTTATATTGTTACCATGGACCAATACTTTTTTTTTTCCTTAATACTTTTCCAGACTGTATGTCAGCTTGTTTATTATTCATTCTTTCCTAGCCCAATTAAAAAATTATTAAAAAATCTACGCTACCCGCTGTAACTAGATAAAAAAATTAATACAAAATAGTTTTGTCTTGGATTTTTTTTTCCTTAATTTTTAAATACCCAAGCATATTTTCTAACAGTTACTATCTCATTAAAACTACCATTCTTCATAAATGAGATAAAATACATTTTTCTTGAAGAAAAAGCCTTATCAGACTCATTGGTAGAAGTTAGCAAAAACAAACTTTAATTAGCTATGTATCATCAAGACCAACGAAGAAGTAGTTTTATATCTGTGGAATACAGTAAATACTAATAAAAAGGACATAAGGTATTTATCTTCCAATAAACAGCAGAAAATTCAATTCCTGCTACAGATCTCAGCTTTCCCCTCATTTAGACAAAGAAAATTAAATATTTTGTGACAAAAAAATGAATTATGTATCTGGTAGTTAGCATAAAAAACCCCACAACTTTGGTGCACCACGCTGTTGGTACGTTTTAAAAGTAATGCCAAAGAAAGTTCAGAAAGTTCTATTTCTAAAATGTTGCACTTCTAGGCAAAGTGTTAATGTCTGTAGAAAGACTAAAGGTTTTCCAACATATTTCTTTGATAAATGGGTTAACTGAATTAGGCTTTTTTTTTTTAATTAAGCTGGTTCCTTGCCTGAAGCAGCCAAAGTTGTTTACCCACAGTGGCCATGAAATTCCCTGTGTTTGACGGTTTAATTATCTCCTCCTTGCCTGATAATTCTTCTAAGGCATTTCTTTTTTTTGTGTGTGGCATAGCAAACAAAGAATTACCTGTCTGTCTGTCTCTGTTCAATCTCACAACCTTACTTACACTTTGTGTTCCCTTCTTCACATATGATGACTTTTAAGCTGATGGACTAACGCAGTGTTTATTTTAAAACTAGTATAAATTATTTTACTTATTTTCAGTTACCTGAGCCACTGCAGTCCATGGTCTATACGGACACCTGCTACCTACAGGTATTGCCAGATTTGAATTTTGTTTACTCGTTTGGTTGCATCATCTGTCAGATGCAGAAAATTCTACTGAGAAGAGCATGACAAGCTACATGCATCTCCCACCTCAACACTAGACTAGGTCCTGACTCCCACTGTCTGATTCTGTTAGTAGTCTGGATATGACAAGAACTAGGTCTGAAAGCTATGAATATCCTTCACTGGACTAGGATGGGAACAACGCTATTTGGACAGAAATAGAGCAAGCTGAAAGATAACCACATATGAAGAAAGAGCAAAAAACAGTATTGCTGACTGTCATAAGGGGACAAGTTAACTGTAGTATGTCAGAGACTTTACATTTACAAGTTTTCTTTAGTAATGAACACAGGCATACTGAGCACTTCTTATTAAGTGTCAAAAAAATAACTATATGCAACTTTCAATTAAACAAAAACAAACAAATAAAAAACTGACTGCTTAACAGTATGTGAGAATACAATTTACTTTAGCTCCAGGTCTGCTTGATCAACAATAGTTCTACATATAAAACTTAAATTACATCTTCATTAAGAATTGAAACAAACTAAACTTGTTACTAAAAACAAATTAGAACAAATTAAAATCTTCTTATCTCCCAAATAACTACCAAGACTAAAACTATTGGAAAATTTGAAAGGCAAATCTTGATCACTGAATTACCAAATGGTTTGGGTTGGAAGGGACCTTGAAAGCTCATCTAATTCCTAACCCCTAGCCATGGGCAGGGACAACATTTCACTAGATCAGGTTGCTCAAAGTCCTGTCCAACCTGATCTTGAACACTTCAGTGATGAGGCATCCAGACAATTTCTCTGGGCAACCTGTCCCAATGTCTCACCACCCTCATTGTAAATAATTTCTTCCTTGTGTCTAATCTAAATCTACCCTCTTTCAGTTTAAAACCATTACTCCTTGTCCTGTCACTACAGGCTCTGGTAAAAAGTCTTTCTCCATCTTCATCATAAGCCCCCTTCTTATAAGTATTGAAAGGCCACAATACAGTCTCCTTGGAGCCTTCTCCAGGCTGAACAACGCCAACACTCTCAGCCTTTATTCACAGAGGAGGTGTTCCAGCCCTCTGATCATTTTTGTGATCCTCTGCACCTGCTCTAACAGGTCTATGCCCTTCTTGTACTGGGGACCCCAGAACTGGATGCAGGACTCCAGGTCAGGTCTCATGAGAGTGGAGTAGAGAGAATCACCTCCCTTGACCTGCTGGCCATGCTTCTTTTTATATGGACCAGAATACAGTCTGCTTTCTGGGATGCAAGCACTCATCCCCAGCTCATATCTAATTTTTCATCCACCAGTACCCCCATGTTCTTCTCTGCAGGGCTGCTCTCAATCTGCTCATCACCCAGTCTGTACTGACATTGGTGATTGCCCTGACTCAGGTGCAGGATCCTGCAGTTGGTCTTTTTGAACTCCATGAGATTCACACTGGCCCACTTTTCTCAAGCCTGACAAGGTCCCTCTGGATGGTAAAAGCTGACCACAGGGTGTCCAGAAAGGAGGCATTAGAGACCTTGAGAGGCCAGGACATCATGCCAGGCAGGCAAAAGAAAAGGAAACCAGGAAATAGATAGGAAAATCTGATTTCTGTTCTTCGCATTGTATGAACAACACAAAAACCAAAGAACAGGACACATTATCATGCTAACAAATAGTAAAAGAGAACCAGAAAAGTTTCATCAAGATACTCACAAATCCAAATTAAAGACACTGAAGATTCTGATGCTCTCCATGACCCAAATGCACCCTGTTGAATTTCCGCCTCATAATCAGCCTCACACGTGAACATGAAGGAGGCAGCCAGCTCATCATCTCCTCATATACACAGAAGTTATTTAAACACAAACAGGGACAACAAGGTAAGATGGAAAGTAGCCAAGCACACAAAGACTTAACTTTGTTGTTAAGGATTCAGGAAACCTGCAACACTGAGACTGCTCGTGGCATATCCCTTCATTTCCCACCTGGTAGGAAAATTTCTACTAGCCCTGATGTTTTTACCACTCCCCAGAGGTTGCCTCTGCAGACACTAGCTCTCCTCCAGTTTCTCACTGCCATTTTAACAGAGGCACATCTGACCCTGCCTGTTCAAGGTATCAGTGCACTTGACTGAAATGCGAGTCTGAGCCTCAGCCCAATGAGTGTTTTCAAGAAGGGACCTATACTTCCCCCCAAGATAGCAGCACTTCTGTGTCTCTCCAAATATCCTGTCCCTTCTGTACATTTCTAGAATCAACACAAGAGGGGCTATAGCACTAACAATTTTTAAAATTAAATTTTTAAATTAAGCTAAGCAAATTTTTTTAGAAAATAAAAACCAAAAGCCAAGAACTTACAGAGTACTTCCTTGAGCTTCAGTAAACTTACAGCACTGCGAATGGGGTCAGAATCTTCTCCCAACACTTAGGGTAGGTGAGAGATACGTGACATTGCTGACTATACGACAAAGGCTCATTTGAATTATTTACTACAGCAGAACTAACAAATCATCTGGATGTAAAGCTGCAACACTGCTCCAAATACAGAAAATAAAAGCTAGGGTCGTAACTGACAGGCTGGTATTGTCTTTTAAAATTGCTTTAAAATACATCTTCTGCTATGTTTCCAGTATTCTTGCACGTCATAATTCAATTTTCATGAAAATATTTCTACCTTAACCTTCAAACTACAGTGGGAGACATCGCTCTTTCAGAACACAAAAATAGATTCTCAAAGCTGATGTTTTTCAGAACTTAGGAAGCATCTGACAAGAACACAAGTTCCCACAGATGTGGGCTAGATCTTCATTGATATTTTATTTAAAATAGGCACAATGGTGCTTATGTTTTTGGGTGTTTTGGTTTATTTGTTTTCCCCAACTGGAACAGTTCATGACAACAAAGCTATTAATTATTTTTGTATTTACAAAGAGAGGTAGATGCAAACCTCAGGTAAAATTCCACTTTACCTGCACTGTGTTGTTTTGATGAACTAGATCAGTCAGAGAAGAAAAAAAAAATAGATCACTGCTTCAGGCAAAATGCCCAAGTATGTCATTCTATTGTAACATAGCAAAATTGATTGTTAAGGTAATTTCAACACACTGAAAATGAGTAACCATAACTTCTTGTCTGAAAAAGAGTAGTTTTTCTATGTTGTCTTGTTGATATAAATCTTAATAAATATTCATAGGTAACCCTAGGACACCTCATTAGCAAGCTGTTCAACAAGTTGACCAAGTGCTGTATTAAGTACTGTAAATAATTATTATAAATGTATCTTCTCATAGTAATATGGAAACAACTGTAGCATATTTCTTAGTGGAACATCAGATTTATTTAAACATGATAGCCAACAAATGCTACCACCTGGAAGAAGACTGCGGGGTTTGGCTGTACCAGAAAAATATATGGATGACTCCAGAAGAGTTAGCCTCCCTTTGTCCCCACTGCTCAGGTAAGAAGTGACTTGTTCCCAGGAACTCTAGAGGCTCTGCTTGCTTTCCTTAATCTGGGACGCATCCCCTTATTTCCAAGATAAGCGTCAGTAATTCCTCCAACTTGCATCCATGACCACAGGTAACAGACAAGAAAGCTCTGTCTGCAACTGGTGACTGAACCAACTCTGGTAACAGAAACAGAGGAATTTTCTCCTACACACGCAAAAAAAAGTAAAATAAAAAGTTTTTACCTTCCTTGTAACATCATATTACCAAGAACAGTAAGCTTAGAGGTTTACTTTGGTAGTCTAATGCATCTTTGATCACACAGCATGCCACGGCCATGATACACTCAGGAACATCCCAAACACTTAGACAGCCACGAGACCCATTCTCAGGAGTAAAGTTTTAGAGAACAAGCTGGTGGACTTCAAATGATAGCCAAGTGCTAGCCCAGAACAAAAATGCAAGGACATTGGACACGGCATGGACACAACACACACACACACGACCGATACCATCACACCTGTACAGATCAAGCCTCCTCGGCCTTTATGAAACACAGTCCCAAACTGGATAAAAGGATTTCAGTTTTGCCATGATCATGGTTGGAGGTGAGAGCATTGGACACCAGATCAGACAGTTTATTTCTAGAATACTTTTTATACAGGTCTAAAATAAACTGCCATTTAATCTTCCTTCAGTGTCTGTATTCCTTTCAGCCTGTGAGTCAGTTGGTGACTTCTCACAGTACGCTTTTGTCAGGGATCTGCTCTGTCCGGTTCCCACACATCTTTAGCTCAGTCTTCAGCTGCAAATTGTAGGACAACTCCTATTCACATTAATATGGATATCCACAGCCTTGTTTTGGAATAAACTGGTGTTTAACATGCTTTTTCTTTTGTGCAAGGTTACCACAGTTTGCCATTCAATAAGAACGCTAAACAAAACAAGCAAACAAAAAAATTATCTGTAAATGCCAAGCCAAAAAAATCCAAACTGAGACGTGGTATCTCAATTTACACTTGAAGTTCAAGTAACAACTAAGATTCTGAGCTGTCAAGAAGAATTTACACAAGGTTTCATTTGCTGCAGTCTATGAATGATAAAAGTTAAAGCTGAATTTTCAAATTGCTACTTAAATGCAGAGGGAAACTTAGGTTTGTGTCCCTCAAACACCCCTATACACACATGCAGTATGTCTCCAAGTACATGTTTACTGGAACATCTACATCTTTCTGCTGGCAAATCTCTCACATTATCTTCAAAATACTGATATTACAGGTAGCAATGGTAGCTAACATTTTCTTCTGTGAAAACTAATATAGTAGTAGAAGAAAAGCAGGAAAGGGGAGTGTTATTTCCTCACTAAACACTCCTACTGTTTTCTACTACTTTTCTATCTTCTACTTAAAAGGAGTCATTATCAGAAGTTGGGATTTTATACAATATTCTTTCCTCAAACACGTTCAGCATGTCATGACATATCTTAAGCATGCACAGTCTTCCTAATTTACCACCAGATTGACTACTGATCAATTTTAGTGCAAAGTACTACAAATATTTACATGTATATTTTGACAGCCTGCGTACATTTGATAATCCCAGCATGTGGATAGCTTTGCTTTCTCCGATACACAGTTCCAAAGAAGCTATTGTGACCAGCTTTTCATTTTTGTCAGAGAAAAAAAATACAATTTATAAAAATGTAAAGCTTTCATGGTGTTACATCAAAATGCTTTCTAATTTCACTTGCAAATATATTACAAAGCAGTTCAACAACTACGCACACAACCTTTATAGGCTGAGTCCTCTAATCCCTCTTGCTTTTATGATTTTAGGAGGGAAATCTATCTCTAGGCTATCACATCTTGATGGTACAGAAACTGATTTAAAGGTTTCTTGTAAATGTTATTTTCTCTGCCTTGATCAGAATTTGTGTGTAATCAGACACTACTAAAGGAAAACTTTGAAAGCAGTCCAAGGTACGCTAACAAAGGATGTACTTTGCTCACGAACAACTGTCCTAACTCCCATTGTAACTGAAGCCCCCTTGCAATGCTTGAGTGATACTGAGATGCATCTGGACTTTCTGAGGCTCATATATCATACCATTTTTAAGAAGACTGACATCACAGCAACTGCTTTTGTATATATCGCTTCACACACACAGACACTTTCTGTAAGGGAAAGACAACAAAATGTAACAGGACATGCAATTTGACATCAGAAATTTTCCCTGGAGATTATGTACAATTTGATTTATTTTATTTTAAAAAAAACTACACATACATACCAGATCATCCTAGGTAAATGATAAATGGCCATAATACAGCTACAAAATATTAAAATGAAGTCTCATTCATCATTGTTTTATCAGTTGATAGCTTTTTTCCTACAGTTTTAAAATACATATCTCAAATAACAGTTTCAAAAATACATGTGGTTTTCCTAACCAATAAATAACTACAAACACAAGCAAGCTAACCAAGATTAAACTGTACACTGAATTTACAGTATGCCAGCTATCTTACAGTAACTGCCCAAACATATCTTCTTACTCAAACAAGGTAAATTCAAGACAAATTTTGACCATGAAAAACGACTGACCTCATATTTAACAGGAGTACATGCAGTAAAAATATGCTTATCTACGAACTGAGCCATAAGTGTGGCAGCCGCTACTGGGTTTGTTAAGAATGCCGAATGTCTCAAGGCTTCTTCATATTTTACACTGCCATCTAGTGTAGGCTATATTCAGATGTTCGAGCGTCCAACTACCACCACCTGAGGTATCCAAAACGAAAAAAACTTCCATAAAAACAGCAGCCACTGCTGTTGTTTGTATTACTTGGAAACTATCAACTCCTAGAAGGAAGAGACTACACCAGCCAGCTGAAACAAAACAACAAAACTTCAAGCTATCTGATACTGCCAGTAGGAAAGCCAAAAAAAATTCCTAGACATACAACAATTGAGAATGATATACATACATTTTTAACTCGGTGGTTAAACAATCATCAAATATGAGTCATTTGGAAAAATGTTTAATGTCGATTCACCAAGGGAAAACTTAATTAATGCAGGTGAAGCATCTGTGCTTGGATAGAAACTCCAGATCAAATTAAACAGTATTTCTCAATAGCAAGCCTAAACTGAGAATGCTTATTTCAATGTATTTATTTTTAAACCAGGTGTTTCTTCATCATTTACACATGCTCTATCTTTATTCCAAGGTTTAATCACTAAGTCAACGCCTACTGAGCCTGATCCCTCTGCTCCTGTGGAAAGAGCTGTTGTGCAGGTCTGCAGGAAAGTTTGCTTTATGACCAACTTCCCCCCGAGAGGCAACATTGCCATCGTTATCATTTCCAGCTACCACAGAGAGACTACGCCACATGGCCGTTCTACAAAAGCCATACGAATTGTCATGATAGACAGTAACACAGAAATTCCAGATATAGTGTAGCTTTGTAGCTGCCTTTGGGGGGGGGGGGCGGGAAGGGAAAACTCAACCCACACGCTTACTTGGCTAAAGCAAAAAAGCACTTTTAATGCATACTTCAATTTTTAGATTATTAATTTGAAAAATTAAAGACTTTCTCATCAACTCAAAGTATATTTTTAAAACTATAAAAATAGCAGACTGACGTTATTCTGAACGTCAAATGCAGTATCTCCTACTCTGTGTACCAAATTCTGTTCTCATTTACAGTATAAACTGGAATAACCCATTAAAGGGATTTATTCCAAAATTATGTCGCTACAGCAGAGAAAATAATTTCATCCTACAAAACTCAGTTCTACTGATACCCATCTTCTTTAGCCATTTACACATATACAAAGCAAACAAAATCCAGGCAGAGCAGCGATGATACTGCTGTAATAGAAACACCGTACAATACCCAAGTGTTGATGCGTTCTGCTTAACGCTCCATTTACACAGCAGTAAATACACAAGGTACCTAGTCACATTTAGCGCCTAGACTTTTATAGCCATTTTCACATTTTTGAGTCATTTTCGTAATAAAAATATGCACTATAAGTTCAGTGCATCTTACTAGCCTTGCTATAATATGCTAAGACCATAGTTTATAAATAAACAAACAATACAAAAACCTGATGGTACATGAAAAACTCTCAAGATACAATAGAAGCTTATTTCCCACAAGACTTTCTCCTTCTTAATTGTCTATTACACATCCACCTCTTACAATTACCATAAAAAACGGAGTCTTTTTAGTGCCTCATATTAAGAGATATCACTCTATTTGCCAAATTAGTGTTTTTGCAGCAAGCAAGAAACTCCTATTGACAAACGTACAGCTAACAGAATTAAAGAAATTGACACAAATGAAAGTTACGTATATGTGGTAAATTTAAGAGAAAATGCTCCCCAGACAGACTTAGCCCAGATTGACTTTACTACTGCACTCAGGATGAATTTTCACTGAGGTCACAGCATAGGGTGAAATTTCATAGAAACAGGATATACAACAAAACAAAAAACATCCACTAAAAAAACACAGATGGATTTGATTTTTAATGCCACAGCACATAGTAACAGACCACAAACTCAGCCTGACAAAGAAATGAACTTGATAAACACCATCACACTAAACAACTTTGACACCGTACTATGTCAACTAAGCACCTTTATCTTGTGTTGTCTTCTGTATTTTCATTACACACAGTCTTCTTCAACATTAAAAACAATCTAAAGGAACCTATGGAGCAAATTCACTGACAAACAGAAAGAGGTGGCTTAGTTTGTCAGGCTGAGGCAAAAAGCCTATTAGCATCCTAACCTATGGAAATCTGTATTAAACCTCCCGTGCCGCTACAGAGTTGAAACTATTGTAAACAGAACTGTCCTGCCTGGTCTCAAGGGTACCCTCAGAAGGGTGGTAAATTCTGTAAAATTTGGATCTAAACCTCTTAGAAGCAGAAATAATTCTAAGTTTTTAAATAGTCCCACTAAAGATACTGACATCAAACAATTTTAAAGCCCATTGCTGAAACATGTAAGCAAAGTTCATCATTGTAAACTTGAAAAATTTACCGACTACGCGAATACAATTCGTTCTACTCATCTCCTCTTAAAAGACAGATTAACAAATGTACTTTGTACAGTGTAAGATGGACACTTCACTTTTCAGTACGTTATCTCAGTATCACAGAATCACAGAATCACAGAGCGGTAGGGGTTGGAAGGGACCTCTGTGGGTCATCTAGTCCAACCCTCCTGCCGAAGCAGGGTCACGTACAGCAGGCTGCACAGGACCTTGTCCAGGCAGGTCTTGAATATCTCCAGAGAAGGAGACTCC
>Ga0065711_1035749_pt1 | contig 21886 bp, 19 predicted proteins | sample Hoacrofraction12_FD_59098 | JGI IMG/M metagenome (GOLD analysis project Ga0065711, IMG submission 59098) | Hoatzin crop microbial communities from Cojedes, Venezuela - Epithelial fraction 12 v2 (version 2) | ecosystem: Host-associated > Birds > Digestive system > Esophagus > Crop | place... | reverse complement strand
CCGCCTGGACAAGGTCCTGTGCAGCCTGCTGTAGGTGACCCTGCTTCGGCGGGGGGGTTGGACTAGATGACCCACAGAGGTCCCTTCCAACCCCTACTATTCTGTGATTCTGTGATTCTGTGATCCAGTAAAAGGCTTAAAATGTCTTCTGTTTAAAGTATCTGGTTCTCAGGCATCAGAGCAGAACAGTAATGTGATGTAGTGAAAACATGTGTTTGTCTCATGGAATTGAATCAAAAAACCAAAAAAAAGTGACTTTACACAAAAGCACTATTTTCAGGTTCAGTTTATAAACTATATATAAACTATATTTATGAAAAATCCCCTGAGAAACTAAGAAACTTCCAAGAAAAAGGAAGAAAAAAAGATCCACACATTTAAAGGTACAAATATTCACGTGCAATTATTCTTCAAAACACACACTTATTTCTGCAAGCAATAATTTGCTCATATTGTGTACCCCATGAAAAGAACACAATGTAGTGGTGCATCAAACACAGCTTATTAACTGTAACTTCTTCCAAAAAAGGACTGGAGATGAAAAAATTAGTGAAGATAATCTACTAATAAAACACCCACATTCTCTACTTGCTTTATCTAGCAGGCTCCAAAATTAAATGTGCCATACTTTACCTGTGCTTGTTTTGTAAGTTCTCCTACTTCCATTTTCAAGCCATCCTGAACAACAATTTCTTGCTGAATTTGATGTTGTAGCTGAATTTTTTCTTCTTTCAGAATTTTAATTTCTCCCTTGAGCAATTCAATCTCCTTTTCATAGTCCTGCTTCTGATTTTGGAAATTTTTCTCAAGTATCCTAAACAAGACAACAAAAAGGTGATTTTCATACATTCATAAGTGAAAGAGTGGGCTTTGTTTTTCTCTTAATTTGAAGGACATGTTTCATTGAAGAAAACATAAAGTGAACCATAACTGCTTGAAAACACTATCCTACATCCTTAGAATCCATCTACAAAATGGATGATAACAGTATGAGAACGTCCCTAGATTTCCCTACATCTAATGCAGGTATTGGGACTGAATTCAAGGCAAAACAGTTTTTTCCACTTAAGGGCTAATTCTCTAATTCTTTGAGTGTTAGCCCACCTGAGCAGCTTTCTGCTACATTTGTGGCCACAGTCAGCACTAAGGAAGCACACAGCAACAGAAAGCCCTGTGTCCTTCTCAAGAAAACACTGCAAGAAGCTTTCCATTTTCTACTAGTCCCTGCTGGAATGAACTGACTTTCAACATAATATAGAAAAGTTTTCCCCTCTATTTTTAACCAAATGTCCTTTACAAATACTGCCTTTCCTTCAAGCTGAATCTTTCAATTCTGTCCTTTAATATTCACTTCCCAGGAATTCTGATTGGCATGGCCATCAGCTGCTCTTCCAGCCCTGACTGAATTCTGAGGACATCTCCAGAGAAACTATTATGATGATCAGGGTTGCCTTTCAGTTCTCAGAAACACATGAAAAGACAGGAAACTGCAAAAGCAAGAACAGTCTCAAGCCTGCAGTGTAATTTCCTGCATGTAACTGACCCACAAACAAGCATGTGCTTTTCCTCAACTGTTCATGAAGTACTTCAGAATTAGCATTAATGTCCAAGAACACTGACAGATTCATAAGTGATGTGAGCGTAATACGTTTACAGCAGGAGAAAGGAAGCCAGGGAAAGAGAAAAAAAATCAGTGCTGCTTCAAAGCAATAAAATTCAGGTTCCATACATTCTCTGATTTTCTTCTTTTTGTACGTCATTGAAGAGTTGCTTCGTGAGGTGATCCATTTTCTCTGTCAAAAAATATTTCAATATTTCAAGGACCTTCATGCAATTATGAGCATTTATTAAAAAAGCATGACCACAATGAGAAGTTCTGTTGTAACAAGCAATCCTTACCATTTTTGAAGGCTGAAATTACTCTCTCAAGTGCCAAAAAATTATCACAGTAAATTTTACAAGTAATACTACAGAATAAAAAGGTTCTGAAACACCAAAGTGTTATTCACCTAAAGTATACTTGATCTCATGTGCTGCCTGTATCCTTTGAAATTAGATTCATGGAAGCAGTATATTAAAGGAACCAAGGACAAAGCCACACTTTGAAGGAATGCATGTGCATGAGACAGGAAACACAATAGGACAAGAGCTTTTGCTACTAAAAGAACAGATTTAATTTAATTATTAAATTAAAAGCATTTGCACTATACAGTCTGAGCAAGAGAAGCTTAGGATCAACTTTCTGTTTATTGTAGCAGTATTTATTCAGCATTGATATTGATTTTATTAGAACAAAAGTCATTTACTTTTGCTAAAAACCTGACTTTACAACTTTCCCCCACTATAACTCCTTTAAAACTCCTTTCAGTTATTGTACCTTTCATTTCCTCAGTTTTTTCTTGAAGCTTTATTTCTAAGGTCTCTTTCTGTTCTTGTAGTTCTTTATTCTGATTCTCAAGTTTTAAGATTTTCTGTATACACAAAAAGTAAGCATAATACACAAATTACAAAGGAGGAAGAAATAGGTCACAGAAGGTCTTACATTTTAACAAGCATATGTGAACTCCCTTCCTTCCCTGCCACCCCCCACAAAAGTGAAGTTACTTAATAACTCTCCAGTCATGCATTTGATGAATCCACTAACTGAAAAAGTATTTCAACTAAAATAAAATCACCCAGATGCCAACTAAAATTTACCTGTTCACTGTCCTCTTTACATTTTTTCCCTTTTTCTTCATACATTCTCTTTTGAGCAGTTAACTTCTCAAGATCTAATTCGAGTTTCTGAATTGTATCCATGTCATTCATATGAGTTGAAGCCAGACTGGTCAATCGTTCCAGCAAACCATGATTTTCTCTACTCTATAATGAGCAAGACAGGTTACAAGGAAACAGAAAAATGCACACCTGAAACTGTTTAATAGAATGGTGAAGGAAGCACCTGACCTACTTGTGCTCACCACCCCATATCAGTCATGACTATTTCAACCAAGGATTGTTTCCATCAATTAGATTAAGGCTACCATCTTAAAGATGATTTGGCTGTTATAGCTCTCAAAAATAAGCTGCAAAATAATATTGATATGGAATTCCCGAAAGTTATTACATACGCAGTATCTCACACATCCTTCATCCTAACACAGGTAACCCCATCCAGAGACTGAATGGACTACTTAAGAAACAGTAAAAAAAGTGTTCCTTGCAGACTCTTCTCATTGGCACAACTAACTCAAAAATATAAGGAAGCCCTGGATGATTCTTCCCACCCTGAATGTAGGAAGAATACTAGTGGTTTATTATAAAGGACTGATCCTGGTCCTTTACAATAAACCTGGTTATAAAGAGCAGCCCTGAGGAGAAGGACCTGGGGGTGCTGGTTGACAAGAAGCTCAACATGACCCTGCACTGTGCACTTGCAGCCCTGAAAGCCAACTGTATCATGGGCTGCATCCCCAGCAGCGTGGCCAGCAGGTCGAGGGAGGGGATTCTGCCCCTCTGCTCTGCTCTGGTGAGACCCCACCCAGAGTCCTGCATCCAGCTCTGGAGCCCTCAGCACAGGACAGACATGGAGCTGTTGGGAGTGGAGCCAGAGGGGCCCACAAAAATGATTTGAGGGCTGGAGCACCTCTCCTGTGAGGACAGGCTGAGAGAGTTGGGGCTGTTCAGCCTGGAGAAGAGAAGGCTCTGGGAACATCTTATTGCAGCCTTCTAGTGCCTGAAGGGGCCTACAAGAAAGCTGGAGAGGGACTTTTTACAAGGGCCTGTAGCGATAGGACAAGGGGTAATGGCTTTAAACTGAAAGAGGGTAGATTTAGATTAGATCTAAAAAGAAATTCTTTACTCTGAGGGTGGTGAGGCCCTGGCACAGGTTGCCCAGAAGAGCTGTGGCTGCCCCCTCCCTGGCAGGGTTCAGGGCCAGGTCGGATGGGGCTTTGAGCAACCTGGTCTAGTGGAAGGGGTCCCTGCCCGTGGCAGGGGGATTGGGCTGGATGACCTTTAAAGGTCCCTTTCAACCCAAACCATTCTATGATTCTACGATGATCATATCCCTTACACCTTCTCCTGTCCTGTCAAGTAAAGTATGGATATTGTAATTCACATAAGCCTGTAGGCAACACAAGAGCTCTGAATAAAACAGATTATGATAAAAAAACAGTATAAATCATAAACTGACTCATGTCCCTCACCTGTTCTTCTGTCTTTTTCTGCAGTTGCTGAACTCTGTATGAAAGCTGGATATTCAATACAAACCGCCGAATATTCTGAAACCTGCGCCGGGCAAGCCACGCGCGGGCGTATTTCTGAAGGATCACAGCCTTGTGTTCTTCAAGCATCTTTAAAATAAAATATTAACATCTGCCTGTAATTATCTATGACTCAATCAGCATCAATTCTATAATTCTGTGAACCTACATGCACTGGTAATGACAATGCTTCTCACAGAAGTATCGAAATACTGAAGTACCCAAACTACAAACACATTTGAACCACTGTAGTAATCAGACTAAATGTTCTGCCTCAAGTATAAACCAGGCAGAGCTCTTCGTAGCTCAGAGATTAGATTTAAGCTACTGTGTACCAGTATTTTTATAGTAATAATATAAAAATACAGTAGAAGATACAAGAACCAGACATGCAAAAGGTAAGATACTAGGGATCATTGTCCTTCTCTCTGTCTTTCTTATAGAGCAACAGCTGTTTCCAGTTACTGATACAAAATTTTTCATACGCCGTACCTTCCGATATTTTTTTCTTGCTAGAAATCCTCTCGTATAAGCTTGAATTGTTACAGCAGCGACAAGGATGAGCTGGCAAAGTCTACGGACCAGATAACCCCGACAGTATTTCTGAATAATTATAGCTGCCCACGTTTGCTTCAGAGCTCTTGCGGATATAGCTTGCCTTAATTCAAAAGACAATACAGTTTACTTAGGTCACATCAGATTTCCCATGCCCATTTCCCTCAGTCAGCCAAATCACACACACAAAAAAGAAGATACTGAAAACAGACATCCACTATCTAAACATCTTTTTCTTCAGTCAAAGAGAGGGAATCATCCACAATCTTTGAAATGTGTTCAACAAGCAGTTGTTCTGATGGTCTCTTTCTGAAAATCTCAAAGCCTGCATAGAGCCATCTGCCTCTCTGTCTGCTCTCTGCGAAATGACTGGTGCAGTTTCTCTGCTGCATAATCCCTCATAATAATTTGTACACACTAATTTGTAGACCCTTGTAAATTGCTTTTCCTTTCTGCCACCCCATTTATTCTCTGGCTCTGAGCTAAGCAGTAAGCCCAAGCCGACAACGGGGTCACTCTTCATTAGTTAAGGACTGAGCTTACAGATAGACAGGCCTCTCAGGGGTCTGGCAGACAACATTCAAAATCTGCTGGAGTACTTTCTTCATATCAGTTGAATAACATTTTGAAGTCCGCAATTACAATGAAGAGGAAATGGAAATACACTTTAAACTGCTCCTTCATAAAAATCACACCTCCAGTTTAGTGTTGGGTATATGTCTGGCCTTCTATATCCCTTCAGGCACACCCTAACAGCAAATTCATTTATCAGCCAGAAGTACCGTACAGTCCGCTGCCCCCGGAAATACTGCTGTATTACAACAGCTGCTTGTTTTATGCGAAGGAATTTCTTCTGCTGCAGCCAGCCTCGAACACTCTTTTGGATCATGATACATGCGTGTCTCATTGTATCTGATCGCAGTTTTTCTAAGTAAGCAACCTGTCCTGCTCTGAAGAAAATTTTTGTTCTCCCAAACTGATATTGGTTACAATCCTGAAAAAGAAAACAATAGGGATACTAAGTCTTTAGTTTATTGGTGTAGACCAAACAACTCTCTTCCTTTTATAAATTGTCACTTCATGCAAGCTCTTCTGAAACGACATGATCTTCCTAAATAAGAATATGCTCTCTGCCTTCTTTGCAGATAGGAGCACATGGGGGAAAATCCACTCTACAGGAAAGAACCAAAGAATTACATCCAAAAATCACACCCTAGTGATCTCAAATTAAAGGAAGGATCTGGATCTATCATCAAGGCCTTGACAGCAACCTCTTGACCCCCTCCTAGAAGACTGGTTCCTCAGGCTCAACACTACCTTTTGGTGCATGTGTCTGGCCCTGAATCAGCGAGCTGTGTGAGTGAAAACTCAGGGGAGAAGCTGCTTTTAAGCTCAGGCTCTCACTCTTGGCATGTGCCGGAGCTATGTTGCAAGTACGCCCGCGTTTGGTCTTATACATCCCTGAGTCTGAACTCAGTCCTGACAAGCTGGCTTGACTTGGACCAGCCTCATCACTACAGACTTGTCCAACAAATAGGAGCAACATGCAAAATGGCACATTTTTAGAACAGTTCTCCAATATGTTGCATTCCACCATCAAAAGCCCTCTTGTGTGCATAAACTTATAATACTTGACAAATATATACCATTTACTGTTCACTGGCTTACAAATATAGGTGGACTATCTTCCATTTCACAAGTGAAGATACTAAGCACAGAGAGGTTAAATCAACTGTCCTCAGCCACATCGTGACTGTGTCACAACACAAGGTTACTCACTTGCAAGCCTGCATCCAACACACTGAATCAGGAAAGACAGTAACAATGTAAATATCTTTCCTCTTTGAGGAGTGAGATACTGCTCTCGGCAAAAGAGATCTGTTATTAATAACAGATGCTATAATACATAACGGGCCAGTGCATACAAACTGACCTGTATTAGCCGCTGCAAAACAATCTTGCAAATCTGCTTCTTATCATTTATGGACAGTTCCTGCTGTGTCATAAGAATGCTGTAACGGCTGAAAAACTCGATGTAAGTCCACCTGGAAAACTGAAAGTTAGCAAATGCAATTCATTTAAGAGATACCCAAGTACTTTTTGACATATGGAGGCCCACTGCTCTCCCTACCTGGAAGGGTAGCTCTGTGCACTAATTCGAATAGTTTCCAAAACACCGCATGCTCGCAGCTGCTGAGCAACTCTTTTTGAATCAAACCTAAAAAAGCAGAGTTATATTTTACATTTTTGCTGGGATTGAGAAGCTATAATAATTATATCCATTCTACAAGCGGGATTTCTATTTCTGCCCGTAGGACGCAGAGCTCCCTACTTTTTATATAGTGTCTTACTTGTTTGGTTTTTTTTAATATGTGATAAGTAGTATCGTTTTCTTTTTCTTCCTCAAAATAAAAGGAAGACTATATTTATTTCTCTTTTATGAAAAGTCCTGTTTCCTTTCAATATTAACTGTAACAGTTCATATCAGAAAATGGCAAAGAATCCTGACACTCTTCAGCACAGATCATACACAGAAATTAATTCCCATAGCAGTCCAATAGGAAGAAACTCTCTCTAGGTACTCTTTAGCACACTGACTATGAATAAACCAGGATTTACTCATGAATATCTGGGTTCAAGATTATCAACACAAGGCAGGGAAAGACCCTGTCCAATTCTGGACCAGAGCTGATATGACCACAGAGCACTATGCTACAGTCTCAATCCGGCACTAGCTAAGAGATTCCCATGGCTGACAGATGACTCTCTTGCTCCTTCACAAACTTATGGTACGCTGTTCTAGCCTAATTCAGACATGTTTTTATATTATCCAAGCTATTTCCCCCCTCACTATTACACAGAATAGTGAGCTCTCACTGCAGTGGTAACGAAACAGTGCCATTTGTAACATGCTTTGCATGGACAGATCTTGTCTGGCTTCAAGAAACTGAGGTAACACACTCAGTAAACTTAATTTAGAATCAAATTTTGCCTCTTGCCTCCTACTCGGATATGATAAAAGCTTTTATTTCATTTGTCAGTACACTACCTTCCAGGTAAAAGCTGTATAACTGAAACTACAGTGCTTCCACCTGCCTGCCCGCAAAACAGACCAAGAGCTGCATCAAGGTTAACTCCTACTTACAAGTTAGTGATTATCAAGCTGGTCATAGGAATTATACAAATTATCTCGCATATATGATTGTATTATAAGATTAAAATTATACAAAACTGACGGAAAAAGCCAAGGCTGTGTTCAACACTGCTCAAACCTTTTCTGACTTCTGAAGCTCTTCTAAATATTTCTGTGAACAAAAGGGAAGTTCACAAAGAAAACAGCACTGGCTTTTACTCCCTAAATATGAATTGGTGCTAATCCATACTGCACAAGAGCAAACACACCTATACAAAATTTCCATCAACTTAAACCAAAGGTGGACAACCTTTCCCCTAGAAATGTTATGACAAATATAAACAGTAATATCCAACTTGAAAAATTTTAGGATAATAACGAATTTTTAAGGTATCAATAACTATTACTGAGTGATTCTATTTTTGTAAGAAGACAATCTTGAAAGAAAAAATATGTTCTCTATGGGAAGTTGTTCAACAATAAGAATTGAGCTTGCTGAGATGTAGCTACAAAATAGAAAAATACTCTTTTAATTTTAAAGGTAATATAACAGCTCAACACCAACATACTTACTCAAAAGGCAACTTCTCATCATTTGGCTTTATGCATCGTACATAATGAGGGGTGGTTGCATTGAGTGTCACCATAAGTAAAGACAAAGAACTCCGGAACTAGAAAATATCAGACACAGCAGTTTTGCTAATGAAACTTTTACAGCTAAGTAAAAAGTAAAATCTAAGTTTTCTCATTATTTGTTAGGTTTTGGCTGGACACTGGAGGATTTTCTTAGGGTTTAGATCTTAAATGCAGGAAATTTAACAGTCCTGCTGTACCTAACAGTCTCCTATCTATAAATCAGACACACCTGGAGCACTGCACTGGGGCTGGCTCTTGCTGCCCTGAAAACTGGAGGGTCCCCCATGAACAGTAACAGAACAGAGCACCACAGTCTCAGACTGCCCAGCACGCTTCCCTGAAAGGACGCGCGTCACAGACCAGCACGTTTTTGGAGTACCTTACTGCCAACAGTCATCCGGAGTTGTTTGTTGGGCGACTTGAGAACAGGTCTCGCAGATTTGATGTTTATAGTTGAATTGAAAGGTGAAACGGACACTGGATTGTCTTGAAAAAAATTTGCACACAGATGAAACTAAAAGTGTGGTGAAAGAATCACAATTAAACACTGCGTAACTGTAATAACATTTAAAAAAAAATTACACCTACTGTAACGTAAAATGCAAACCCCATCCATCTTAATGCTTAGGCCAGGTATTAGAGGACTTGAAACCAGATCTTTCAGGCACAAAAAAGCCATTGCAGAAACAGCTGCAACAATTCCGAGTCTATTGTGAAGCACCTCCACATTTCACAGATAAAACTCAACAGCTGTTAAGTTGGCCTGCAAAAGCTATTCCAATATAAGCAAACATGGACATAAACGCAGAACAGAGTTAAAAATAAGACCGCTTAAGGTTGTATTGTCACAGCATTTAATTTAAATTAAGAATATGTTTTTTGGTCAGATTGAGTTAGCTTCTTAACAGTAATCCTGCAGTCTCACGGCTGTAGATCTGAAAGGGACAGCACCTTCAAGCAGATGGGAAGTGGTAGGCACTTGTAAGACATTTGATGCTTCCCCTGCCCTGCTATTCTCTTAATCTTTTTTGAAGAATAAACAAAGGCAGCTGTTACTGATAAGCCATCTATCAAAGCTATATGTAATGACTATAGGAAAAAAAATAAAGATAATTGTTCAATTTCAAGGATTCCAAAATGCTATTCAAGGGAGATACGAAGAAAACAAAAAATACTAACGTAACTATCAAAGTAAAGACACATATAAAAAGAAGTTTAATACTGTCTTTTTCCATCTTGTATGTTGACGTTGAAAATGCACTTGTAGAATATTAATAAAAATTAAAACTAATTGATTCAACCTATTTAAAAAATCTTTTTATCAGAACAAATGTTTTAAAAGCAGATCTGAATGAATTCCAGTAAAATCAGGTATTCAGAAAATTAATCATTACTGATTGTTCACAAACCTTGCTCTCTTTCAAGATTTCAATCAATACTTCATGTACAGTATCTCTGTTTTTTTCCAGAAATCCTTCACATTTATATTCCACCTGTGCAAACGGGTGAAATCATTAACTTTTCAGCAATACGTGAACAGTTAGCAAACCAGTAATTTTTATTTTCTAAGCTGTAGTGGCCAACAGGTCTTCATTAGTCTTATACACGATGGCTGAAGCACTACTTTCACCAGTTTCATTACAGCAAGCATACATACATGCATACTGCAAATTCAGAAGCAGGACAAATTGTCAGAATCCACCATGAACTGCAACTTCCTTCTGCCTTCATTACGAATTTCTTTCCTCCTCTCTTCATTATTCTACAATTTCAAATCAAAATACCAAAAAAGGAACACTACCTTTGAAATGCAAATAACTGAGATCATAACGTGTATGGACTACAATCTTAACTATTTTATTTATACATTGCACTCTTTTTCTGCCTATTTATCTTAATGATTTATTTTTATATTCTCAAATTCATTACCTCAAGCACTTCTTCTGTTTAAATGGCATGTTATGGGCAGTATTACCAATAAATAAATAGTACTATGTATTGAAGACAGATTTTACAGAAGTTCCAAACAAGTGTAGTTAATATTTCCTCTATTTCCTAAATTTGTTTCTTTTCTGAATGAGCTACTGCTAGAAACAGGGTGAAATAATACTGGGTTGCTTACACTCTACCTTATCAGCAAAGTGTTGAACGATGAAAGATGTGTTTGACATCCTCGGCTTTTCAAAGAGAGCATTTTTATTGACAAAATTATTATATAGCTTTTGAAGCCAGTTTTCATCTGTTCCATGAGGTAGCTGTAAAAATGAGAGGGGCAATCTCTTTAACACAACTCTGCTGGACTTAACAACTACAAAACTCCTTACTATCTATAAATCCTGTCCGAATCATGCATCGTCAGTGAGTTATGAGGCCTAATAACAACTGGTTTTTGTCTTGTCAGAACAGCTAGTGGCTCCCTGCAGCAAATCATTTTAAGAAAGAAGATCATATTACTGCTAATTAGAGTTAATTCTCTGATGAGTCATAAACCATTTTGTCCTGAGAGGATGTTACCTGCAATCAGGGACAATCTGATCCCTGAGAATGCTAATGGGCAGAATAACAGATAAGCTGACGAGTTAGGGAACATTCCCTAATTTTTCCCATGTTACTCCACTGTTTGGATTCTGAGAAGTACAACTTGCCAGTATCACCAAAGCACTTTTTAGAGACCATTTTAAGAGGACTCACCTTTCCCTGCCCTGTTCTTCACTGACAAAGCTACTTCAATAGGTTCAGAAGCCTAAGGGAACTACATATACGTAGAAGAAAAAAATGCAGATTCAGGAATTGCTACAGTCAGGAGAGAAGCACAGAGAAAAAAAACAGTAAAACTAAAGAAGAAAAAGCAAAGATGTAGGTTTGGTGCATTCAACAAGAACTTACAAAAAAGGAAAGGAAGATTGGGTTTTTTTGTACCAAAATTAGTGATTCGTGGAATAACTGAATTGTAGAAATACTGGTGGAGATGACCCCTGGAGACTGGGTAGTCCAAACTCCTGCTCAGAGCAAGACTACCACCAGCACTAGATAAAGCTTCCATTTGAACTCAAATCCGGTAAGTGCCTCAGGATGCGGATCCCACTGCACCTCTCCTTAACCTGTTCTAGTACTGCACTACCCTCAAAGTACAGAAATCTAGTTGCTGGGTTAGATTCTAGGTAAGAATCTAGTTTTAGGTTCTTAATTTTATAAGATAAAAATAGACTTAAGTGGCTTACAAGAAAAATTACCAAAAAGAGAGGGCAAGCATTAATGTTCTTTTCATGAGGAAAAAGCTCTACTTCCCAGCTGAAAGGAAGAGAACATGGATTAACCCATAAGCTTTTTTGTAAGCTCAAAAATATAAAAAAATTTAAATTACCAAGCACTCTTCATCCAGAAGTTCTAAAATTCCCATTTTAGCTTCAATAAGGTCAATGACAGGCTGGTTGTCATAGAAGTCTATTAAAGTCCATGGGATATCCTCCTTCATATATTCTTCTTGTTCAAGTTTAAAGACATGCTAGATACATTAAAATTATGAAAATGTAAGGTTATAATTAAGGAAGCAAATATATACAATGTGTGCACGTGTGTGATTGTATATATAAGAAAAAAATTATGTATTTTGTAGTATAGTATACATCTGTCTTGTAAGAAAATAAACTCAGAAATTATAATTTATAAACACTTGTGTATGTATATATATATAAAAAACATTTTTATCTATTACTGGATAGCCATGATCCAGAAATATCCATTACTCCAATACATTTCCTAATATCCATCACTGATAATTTTAAAACTGAAGCAAAATAAGATAAAGAACTATAACAAATAAATGAACATACCAGGTTAAATTGCTGCTGCAGTTTTTCATTAGCATAATTGATGCAAAATTGTTCAAAACTGTTCACATCAAACGTTTCAAAACTGAAACACATGACAAATAAGAAGAAAAATAAGTTGATGCAACAGTATTGGGAAGAAAACATTCACTTGATATTTCAATATAAATGGTAGTATCCCTGTACGACTTTGGAGCTATCCTAATATTTGTAAGAAAATTAAATAGCTGTAAGACTAACGAAGATGCTAAGGCATTTCAAAACCTCCCTAGAAGTTAAGAGACACAACAGAGCTAAAAAAATCCAGACTTAAATCTAAAAGTATCATATCAAAAGTTAAATTTAAACCTCATTCACAAAAAACACTAATATTTATGCTTGCCGGACATTTCCACTACTCTGGATGCTACAGAACTTGCATGACTGACCTTTTAGCTAAATAAACCCCTCCAAATTCATCAGCAGCACAAATAGAAAAGTGCCTCTTCTCAACTCCAAAGAAAAGCCACAACTTTAAGCAAATTTGTTTCCAGAAACATTCTTACCCATAAATGTCCAAAACACCAATAAAAGTATGTTGTTTGCCAGGGAACTGCAAAGCTTGGTTAATTCTCTCCACAATAAAGTCAAATAAATGAGAATAGATCTTCTTCGCCAGAGCATCCCTTGCATTAACAGCCTGAGCTCTTGTCATTGGCTTTATCACAGTCTCTGAGGTAGTGATAATCTTCCGGTGGCACAACCATTGTGCCATTTTGTCACAGTTTAAATCCAGCAGTTCACAGAATATACTGAGATGTTTATCTTCCAGCTTTAAAGAAGATAAATAAATATTATTAGAGTACGTTTAACAACTTTAACTGTTGTCCAGACAGCAAAATCCTGGCACCACTGACATCAAACTATGACCTATTTTTTAGACAAGGGGCTCTGTTCACTTCTTTGTCTGACAAAATACCAAGCAAGTAATACTGGATAGAGTTCCTGATATAGGAGAGAAAAAACTTAGATTGGATGAGAGGCTTTGGATCAAGACATTGAATGAAAAAGTTACTTTAGTCTATGTTTAGGTGTCCTTGCTTTTTAGACTTGCATAACCTGTTGGGACACATTCTGAGCAGCTCTGACTATGCTGTTTCCCATGTGCTGCAGATAGTCCCAAATGGCTTTTCCAACAGCTGTGGATCAACCAGGTATGTGGTTCTCTTAGTCACATCTTGCCTTTTGTTCAGACTTTCTGAACCTGGGCACAAAAAGGGATTTGCATAAACACTCGCTGTGATTCTGTACAGATGAAGTCGGAGAAAACTCTCAAGTGTAGTACACCAGATTACATGCCACTCTGAGCCCCAGATATGAGAAAAACTATTGCTAAAGGACTTTTGGCATAGAATATAAAACAAAATGCTGGTATGTGAATGAGCTACTTCCTTACACTGATGGATGATCTTTCGTCTCCAGCAGCCGCTATTTCCACGTTGCCTAAGTGTAGGATTGCTGCCAGCATTTTAAAAATGTCCATCTGAAAATCCCCCTTCAGACCTAAAAAAACAATTCTCGATTATTTTAAATACTCAGAAACAGTACAATTAATTAAATAGCACAATGCTGCATTACTTGCTTTGCTTTGTAGCCAAGAATTGTACAGCATCTCTGCAGTCTACCTTGCAAAGCTTTGGTTCTGCCTACTTTCCGCCTGTCTGATCCGATGAGAGATTAGGCATAAATTCCTGTACCTCCTCAAGTGCCAGCTCAAGTCTGATTTGGCTTTCACATAAGCCATAGAGGGGCAAAGAAGCTTCCAATTCCACCTCTGCCACAGCATGTTAGCTTTGGGGCCAAGAAGACTCCAGCCCTTAGTGATTTTGACCATTAACAATGAACACCAGTTGCTAACAGCCATCTGCTCTTGCCTAGCACTTTTAAAACAGACCAACAGTGCAATGGATAAGCTATGAAAGAAATTGTTCTATTATTATTTGCTACTGAAGTTTTGGACATTCCAGAAACAATCTGCCTTTGCCCACTTCAGAAAAAAAAAATTTTTTAAAACTATTTAAGAGGTATTCCCAAGGATTTACCCAGTAAGGCAAATGTCTTCTGAGTCTCCACCATATTTGCTCTGTCATCAACTCCTTCTATTAGTGTCGTGCCACCCATTCTTGTGTAGTTAAATTGTTCTGCGCTTCCTACAAATAAGAAGTAAAACTTGTAATGCTGGAAAATTCAGGACTGGGGATAGTCACTTGTTAAAGACTTGTAACACCAGAAAATAAAGTATGCTGTCAGATGACAGCTCTTCAGCAATGAGCTGGTGGTCCTCTTTTTCTGAGAGAAATCCATGCACCCAACTCATTTAAGCCGACACAAATTAGTATTCGTAATTCCTAGCGGTCTTAATAGTTGATCTAACAAACAAACAGGTATGAGTAAAACATACACCTGCGGTTTGCTACTCCCAGGTGGCATTAAAACTTCTCCGCAGATAAATGAATCAAGCCCCTAAACTGCCATTATGGCATTTTCAAAGACAGTTAGATACTCGATCATGTGCTATTCAAGTTACTAGGGATTTGCTACCAACTTCAATACAAGCAGGATTAATAGCCAAGTGACTTAAAAATGCAAGTCCCATTGTAAGTCTGTGAGATTTAAGCTATAAAGCACTTAAGATTCTAGCATTTGAAAATCCAGTCTTCAAAACACTGCACTGCAAAAATGAAGATTATGTTGTTTTCTTGAGACCTACCCAACCGAAGATGCTCAAACTCAGGTTGCCTAGCAGATGCACACAACTGATAAAATATATGGTAGTTTCTCTCATTCTCTGACTGTAAATTAAAGCAAAGAATACCATTACAGAAAGAAAAAACAAACAAACAGAAAAACATTCAATATTCAACACTACTGTAAAGAGATAATGATACTTGAAGGCTAAATACCGCTGCAACATAGTTTGGCAAAGAAATTGCCCAATATTAAAATGGCACATCTTAGACTTCAACCAGACCTCTGAAAGTAATAAATTCAAGTATACTCTATTTCCGTTACTGATACGCTTAGGTTTTTCCCCAAGGCTGTTACTCTAGTAACTATTTCAACCTGAACAACCATCTACCAGTAAGAACTGACAAATACTGTAACGAACAACTGTGTAAGAGCGCCAGCTGAAACACTGCCCCATGGTAACTCAGAAAACTCTCTATTTCCAAACCATCCTTCAGGCAGAAGATATATAGAACTATGTTTCATAGTACTTCAAAAAAGTGACAATACTACTAAAAACAAAAACTTTGCAAAAATAGTTTAACAAAATAAATGCTTTCTTTTAATAGATTGTCACAATTATGCTCTGACAGTGTAATGAGTCACCTGCAGTAAGCCCTGGACCTTATAAATTTTCAGCCAGTTTTTACCAAGACTTCCTCTGCCCTATACACACTGTTCCTTTCCAGATACAATTGGCACTTGTTACTGTTTTGACTGAAAGTCACAGATTTCTCAAATACTTCTTGCACTTATCTCAGGGAATTGTCCCTGAGATACATCCTCCACTTCATACAAGGAAGAACATGCCATGCATTAGTTTCTTATTGTAAATAAGATTAGCTCCTATTAAAAAATAAACCAAATGCTGATTAGATATAGTACTCAAAACTTCACATAAAATTTTATATGAAACTAGTAAAGGACAGTACATTAGTAGCTATACCGACATCGACTGGTTTTATTTTACCCACCTGAAAGACAACTCTAGATTTCTCAAGCAGGTATGTTCTCATGTTAGCTCCAATGATTTGGTATCTCTGATCAAAACTGATTTCAGTGTATTTTCCAAATCGACTGCTATTATCATTCCGTGTGGTTTTTGCATTGCCAATAGCCTACAATAATTACAAACTTTTAGAATGTTTTACTTGCATCTTTCATAAGAATAACTTTGTTAAAACACGACTCAGCTACAAGTTCCTAAAATCAAAGGTGCTCAAGGATCAATCTCAGCCCTGAGCTGCGAGATTTAAATTTTGAGGCCCAATTTGAAGGTAAGCCTCAAGTTAAACAGTGTAACACTACAAAAACTGAGAATTAGGAAAGTAAGTTTTCCCGTGTTAAGGAACCTTAACCAGTTTCTAACCCAATTAATAAAACCAAACAAACAACTTTTTCAGTATTGTTTACTCATCTTCTAATTAACAGGATGTGATCAGATAAAAGTCTGGAGGCAAACTAGCGCCTCCAAAGGGCCATCAGTAAATGAGGCAGAACCTGGGGGTTCCTGAAGCTGACTACCTCTTTCCATCGGCAACATTCAGAGGCTAAACTTCTAATTTAGATATCTAACTCCGGCAGCTAAATGAACAAAGATTCCCAGCAGCTGTCCGAATTCTTTCCTTGATGAGTACGGACTCGACAGATACTCTCTGATATTTACCTCGGTTATTGGATTGGATGCCAACACTTTATCCTCCACATGTGCATTGCTGCTTGACTTACTTACAGTGGCAAAGTATCTCATAGTATATCTTGCAGAGACAGTCTTTCCAGCTCCTGATTCTCCACTGACAATAATAGACTGATTTTTGTTATTTCTAAAACCAAATAATCAGACAACTTAAATCAGACATGTCTAAAATGCGTGTATAAATGCAAGAATTATATATATGAAACAAATGTATGAAAACACAGCTCTGGTCAACTCTCATATCAGTTCCATCTTTCACCTGTTCTTCTCTTACTCCTCTTCAGTTGTAACCTCTAGGCTGATGTCCTTGCTGTTCACTCAGCTAAGACAGTATTTCGCCCCTCATCAAGAATGAAAATAGTTACGAGTTCTAGAAATTCCTCAGTTGGTTAAGGAAGTACTCCTCCTCTAGTTACATTAACCATTCAAAGGTATTCTTAATAGCCAATGGCACATACACAGTTAAATTAAATTAATACTGACTGCCACTAGACTTCAAGCGTTATTTATGGACATTAAGCCACATACTGAACCTTGCCATTTGCTTGTATGCCTCTTCTGCCACAGCAAATATATGTGGATCCATGTCCCCCATGTTTTGCCCACTGTATGCATGGATAATAGCATCTCCGTATATCGGCAACTGTTTATAGGGGTTTATTGCAACCAAAATTATTCCTACAACCCAGTGTACAAAACAAAAACAAAACATGGGTTAGTTCAATGAAACACCGGTTTTTGGCAACCACAGTTACACTGATACAAAGTAGCAATATTTTCTACACTGAGTAGGACACCCTGATCAACAAACAAGTCTCTGCCCATGCAAAAATTAGTTAACTTGAATGAGTTAAAATACACTTGAGGAAAGCATTACTCATACCATATTGCAAACTAAACCAAGATTATTTTTTTTAAGAATTTTTCTTAAACCCTGCATTTTACTTTGCTTACCACTATAGGTGTAGATAAGCTTAGACTCCACAAAACGAACTTTAAGATTGTGCAGAACAGCTGGTTCATGGAGATAACTAAGTGCAGTGAGATCATTTTCACCAACAAGTATGTCAGGATTTCGTAGAGGTGGCAAAGCAGCTGGATCGACAGGGTAATTCAGTGCCTGTCAACAAAAATGACTTGAAATATCAGAAAATGCATTACCTTTGCATAAACACACGTTGATCTTCTATCTTTACACAAAGTTACGGGGTTGATGGAGCCCTGTCTGATCTTGTATTTCATCAATTCCATATATCCACTGAACTTGGGGGACTTGAAGATCACGAAAGTAAGATGGAGCTCTTCGTTGTTTATTAAAAAGAAAGCTACATTCTCTTTATTTACCATATTTTTAATTGAAATCTGTAAAAATGGGGAATGTGTTGAGTGCTCTAAACACGTGCATATTTCCAAGTACAGGTGTAAACTGCAGACCAGCTGCAACTGAATGAAAGTAAACACCTGGTCAGAACTCTCAGTTCTGAAAGTACCCTTACTTGCAAGCCTTCTGTTTTCTTTACACAAAGTTTAAAAATCACTTCTGTTTCTTTCAACAAATCCATTTAATCATACATTTAATACTTGTCTTTACACAACAGGAATGCAGAAATACAGAAAAACTGTTTTCAAAAGATTAAACCTGTAAAGAACTCAGATACTAAAATTAACAGATGTTACATAAAGCAACAACTTTTAGGAAAAAAAGCAACAGCCAGCTCTGCAAGAGATAACTACGCCTGCCTTGCACTTCTGATTTACTTCAACTTAAGATGAGCTCAAGTGCTTGTTTCAAAAGCAGTGATCTGAGGTATGCGTTCAATACTAATGTTACTAATGTAGAACTGCACTCTTCATATTTTTGGTAACAGCTGTTTACTGAACAAATTCCAATGATGTGATAAAACTCCGGTCACTGCAGGGTTAGCATAAAAGAAAATATGGACGAGTCATTTAGGTCCCGTCATGGCGAGTCCTATGTTTCTACACAAACACATCTCGGCAGACCCCACAATAATTAAGGCTTTTCTCCTTACAGTTCCATCTTCTAATTGCACATGGAGAAAATGGTCTCCAGCTTTGTAGTTTTTTGTGATTTCTGCAGACTGCCAAACTTCTTCATTATCAGGGATCCAAACCCTATTGTACTACAATAGAAAAACAAGATAATAGTTAGCTTAGCTATTATCATAACATCATACTAGCATAAAAAGACAGTTTTCAAAACTCAAGTGCAACCTAAAAGCTGAACTAGATGCCAGGACTTTTGGGGATTATTCTTATCTCTGACCCTTTCAGCAGGCTGTATTTTTGTGCTTTAGTTATTCTTCATGAAAGACAAAAATGAGAGCAGACTCAATCCCAGACACGCTTGCTCTGCTCCTGTTCAGTGTGAAGCCTGCAGAACACCACAGCATGCAGGAAGGTGAATGAGGGCCCGACTGCTGCCAGGCTTTTCAAACCCTCTAACGCTGAACAAAGAGAATAAAACACACTTAAGGCAGAGCCCTGATTTCTAGGGGATTTCAAGTGAGCAAACACCAGAGAAAGCATCTTGTTTACCAGAATTCAGACAATCGCTTCCCTGAATTCAAATCTAGGATACTGAACTCAGCAAGCATTTTGCCATCGGCACAGATGTACATGCCAGAAAGGCTCTGCACAGCTACCTTGCTTTTAACGGGGCTGAAGCAACCTCCAGACAATACCTTCCCCTGTCCCAGGGTGAACTTCAAAGAGTACTGGCAGGTGTTTTTCTTCACAAGCCATCAGCTGGCTTAGCTGAGCTCAGTCCCAGTAACGTACTTTAGCTCCGTCTCAGGAAGCAAACACCCTTCCTAAAAACACTTATTTCCAATGGAAGTAGACGAATTGTAACTTTCTTTTAGGTACTTGAAGAATCGAGACAACAGAGTCACCACCAGACTTCCGAAGCATAAACGTTTGAATGTAATTTATGCTGTTCAAGCCATCCCATTTCCTATGCTGAAATTTAAACACTGAAGCACCAGCAACATCTTCAAATGCTCTGCCCTCCTGGAAGCTACAGGAAACACCCCAGAAGCCACAGGAAACAGCATTCCTCAACAGGACGTAACACAGCTGGCAGCCTCCGTAAGTCAGGAATTTCTCCGCTGATGTGGAGTACGTTCTTCTCATCCTGCCAGGGTTTAACAAAGTGGCAGCACCCCTAAAAGCCTCCCTAATGCATCAGCTATGCACTGAAACTGGGTTTAGTATCACTGAAATCACTTCTGTTCAGGGACTCACGGTTTGAGGTCACTTCTGACACATCACCATCTTTCTTAAACCTTGGTGCGAATTATCTTTTTATACCTTATAGCGTGTATCTCAGCTGGCAATGAAGATAACATCGAAGACTATATTTAGATGTAAGGAGAGGACAGCAATGTCAGAAAAAAAGCCTGAAAATCACTAGTATGTGCTAATACCCAGTTTCTTACGGGTCACCTCTCCTCCAGTTTGTGGTTAAGTAACGTCAGAGAGTGCAGAACCATTCAGTCCCCACCTGCACAAGCAACCATGCCGCATAATCTTTGTCCATCATCTTTCTGTTTTGATAGCCAGAACCCTTCATTTAATTCCCCCACCCCAGCTGTATTCACTGTCAGTTTAAACCAACTGTGTTTAAATAAATCTGTGAGAACTGCTGCAGCTGCTTGCTTGAAAAATTAACGTCAGTCAAGGATTTCATGAAGTGTTAAGTGTACTCACGGATACCCTGGGGACTCACCTACCTTCTCATTTTGGTGTCGCAACTGTTGGTTTTGGCAGAAATGACTTTTTTCCTCTCTAATTTGGAGGAAGCCCTGGAAGCTCCAGCAGATCCTCAGGATGTGAGGGTTTGCACCCCAAGAATCCCAGAGAGCACACTGCCAGCGGCGGGTGCCCAGAGCTCCCTACAAACTGCACTGTACCTCAACAGCAGCTTTCTCAGCTCCGACTCCGGGGGATCAACACCAAACTGTGTGGGGCAAGAGGGACATGTCCTGCAAGTGGGCTTGGGTTGCCCAGTGACCTCCCCAGCAGAGTTTCCAGCACCTCTGAGGATGGAGATTGACCTTTCTGGGCAACCACACTCCAACCTGGCGTGCATGTCGGGTGACGAAAGCTAATCGAAACCTCAGCCGCTTTCACGACACCTCTTTGCTGACGCCTTCAGCCTGATGGAATTTCTTCATGCAATATCAAAAATCACAAAGTCCTTTTCTCAACAAACCCAAACCACGATGATGACAATGTTTTCAGCTATCCGACCAAAGGGAGAAGAACCCAGCTTCACAGATATCTGTTTGATGGGCAAATGAAGGGCACGGCTAAACGAAACCAGTTTGAACTTTGCTTTTCCCAGGTGTCTCTAAGTATAGATTGACTTCTGTGTCATTCCTACATCACACCGATCTCCTGGCTTATAAAAAACACTTATCTACTCACAGCTGTTAAACTGAAACCTTTCTTTGCTGTTATTCTACGTGAGTCAAGAACACCACCAAACAGCCTCAGTGGCACAAAGCGTGCTCCCATGTAGGAAAGCGAACTGTGGGAGGTCCCGGACAAGAAAGGGAGGAAAAAAAGCATGTGGTGAAAGTACTGATTCCTCAGCAAAGGTCCCAGGAGCCTCCACTGGCAAAGGCACCCAGCCTAGTTCTGTCCGCTCCTCGAACCCTGCCTCGCAAGTAAACACAAGGGAGTTTGCTCCTTGTCGTATCGGGTTACACCGCGCTCCTTCCCCCCCTTCCCTGCCTCACACCACTCCCGACTAAAAAACCCCGTCTGTTCCTCCAGCTGCTCGGTGCGGTGCTGACAGCCAACGAGTGAACCCCGGGCAGCGCGGGGCTAAGGCGGGGTTACCGCGGCGGGGAGGCCGCGACGCGCTGCCCAGCGCGGGCTGGCAGGCACGCCGGGGCCCCGCGCCCCACGCTCGGAGCTGAAGGGTTCTCTCGCAAGACCGACGTGTTCTCCCGCGCTGGCCTGGGACCTTCCAGCCGCTCCGGCGAGCTCCAGCCCA
>Ga0065711_1005269_pt1 | contig 21886 bp, 11 predicted proteins | sample Hoacrofraction12_FD_59098 | JGI IMG/M metagenome (GOLD analysis project Ga0065711, IMG submission 59098) | Hoatzin crop microbial communities from Cojedes, Venezuela - Epithelial fraction 12 v2 (version 2) | ecosystem: Host-associated > Birds > Digestive system > Esophagus > Crop | place... | reverse complement strand
GCAGCACAGCCTTCTGGTGTATCTACCACACCTCCCAGTTTGGTGTCATCAGCAAACTTGCTGAGGGTACATTCTAACTCTTCATCCAGGTCATTGATGAAGAAGTTAAATAAGACTGGGCCCAATACTGACCCCTGGGGGACAGCACTAGTTACCGGCCTCCAACTAGACTCAGCGCCGCTGATGACAACCCTCTGAGTTCTGCCATTCAGCCAGTTCTCTATCCATCTCATTGACCACTTATCCAGCCCATACTTCCTGAGTTTCCCTAGGAGGATGTTATGGGAGACCGTGTCGAAAGCCTTGCTGAAGTCTAGGTAGACAACATCCACGGCTCTCCCTTCATCTACCCAGCCAGTCGTGCCATCGTAGAAAGCTATCAGATTGGTCACCTGTCACCATACTGTCTAGAAACTATCACCATAGCTTTGTTTAGAAAATAGCACAAACAGGAGTAGAAGCATTTTGTATGTGAGAATTTTACAAGAGCTATTATGGCAAGAAGACGAATTGCTACTTTCATCCAGGAAAACAGCTGAAAGGAGATTGTGATGCTTCTCAGCAATGAGGCCTTCAGTTGAGGAAGAAAAGATAGCCTTCCAGCAGGACTGTTTATTTTAGACAGCAATGAACATGTGAAAAAAGCGGATGTTTTAGTCAGGGGTCTGGACCTAATATTTTCAAAGGCTCATTTAACTGAGAAGCCTCAGTATCTACTGCTTTAATTTACGAATCTGCTCCCTTTGTGCCAAATTACTTGATAATGCAGGTGTAGTCCTAAAGAAGAAATAATATCTGAGAGGAGGTGAGGGTGCTGAAAAGGTGCAGGGTGATGGTAGACTGGGAGAACTAGAGTTGTCAGCTGCCATGACTGCATTCAGGAAACCTCATTAATCTGTTCTTAATTACATCTAAAATTAATTTCATATTTCTGACACACATTTCACTCTTCTGAAAGTGTAGGTACGTGCATGAGATGTTCCCATTCACAGGGTTACAGCAACTCATTGAAGGAAACTCGTCCTCCTGGTTTTTGAGTTCTCAGGGACTATCCAAAATGACACATCTGAATCACTTTAGCTTTTGTGTCAATCAGAATCAATTAACACCTCCTCCACCTCATCACAGAGCACAGCTCTACACCAAGTGTTGCAAACCTTGTTTTTCAGTTGTGTATAGAAAATAAATTAAGAACAGATTGGCTAAAGTAATACATTGCTCTGCCTTGAAACATGAAAGCAGCACTGAGTATATTCATATTAGTGAAAGGAATGTTTTAAGGGAATCTCATGAACTCTCTATGATAAAGCTCTCATTTGAAGCTTTTTTCCTTCAGTAGGTCTGATTATGTTTGGTTAACACAGGATAAGTTGTCAGAGACTGAAAGGATTAATGTGTGTTTATGCCTCAAACACTGTGGTAAAAGAGCTGCCTCAGCGCCGGGGCAGCCCTTCAAATGGCTGTCCTGAGCGGGCAGGACAGTGCCCACCTGCAGTAGGGGTCTGCCCAGCAGCACCAGACTGCAAACAAGGAGCAAGGTAACACAGGACGGGAGGGCGGATCGGAGGATGCTCAGCTCTGCGTTCCGATGTGTCTTACCCAAATCTGGGCAGAGGCCGTACAACGCTCGTTTGAGGAAGGGGCTTGAGACCTCCTAAGAGACCCATCACAACATCTTCCCCCACTGGCACCTGCGCAGAAGATCACAAATTTTCTAGAAGAATTGCCATAGAAGTCACCAAGAGGTGTGACTAAGGGTGGAGACTGACTGATAAAAGACACATGTGCAAAGAGCCTGGTGTGTGCTTGCTATCACAGGATGCTGTGCCTGTTGTCATCATTGCTGGATCCTAGGGTGGTGATATCTTTTTTGTTGTCCCCCGTTCTTTTCTTCTCTTTTCTTTTTATAAGAATCCATGTTGCCAATGCTTTCCATGTTTTCCAAGTTACCTCTGTTATAAATAAAATGCTGAAATGGATTGTTTGGTGTAGTTTCACCTTAATTTAGCCTGAGGGGATTAACAGAACCTGAGTTGCTTCCCCCCCCCCCATAGGTGGGATGTGACATATGTGAAAGTTAGAAATTAAAACTGCTTATATTTAACCACACTAGGACAAAGAAATAGCATTCCAAAATTAAAATTTTAAACTGATATTAGCATTGCGAAAAGAGTATTTCAGATAGCTGAGAACTGGCATGTATCACTGCTAGAAGGGAAACAAATGCTGTAGTATATTCCAATAGATTCATTTGTAATTTATAAATTTAGTTTTAAAATTAAAAACAAAAATAAACTATTTGCCACTGAAAGATGTTGTTCCTCACCTTAGTTCTAATAAATTACTGAGCAATGGTTCCTAACAGTGGATAAGATGAACATTATCTTTACATAAATATTTTAATACATCTTCTTGCTTAAAATTTCATAGGTCTGTGGAAAATAAAACCATAAGCATACTAAACAAAATACTTTTCTCATTTATTGCAATGAGACACTTCAGTACAATAAACATTGAGTCTTTCAGTAGTGATATTCTAATCAATAAACAACTGTAATATGTTCCTTGCTATCATTGCTAGTTTTGCTCTGTGGGAGTAAAACAGAGCATTTAGTAATGCACGGTGGAGTTAAAAAACGTGTTACATTGTATTCTTTTGTACTAAAAATAACCTTTCTTACCTTCACCACTGTTAAGAATTTTAACTTCTTTATTTTGTGGAAGGTATCTCAGTGTAGCATATTTTTGGCTAAAGATTAATGCAGATTTTATATCACTTCTGTAGCTGATTTTGCAATTCTAGGAATAGTGTTGCATGGTGCAAAATATGTACATATGCTATAGCACAAAAAACTTTGCATTATAAAAACAAAAATAGCTAGCACATAATTACAATTTGATAACCTTATCAAATCATGTCACTCTGAAAACCCTTTAGAGTCACTTGAGCTTGTTCCTCACAGATCATACCCCCTCCAAAAATGAGTTGGTCAGAAGATACAAGGTTGGGCTGTAAAAACAGGCTTTGTTCTTAGGATGGGATTGGTTCTTACCTGCCCTACCAACAATTCGCTTCCAGAAAAAACAGTAATCTCAGATATTATAACTGTATCTGATTATTCTTTTTTTGTGTGTGTTTGTGTTCGAATAAAAGGCTGCTCTTAAGGATCAAGAACAGTAAAAATTTATTTTTAGTCATATAAAATGACTTAAATTCTGTATAACAATAACAAAGTTGCTTCCTTTGCTCATTTTTTCTTTTAATAGCTCAATGACATCATAATGAATTTTGAATTAATTGTGTTTCTCAAAATCAGAGTTTGATAGAAAAAACTTGGAAATACTCCAATCTTTTTCTTGGAAAGCAATTGCTTGGCATGGAAATAAGATAAATAGTCTTTGAAATGCTGCTTTTATGAAATAAGGTCTCATGAAAGAAAAACTGGACATTTAACATGATGAGTTATGAGTAATTCTGGCTGAGATGAAAGGATTCTGTTTTCCCCTCGTATACTCAGTTCTGGAGTTTGTTAAATTTACCTGTATTGTAAATAATGTTCACAAAATTATGTTTGTGTTCAAAATCATTATATTTGTCTGTCTTTTTTCTATTGATGAGTAATGAATGCATTGTTTCTCAATCTTTAGTTGTCATCAGAGTATGCTTACATTATCATAATTTAAGTATGGAAAACCAAGGTTTTGTTCTTCCTGAGTTTGAAGGTCCATTAATCCAGTTACCTAGTCCAACTGGTATGCAAATTCTCTTAAAAAATTTCTTTATCTGATGCCTCTGTTCTAGGTTGCTGATCACATAAACTTTAAAATTGAGTCTGGCATTAAAAAGATGGCATAAAAGATAGGATCAACAATGTTTTTTAAGAAATTTGACAATTTATTTTACTTAGATTTTCATCTAGTGCTTACACACTTTAAAGCTTTTCCTCCTTTTAAGCTCTTGCACGTTAGTACATAAAAGATAACAAATCTGCTATAGTTTTAGCCTCTGACAGACAAGGTATTTTTCCTACATGTAGAAATACTAGACTTAAAGGAGAGGGAAATGCACTTTATTGGATGAATGATTATAACAGAATGGGAAAAGAAATAAGGATTCAAATAAAATTGCAGGAAAGAGGAGAGAAATCACTATTTACCTGTGCAGGAATGTCAAAAAATAGAACAGAAAAAATAATGTTCTGGTGCTGCGATTATAAAGACTAAGAAAAAGCAGGCTGACAATACAGCCATTTTAAATACTGCTCTGACTGAGTAGCTGCATGATCAATTAGGTGTACACAGACTGAATCATGATGATTGGTTCAAGGTGTGAAGAAGGGAAGAAGAAGAGCGAAGGCAAGAAAGCAAATGGGAGACCTCTTTTGCTGAGTTAAATCACATGACTCCCATTGCCTTGGATTCTTGCTCCCTCTAACTTTTAATGTGTATATTTTGAAAAAAGTAATATGAACTATAAAGTACTGACAACTCCATTTTAAATTTGGGGAAATAAGTCAAAAGTAAGCAACATGAGCTTGGTGAAATCTGCCTGAATCTGAAAAACTCATTCAAAGTCTTTTTCTCATCTCATAAGCCTTTTATTTCCTAAGCTTTTACCAGAAAAGCTTCCTTAATGCCTAAATAGCTTTCCTCAGCATTCAAAAGTGCAAGGTCTTGAAAGTGTGAATCCCCTCAGGTTTTTTGTTAAACAGGCTGGTACAATCATCATTCAAGGAATGTAAGAGAAAGGGAGAAAAGTGTTTCTAGTCTACAGCCAGTTGTTAACCAAGATGCTGTTCAGTGAGGAAAAAGACGAAGGTATGAATTCTCACAGGTTGAGAGGGTAGTTGAGCCTGGGTGTTTTCTGTATTTGAGGAAAACAGTTTAACAAACTTTTTACAAGCTTTAAAGAAAGGAATACTGTTTGAAAAAGGCTGTCAGTACTTAACTCTGGGACCAGATTTTGGAATATGAATCTCAAGTGGAGTTAGAGTACTGACCTTTGTAAAGTGGTAGTTATGGAGACATTTTTTCCTGCTATGCTCTTTCTTATTTTAATGTCACCATGTACTAGAACTGTTGAATACCTTTCAGTTATCTAATTCTTCCCAGATATTAAACTTTTTTTTTTTTTTTGAATACTCTGTTCATAGCATTGACAAGTATTTGGGTCAAAACCTTATAGTTGATTATTGACACATTTGGAAAAAAGTATGTGATCTGGCTATAATTCTGCATCTTCTTTTATAAAGAAGCATGTTTTAAGGCAAAACATGCAATCCCAATCCAATTCTGTAATGTTCTTTTGAATTTATAGAACAAACTGTATCTAGCACTTATCCTACTTGTATGTAAAGAAGTATCATTACAAACTGATCCCTGAAAATTTCATTTCCTTTCTCTTCAATCTGACCTTGAATTTAAATGGTTTTTTTCTCACAAACATATCTACAAGCAATTTATATTTTGTGAAGTTTAAGCTAGAAATCAGAACTTTGTTCCAAAGGTATTCTAACAGATCCAGCTGTCTTAACTTAGCTAGACTCCAGCTGATTCCTTCTGTCATTTCTAGTGTCTCACTGAAATCCCCTACAAGGTGAAGGAAATGGCCAAGTGACAGCAATATCTGTGACAATCAGTAGCCAGAAAACAGATGTCAGGTGAAACATCTTAATTTTTCTCAGAAACTTCTGACTGTAAAATCGATCTTCTGACTATGCTCTTCCAGTCAATGGTAATGGAACACATTCAAGGTTAAAAGGTGCATGTCTATCAGCCATAGTTTGTTCTTGGCTTTGGCTCTGTACAAGAGGCAAATACCAGATGCTACAGCCTTGTGGTGCTGCACATGAGAAGCTAGCATGGCATGATAAGCAACAGTAAAAGGTAATTCATATAGATGCATCCAGAACACAGAACCACTTTCATATCACTGAGAACTATAGCATCTGTTTCCTAGGTCAATGTTCAATTTCATGTTTCCTTTTTGACAGTGAACAAATGCTTTCCTACATGTAAGCGAACATTTAGAAACATCTTTTGTAAAATTCTTCTAAAGCTAAAAACTGATGCAACCAAAGAAAGGGTTAGTTAGGTCCTAAGACTTGTCATCCATCATCAAGTTCAAGGCCATCATCCTAGGCAATACCCCTGCAAAGTCTGGTGGTTTAGAATTAGTCTTATCTGATAAAGATACAGCATGGAAGAAATTTCAGATTGCACCAGTCAATGTCTATCACAATTTATTTGGTGCATAAAGTCCTTCAAGAAACTTTATCAAACGTTGGTTTCAGGCTTGAGACATTGTGGGTAATAATTTATGCCTAGTATAAAATTAAAGGTATCCGATGGCTGGTATCGCCTTGCAAATCAACCACTTGTCATTCTGTTTTAACACAGCCTTCAATGTCAAATTATATCCTAGTTTTGTTTGTTAATGTGGAAATTCTTTTGCTGGTAATGTTACATGAACAAAGAATGTTTAATAATCCCTCATTGTACTGATAAATGCTTTCCTCTATGGTGGCATCTGCCAGGTTTGCCATGTATGGACTTCATATTTCAGCACTGGACTGACTGGGAATGGTGGCCTGTCTGCATCTCCACGAGAACTTTGTATCATCAGACCTAATATTTGGCAACATATTATTTTAATGTTTTGAAGCACTGCAAATCTATCTGCTTTCTTTATATGTTCAGATTTCATGAATTATGAACTGTCATTGCATGCATTCTCTATGTTTGAATATTGTATCCAAATCAACCATTCAGTGAAAAAGGGGGAGGAGATTTGCAACACTGGCAATGCTGCTTGCTTGTAGGTATTAATTCTGTTCATTTGCATTCTATCAATTGTATAAATGCAGCTGGATGTTTTTCTGCTGTGTTTATCTACAGTCAGGAGCTCCATCACTGATTCTCTTTTATCAAATGTATTTTTCTGTGTGATGCACAGAATTGTAATAAAAATGTAAAATCTACTCTGCATGGAGACTGGAAGGGAATGTCTGGGCATAGAATCAACAGAAAATAGGGAAGCATGGTTAAAAATGGCAGGGGGAGTCAATGCCTAGCGCAGCCGGTCATCCAGATCACATGTTGGAAAATAACACTGAAACACTCATGGAAAAGCACAGGACTGCCTCCACTTGGTGAAAGTCAAGGACAGACTTCGGACACAGGCTATTCTAAGATACCAGAGGAAAGGAAAAGGATTTAGCTGGAGCCCTGACCACTCCCTCTGTCCCTAAGAAGGCAAAAAGAGACATTCAAAAGACTCTGAAAGGCATGACAGGATGGAAATAAGACCATGATCACTGTGAGCACCTCAAGGGTACAATAGGCAATATCCAAATGCAGTGCAAGAGCCAGGCTAAGGAGAAAGTACAAAATATAAGCTGGACTAGGGTGGTCATCAGTTACGCTATTGTAGGAAATCCCAGACAGAGCTCTTGGAGATGGGTATATTGGTACCTGTGAGCCTAGGCAAGCGAGTGTGAACGGAATCAGTTTTCTTTTTAAGATTCAGTTTCCTTCTACAGGGTCATTTTCCTCAATTTGTTGGTGGGAAATGTGAGCTGTCCAGAAGGGTGTAGTAGAGTTTGATCAGTGTTTTCAGGGGGTAAAATCCGTTCGAATACTTACAGCTTCTTAGCTGTTGGGAACAGCAGTGGGCCCACAAGCTGAGGGCTGCTCCCAGCTGGAAGACACATATGTATGATATGAATAGAGAACAGTAATTTGGATTATCTCTCTGTTCACCCTAAACATTGGTAAAGGCAGACCCCTTGAAATATAGCAAAGGCATTGCACTTTTTGTTATAGCCTCTTTGCTTCCATTTTAAACTGCAGACTTTGTTTTATACGTTACCGAGGTACTATTGTAAGAAGACGACTAATTTAGCTTAGCAACTTCTGAGACTCTTTTTAGAGATTAACCTTTTGAAAACAAAGCACTGCCCTTTTCAAATTGTTATCCCATGAAAAACAGTGTGAGGGAGTTGCTAATCTATTACGAAAAATCTACCGCTGACATCCTTAGCACTTCAGTATCTAGTTGTCAGTTTTGCATTTTTCCTACAGTTACCATTTGATTCACAATCACTACATTTCATTTCTGACCTCTTGTATTTTATCTGTTGTGAATTTCTTTATTCATTTTTATCTTCCATCTTCAGAACTTCATGCTTTATTTCTCTAATTCTCAGTAATATTTTGCCGTTGCCACACCATGTAGTCATTTATTCTTTACTATAAATAACCTTCCACTTTCATCGTGGAAGGCCTGTGGAGATGCATGCCTTGCAATTCTGCATTTCTTGTGGAGATATAGCTGTCCCTCTCAGGCAAAATGTAGAAAAGATTCTACTATAAATATAATATGATACACATTTTAATTTGTCTTTGGGCCTTTATCCCACACCCCTTATGTGAAAAGCAATGGCACCAGACAGTTTAATCAGTTATAAAAGGTGATAGCCTGACATGCATACTTATCTCAGGTTAGGCAGCTAAATACTCATAAGCAGAAAAACAGTAGGATGGGCATGGTTAGAGAGTGCTAAATTCATGCAGCAGGGAAGCAGAAACTCTGCTGAAGGTGGTGGAACTATTCAGCAATTGTGGTGCCATGGCACCAGCCTACTGGAGCAACTATCCTGGCACAGCAAAGGCCTGAATCCAGAGCAGGTCCAGAGGTAGGATGCAGCTTTCCAGATCTGGGGCTGAAGGGAGTACCCGGGGCCTCTCTCCATGGCTGGAGGAGGCAGTGACTGTGTGCTTGGCTGCAGAAGGTGTGTGCTGGCTGAGGGGCTGTTAACAGGTGAAGGGGCTGTGGATGGAGCTGAACAGACTGTGAAGCATGAGGGAAGGTGGAAAATTGACAGGATCTTCACTGAGGCCTTATGTAGACAAGACTGAAACCCCAGCTACACAGACAGAGGTAGTAGCCAATAATTCTGCTCAACTGAGAGGCAAGTCGTAAGGCTGGGGCTTGTGAGTTGGGGCACCAAGAATACATCTCCTCTACCACAGATTTGAAACTGCAGAGCATGTACAGTATCCTGGTAGCAGGCAAGGGGCAGAAAGTCATGTCTGGGAACATATCGGAGCCAACTATGATCTTGAACCATGGGTCTGCACCAAGAGGAAGAGGCAGGAGGTAGTGGTGGGAAAATTCCTTGCAGGATACAGAAATCCATGTCACCAAGATGCTCTGAGAGAAGGAGATCTTGGGTGTATCAAGAGTGCCTATGCTACTCTGGGAGTGAGAGTCAGGGACATCAGGAACCCTGTTGGTGCCTCATGATCCTGTCAGTCTGGAAAGGAACAGATGTGTGTCACCTTCTGTTTTTACAGTTCTTGTTGTTGACAGCGTTCTACTTCTTTGGGGATACAGGACTGCTGGACAGAGACAGGATCCTCCTGTCAAAGTAGGACAGGAGTTGTCTTGGTCAGCAGGGTGACCAACCCGGTGAGGAGAGCTTTAAACAAGGAATGAGATGGTGGAGGGTGAATACAACAAGCAGTTAAGTGTGGTAGCAATGAATGGAATGTCAAGCAGAGTAATAGGAACCAGAGACACCTAAGCAAAGAAAGGGTGCTAAGACACCAGCCTTAACTATGTGTACAAAAATGGATACAGCCTGAGAAACAAGCAGGAGAAGCAAAGCTGCCTGTGCAGTCACAGAACTACAATATTGTTGCAATAACTTGAGATGTGTGAGGAGAGCTTGCACAAATAGAATACTTCAGTGAATGAAAACAAGCTCTTCAGGAAAAGCAAGCAAGATTATAGGGAAGGGTGCCCTCTATAGTTAAGAGCAACTTGGATGTACGGACCCTTCTGTGGGATGGACAAGGGACTCATCAACAGCTTGTGGCTCAGGAACTAGACAGAGGCTAGTGAAGGTGGTAACATGACTGGACTGTGTTTCAGACCACCAGATCAGAGTGAAGAAGTGGGAAAAGACTTCTTTAAATGACTTGAGGAAGTCTTGGGATCGCAGATTGATGCTCTTGGAGGGCTTGAACCTGCCTAACTTCTGCTAGAAGGGTAACACAGTGGAGACTTCTGCAGTGTGCTGGGGATAACTTCTTGATATACGTAGTGAAAGGGCCAGAGGTAATGCACAGCTGGGTCTTCTATTCACTGGCAAGAGAAAAGCTGGTTGGATGGGGCAACGAATCACAGCTGTTTTCTGTAGTGACCATGAAACTGAAGTGACTGTGAAGCTGAAGATACGGAGAGAGTAGCAGAATATATGTCCTGGACACTAGACAAGCAGACTGAAGGTTGTCCAAGGAATGGATAGAGCTGCATTGGAGGCAGCTCGGAAGGGTAAAAAAGAAAAGTGAAGCTAGCAGATCTTCAAGGACAGTTTCCTTCATGTATAAAAATGGCCCATTTTGACAGTCAAAAAAGCAAGCAGACATACCAGAAGATTAGCCCGGCTAAGCACGCCAGGTTCATGAAGAGGTTCCAGTGCCAAAAGACTGTATATGCAGGAAGTACTAATAGGGACAAGCTACAAAGGAGCAATTTAGAAACCTTGTCAGAGTATGTAGGAATAGTGTCATAATCTACCTGGAGACCTGTGACAAGCTGTGGAGGTCTGTGAGAAGTGGAGTGCTGCAGGGATCTAAACCACGACCTAACCTGTTAAGCCACTTTTATCAATGATCTGGAGGAGGTAATGGAGGATACTTTCACCAAATTTGTAGATGGTAGTACTTCAGCAGTGTGAGTCAACATGCAAGAAATCAGAGCTGACATCCACAGGAACCTAATCAGTCTGAGGAATGGGCAGACATAAGCTTCATGAAATGCAACAATGACAGATACCAAGTGCTGCCCATGCAGGGAGCACCAATGCAAAGACACAGGCTGGGGCCTGGCTGATTAAGGGCAGCTCTGTGAGAAAAGACCTTGATGCAGCGGAGCATAAGTGAGGTGTGGCCTAGCTGTAGAGATGGTTAGCAGCACTCCGGAAGGTATTCATGGGGATACAGCCAGGACATTGAAGGGAGCGACTATCCCCCTCGACTCAGCACGCATGAGATCCCATCTGGATACTCTGCTCAGTCTTGGGGCCCTCTATGAAAGACAGTGACCAACTGGACCAAGACCAGTGGAGGGCCAAACTGGTCAGGACTGGAGGACTTGCCCTGTGAGGAGAAGCTGAGAGAATGGGGCTTGTTCAGCCTGGAAAGAGACTGCCTCTGGGTGACCTAACATAACCTGTCCATACCTGAGAAGATGTTAGCAAGCAGATAAAACCTCTGATGAAGATGAAGGCTCTTTCAGCAGTGCATGGTGGGAGGATGGGCCAATGAACATAAGTTCAAACATCAGTTTCATTCAGTGTATAAGGAAAACTTTCTCACCCTGAGGAACACCAAGGAGCAGTAAAGTCTGTCCAGAGGCCATGCAGTCTGCATCCTTCATGGTTTTCAAAAGCCAACTGGATAAAGCCCTGAGCAACCTGGTCTGACCTCTTGTTTTGAACAGAACGCTGGACTACAGATCTCCTGAGGTCCATTTCACCCTGAATTATTCTCTGATTCAAATTACCCAATGAATTGGGGCTTCTGGATGGCATTTCCCATCATCTGTGTTCTGTTAACAGACATGACCAGCAAAGCAGTGATCACCATTTTGCTGTTCTTAAGATTGTTTTGCATTAGGGATGTGATGAATCTACTTTATTTGGATGATCAAAAGAAATACTGAAAAGCTATTCTTTGACAAATACATTTATGAATAATTAATATTCTCAAGATGTAAAGTTGTGCTACAGCAGGGAGATTTGTCAGGCAGCGAACAAGATATAATGGCTAATGCTGCTGACTTGGTACCCAAAAGAATGATCTGTTATAAATTCATGCACTAACAATACATTCGTCTGGCAGCTAATGAAACACTTTCAATTACTTCATTAATATGTGAAGAACTGTTAGTTGTTCTTTTTCACTTTTAAGTTTCAAATCAGATTTCATTGCAAGTCTTGCTGTATTTAAGGATTTATTTAGTCTTCCCTTTTGGAAACAACTATGCAATGAGCAAACAAAAAGCCCTTCTATATCCGCTATCACTCTAACAAAAGTACGTACTATGGCTCATGAATAAAGTACACGGGAATTTACAATGCTCACTGATTGCAAAGTTAAACAAAACAAATGGAAACAATGTGTCTTTACACTGTGTCTTGCAGACTGCTGTTTTTGAAAACTTATCGTGGTGGATATTCACAACTGGAACACTATTTTTCTTTGAAAAGACATGGAGAAGAGTAAGAAAAATCAGCGTTGCATTCTCTTCTAGAAAATTACCAGAAGTGGATTCTTAACACTTCTGTAGACCACAGGTATGTTGCTTGCTGTTATCCTCCACAGCTTCGAAGATTTGGATTATAAACTGTGATTTATTTTATTCCTTTCTGATTCACCGGCATTTGCATCAGCAAGCTTTTTTCTGAATTTACAAATTCTTTTAAAAGTCAAAGCTGAGAATCACCAGAACTTGAAAAAAAGCATAGAATACGATGAGGTTCACATAGAACTGATATTGGCAGCACTGATTTTCATTCTGTAAGCATGTTTACGTTTCAATACTGATCTAAGGAGCTGAGTAAATGCACAGAATTCTTTATGAAATATTATTGATAGAAAAGACTTAAACTTGTGTTAAAACATGCAGCTCTGTTCAAATTAGATGTATTGATGCTTAAGCTTCAAAACAGGAATCTGAAGCTTGTGGATTGTCTACAGTTTGTAATGAGAACTTAAGAAGATCTGAACGTTTTTACGTTTTGACCCATACTTTCATACAATGTACTCTTAAAATCTAGAATGTTTTGCTCCACCAGGTTATTGAATGAGGAGCCACGCGTAAGTACGTTGTAGTTGACTAAACCCAAAAATTGTCAATTAACTAGTCATTTGATGTATCTTTCCATTTTGGATTTTTAAGTTTGCAAATTTTTTTTTGAGACAGATTACTGACCCTTTCTTTACTGACATCTTCTAGCAAATATGCTTATTCATTTCTGAAATATCTACTACATTATTCCGGTTATATTGCTATTCTCTTATCTAAGGTAAAAAGGACTGCATTCCTTTCAGATGTGGAATTAACAACAGTTTGTTTACTTGCTTACTTACACAGATTTTAATGCAGAATTAAGTACTCTTAAAGGCAATACTCCAGCTGTCCTGGAATTGGTTCAGCTACTGCAATGCTTTCAGCATTTCTTTTTGGAAATCTAAATTGTTCCATTTTAAAAGAATTTTATTTTCTTAAACAATTATTTAAAATGTAGATATATATCTATAACCACATATGCATTAGCACATTTGAGTTTCAACTTTCTGTAACCTGGCACTCAATGCACAGGCAGTTTCACAGATAGCATACACATTTTCAAAATTGCCAGATATACGAATTGGCAAAATGTTTAGCACTAGATTTAACATTTAAGAGAAGCATTGCATGACTAATGAGAATAGAGGAACAGTGCTAAAAGTAGAGAACAGCACCGAGGGAGACAGAAGAGAGCTGTTTCTTGGCAACAGGACTCGAATCTGTGGTACGTTATCTGGAAATTCTGCTGGTGAAATTTCCTAGGTACATTTTCAGCTGTCTGTTGAAGGTAAAACAGGATTTCTTTACATTTTGCAGAAAAGTTATTGACAAATTCAGAATGTATTGCAACTTTAGTTCTTTCTCAATTGGAAATCAGTCCTACAGAACCATAGACTTTCTATTGTCCATCAAAGGAGGAATAATAGTATGGACACAACCCACTCAACTGATTTTACTGAAATGTGGATGAATGGTTTTTGAGAAAAAAAGTATTATTTATTGTCTTTCTAGTCCTTATGGTATATGAACAGATTTGTAATGGTGGAGATTTTATATTTAGTATAAAGAAGGATTGGTTTTGTGTTCTTTGTTCTTTTCTCCAGAAAATCTTTTTTGAGTGGGGAATTAATAGAATTAAAATATTATACCTCTTGAGTGCCAGTCCATCACTCAGAAGTTTATTGAATACATCTAGCCTCCCAAAGACTACAATGAAGGCTACAAAACTTGGATTAAATAGTGCATGTTTATACCAGGAAAAAATTCAGAATAAAATAAATCATGAGAGATCTGATGAATATGGATGCAATGTAAGCTTTTTTTTTTTCAGAATCCTAGTATTCAGAAAAGAATATACTGAATTTTAATTTGATTTAAAAAGATCTGAGTAAGAATGGTTATTTTTGAGAAAAAAGTTATTTATCACCTCATCTGTTTTTCTAGAATCTGAGACATCTGAGCATCCTTTCATACTTCAGATTCCTAAGCAATCCTATGATGCCAGGACCACAGAAAATAAAATTTTCTGACATTTCTAGCTTCCTTTTTATATAGTACAGCTTAAAGAAGCCTCTTGAGATATCACTTCTTTAAAGAAGTATCTAAAAATGAGCAAAGAAGAATCAAAATTAGATGATGTTGCCATTACAGCTCTGAAAACTGATTTAATTCACACTACTTGCAAGAAAACATGTACCGAATTAGTAAGTAACCAGGCACAATTTGAATCAATTTAATCAATCTCTCAAGATAACAATTCTGCTTAAAAATCAGTTACACCTGCTAAGGTCATTAATGAAGTGAATCTCATCACTATTCATTAGGTATGATTCACCCTATTCCATAAGAACTCTTATAACATTAAATGGGTGATTAGACTTCAGTGGAAGATATTATCTGTGGAAGAATCATTATGATTCATTTCCCTTTCTATCTCTTCATTATGCCTTCTGTACACTAATATACCTGTGAGGCTGTCCTCCCTGTTAATCCTTTTTCCAATGTACAGTACATACAGTACATACAGTATGCTGAAAGGAACACTATCCCAAACAGGTGAAGAGTATAAAAAATTTCTTTCCTCATTAGCCAAGACTAAAAAAAAAACCACAAAACTAACCAAACACAACCCCTCTTCCAATACACCCAAAACTCAAGCAGCGTTTGTTCAACTAGCACAAGCCTAATCATATATCCAATGTCAATGGGCATGTCTAATATCAGTGATTCACTGATAACTTTAACTGTTTTGAAAATGCTATCGTGAAAGAGATGTTTAGGCATAATGATGCTTTCTGAGTTATCTTTTGAGTCTGCAGTACTTTACTTCACACTTTACTTCACACTCATGACAGACCAGTTGTAAAGCCATACAGAGGTAATAATTCACTGCTCTACAAACATCACCTACTCTTAGACATAAAACAGGTAGTACAGCTAAAGGACTATCTCATGTGTTAAGTAAGTAAGTCAATGCTGCGATGAATTGCATTTTTAAAGCACTCCAGCTTTTCATTTTTACATTTGGACTGTCTCCAAAAGAAACAACGTCCAGATCCTGATGACAACATACAAATATCAGATTTTTGTATACAGCAGCAACGTCTCCTACTGCTGCATTTTTATTATGATGATTCAAAGAAAACAGCTCTAAAGAAATATTTTCATAATTTGTGGAACAAAAATATCCAAAAAGCAGCAAGTTGTCAAGGCTTCTGGATGAAATGAAGGCAGAGAGAAGGAAAAATGGTTTAGTTCACTCATTTTCCTTGAACTTGGAAGCAGAAAATTTCTTAGATTGTATGGACACCACTGTTAGTGGGGAAATTATTCTGGAAATTAATTGTGGCACTTGACTTCTAGCATGTTTTTCTATCACAAATATTGTCTTACATATTGCTTAGAATGAACATGTTGTAAAAACAAGGGAAGCAAAGATCCAATTTACATTTTGACATGAAGTCATTGATGTCATTAATAATACTTAAGTTTCAAGTTTCAGGGCTTCACAACTATACAGATATATCTTCGAGTGCTGAAACTTATTTGGAGTTTTAAAGTCTGATTCACTCATGTTTTGATCTTACCTACATTTGAATATATCTGCAAGATTCAAATATACCAATGTAAAATGTAGTTACTGATAAATCATGGGAGTGGTTGAAGGGCTTCTTCCATCTTTTTCTAAAAGCCCACATGAAATTAAACGCTTGTTTTAGTTCAGTAAGAGTAGAAATTTGTGTCACAGTGTCATTAGTAATACAGTAACTGTCACAGTAATAACTGAATGCATACTAAAAACTGTAACAGTTGTTCCATTTCTGAAATCAGAGTAAAAGCAATCTGAAATTTGTATTTATTGCACATACTAAAATTCTTCAATGAGCAAATATACCATGACACTGGAACTATCAATATATTTAGGAAACAGTCTTATGAAAAATCATAATAAAAAATTCTGGCCAATGAAACTTAACTTCATTTTCAGGTATTTCAGCTGTTTGCTGAAGTGGCCAAAATCATCCTCTGAATGCTGCACCACTGCAGAATATTATTGACAAAAAAGCCATGGTGAATTCTGTCTCCTTACTGGAATTCTATCTGCTTGTGTATTTACTTACATTTGCTCATGCAGCAAATCCATTCGGAAACTCAGTATGATTAGCGGACTACTATACAGGGATTTTAAAATGCTGTTACTGTTTTGAGTTGCGCTTGTTATAGCACATCGCAATGTTTTCTTTAGCCCCACTCTTTAAGATCTCAGAAGATCTCTAATGGTGGTTCCATCATGTGTTGGGGTGAGTGCTGCTGGGTGAAAGCAGGCACAAAGCAAGACAACCTGATTCTGAACAGCATTATTATAACTGCTTATTAACTGAATCTTCAGACTTTGAGATTAAGCTGTAGCCTAAATTTCATAGCAGGATTTTGGGTTTTGTTTTGGGTTTAGTTTGGTTGTGATTTTTTTTGTAATCATATATTAAACCTCCTGATTAAACTTCTGGTGGTCTACACAGAAAGAATGAAATTTTGAAATTTCTTTTGACGGCAAAAGCAGTCAACAAGAGTTGCACAAAATAACTAGTCAGGTTCCATTGAGTTTTGGGAGTCTCCTTCATTTTCTAGTCAATGAAGAGCTAATAGATGTCAGGCAGTAACACGGGTGTTTTGGGCAGCAAGTTTCAAAAAATTAAATTATTTTTTTAATTATATTAAATTATTACTTTAAAAAAAAAAAAAACAGACAAACAGGAAAAGTACTCCCTAATTTAGAAGCAGAACAGTGAATAAACATGGATATCAGCTATATTAAGAATGTTGGTTTGTATTTTTTTTTTTTACAATAGCCATTTTCTTTGCACAGATAAGGAGGAAGGAATAGAAAGAGCAGGAACCCTAGCAGCTTTTTCCTTAATTTGTCAACCATATTCAAGTAGAAGCTCACATTGCTGTAAATGAACAAATCACAATTGTTCATTTTTTAGTAAATTGAGAAAGTTAATCTGGTCCTGTTAGCAGAAAACTTTTTGACACGAAAAATCACAAGATCAAAGTACCATTACACATGAATGATCCACCTAAAATAAAAATAAACGTGAAGAGGTCCAAATTGGCAGCCCTGTGTGAATCCTTTCTTCTGCTCTCATATAGCATGGAAAGAGCAAACATGTAGTCCTGTAGCACAGCAATGCCATTGTTAGCAACAGCCTGTAAGCTCTGTGCTGAATCGACAAGGCCTCAGGACTAAGGCTTACACACCTGTTCTGTCTGACCATTTTTTTGTCCTGCCTGTAGCTTTGTTTTACTTGATTTAGCTTTGACAGCAATTTCTTTAATTTACCAACTGTCTATGGCATATTTACTTTACTTTTTTTTTTTATCTTAGATGCTAGAACCACAGTTTTATATAGAACACTTGATTGTTACTGCTACCTATCCAGAATAAGATTTTTACAACTTTAACACAATAATGTAGTGTAAAGAAATGCAGGTCTGGTATGATTGTAGAGGCCCTCAGAAGTGGAGACACAGGATGCAATGTAGAGGGGTAGCAGCATGGCATGAGAAGAGAGCGGACACAGGTTTGGCACTGGAGATCCCACAACTACCAACAACTCTCCAGTGGTCAGTCAAAGAAACGCAGACCCAGGGCTGGGCACACCTGGTTTTAGGGGTAATAAAGAGTACACAGAAATACTATCTGACATGTAAAATCCACCATATATAGTAAATTTGGATGTAACATGATGCTGCAAAACAATGAAGAAAGAGAAATGTATCAAAGCATTTTAAGAAAATGTCTTTCAGCAGTCCGCAGCTACAAATCTCAAGACACAGAGGAGAAGAGGAAGGGTAATCAGAACAGCAGAAAACAAAGATAGAAATTAAAAGTGTGTAACACAATTTTAACTGTAATATTCATGATATTGAGAGTATTTCTGTATAGAAGTATTGTAACTGTCTTATTTTTCTTTACTTCTGTAATAGATAGATTTGGACCAGTGATTTTTGAAACATTTTAAATATGTTAAGGATAAATAGATATAGGTGTGTTTTCTTTTTATCTGTAAACAGAATCTTGAGCAAAACAAAAGGGAATAATTGTCCTAGTAAATTCTGTTCTTTTCAGACCTCTTCTATGTTAGCAGTCCCTTTACAGAGGTTTGCAGTTGTTGCATTGGTGGGTGATGAGGTAGTAATTGCTCTGATGAGGAATATCTTCCAATAATTTTCATAGGCCTGTAGCACATGCTTAAGGAGTTATAAACAGCACTGTATTTCTGAATGTGGGCTAATCCATAGGATTTCTTTCATGTTTTCCAGATTAATATTTGTTTTTTCTATGAATAGCCATATTCAGCTATTCTGTACAACGCTTGCATAGTGTGTATATGAGATATGCAGTACCTAATCTATAACCCGGGAAACAGAAATTGTGCTTATGTTTAGATTGTGGGGTACATGCAAAAGCAACTGGGATATTTTGATAGAGGTGTTTGTTTCGACAGGCATTTGAAGTGTGAATGCTGGCTGCCAAAGTATCTGCAGAAGTCAACGGACGCAGAAAAGTTCCTCTGCTCAGACTCAGCAAATGCAAGAGCTCTGCTTTGCTCTGTTTAGACCATTTCAATCAATCTGCATGTCTAACTGTAAGTGGTCAACTGAATCTGTGAAAAGTCTTCTGGTTTTCTCTTCATCCCTCATTAAATAAAAATCTACGTAAAGCCTCTTGCAAATTTTTCAGCTGCTCCAGTGCAAATAAAAGTGTTCTGAACCGCTTTATGGTCCATGTCCAACATCAAAAGAAAGAGTTAACTGTTATTTGGACTCCCCATCAACTTGGAAGATACATCGAGCACTTGTGTGTGTTTTACAGTCACTGGTTTCATACTGAAGACCTGTTTTTTTCTATCAAAACAGCAAGGAAGTATAAATAAAATTATGTCACAGGCAGCTGAAATATTAACTGGTTTGGGTTTCTTTTTCCTTTCTAATGATTTTTTCTTGCCTATGTATATGTAATATGTATAAATGTCTCATGAAATACATGCATCACCATTTACTCCCGCAAGGACTGAGAAACTAATTCACTAGGCCAGAATTTCTATTTATGTATACTATTTTGCTAATCTATTATACGCAATGATTCCTTTATTAACTGAACTTACCCCAATAAGCTTTTATCTTTAAGAAATTCTATTTCTACTTGTCCTTCATTTCAACATGTGGCATGTCATTGTTCCTTAAAACAGGCTGTTCAGGGTTGCTTAGCAAAGGGATCTTTGCTGTCACTGCCTTATTGTAAGTAATTGTGTCTGTCTTTGCATGTAGATGTTGAAAGCTGTAATTCCTCCTACCTTAAAATCATCCCACTCTTCCTAATTGACAAGTGCCATCATCCAAAACACTCCTGTTTTCTTCATATCTAAAGGTACCATGTGCATCTGTAAAGGTATCCTGTAGGACTGCCAGATTTCTAGGGGTTTAGTGTGAACGACAACCAGCTGTCCTGGGTTCAGCCAGGACAGGGCTCATTTTCACCAGAAGCCAGGAGGGGACACAGCTGGGGTGGCTGACCCAAACTGGCCAAACAAAACAGGGTATTCAATACCATGTGCTGTCATGCTCGATTTTGGGGTTGGGGGAGCTGGCCAGGGGGAAGGCAGTCGCGGCTCGGGAGCGTGCGGGGCATCGGGCAGTGAGAGTTGCTCTGTGCATTTCGCTGTTTGTTTTGTATATTCTCCTTACCAGTATTATTGTTGTTACTGTTTGCTTCCTTTGTTGTTCTGTTAAAACTGCCCTTATCCCAACCTCGAGTTTTTTGCCTTTTTTTCCATTCTCCTCCCCATCCCAGTGGGGGGAGGGGTGATAGAGCGACCGCGTGGCCCTTGGTTGCTGGCCACAGGCCAAAACTATGACATCAACAAATAACACCTTCCTAACTGCTTGCATTTAACTGTTTAATATAATTTAGTGTTTTAAAAAATTCCATCAACCTGCCACCCACATATTGATTGCATGTTCTGCTCTTTGCACATGCCAGTTGCTATAGTCATTACATTGTGGCTCAGATGAGTTGTTTCTTTTCCCTCAATGGATAATGGCAACTTCAACATAGCATGAGAGATTGTAGCTGAGTCTTTGGACACATTAGAAAAAAAGAATGGAAGATGATTCCAGGGTCAGGAGGAACTGTACAGGCATACATATTATACAGTCTGACTTCTTTTTAATCCTAGATTTTATTAGTTAGATTTTTTGTCTGACTCTTCAAGGCTACTGTTTTTTCTCATTTTGCATGAGTTACATGTAAAATTAATCTCTTCCAGATATATCCAGGTAACATAAGTCCTTGTTTATAAAAATGTGGACTTGGTCTTCACTGTAGTGTTATGACCCTCTCTACATGCATTCACATCTTTCTTTGCGGGACTGAACTTGTACTCACTTGAGGCATATGATGCCTTAATCTTGAAAATGCATCTGGAAATACACTGTAGTCTCATGATATTGGGCATTGCTTGGCAGTATTTCTAATATCCTCTGGGTGCATTTGTTGATCCTTTTTTCTTCTTGCTTTGACTTTGGTCACCTAACATCCTAATTACTGTCAGATAAACTGGAAGACATAACATAACTGTGTATATGCAGGCTGACTTATGAAACTTTTCTTCAGGATTTACAGTTTTTGTGTCAGTTTCAGATCATTGTTTATGTGGCAAGAGTATTTTTGATGTCATGTGATGTAAATAACTTACCTTTGATTAAAAAAAAAAAACAAACAAAAGAAGAATCTCCTTAATTTTGACAACCTTTTTTCAACTGTCACTATTTATTATCAACTTTTACATAAACTAATTGGAGAGTGCATGTACATGAATCAGGAATGGTGTGATAGTGTATTTTGCAGCAAAATCTAAGAAAGTAAAAAATTACCAAAAGACCACTCTCCAAAAAAACCCTCCAAAACATAGCATCCAACTGATCCTTTCCTATGTGCCTTGGCTCTTCCAACATCATTCACAAAGGTACTGAACAGCAAACATGTAGGACCAGAAGAAACAAAGGTCTTGCCACAACCATATGATTGTATTAATGCAGATTTCTCTAACATGGACTTCATTGCAATAACTTTAATGCTGTACCTGACAGTACCAGCATGGTGTTATTTTCGTAGCTTGCAATTTTTGATAGCCCAGAGGGCCAACCCTGTCCTGGGCTGCATCAAGAGAAGCGTGGCCAGCAGGTCGAGAGAGGTGATTCTGCCCCTCTTCTCTGCTCTGGTGAGACCTCACCTGGAGTACTGCGTTCAGCTCTGGAGCCCTCAGCACAAGAAGGACATGGAACTGTTGGAGCGGGTCCAAATGAGGGCTTCAAAAATGATCCGAGGGCTGGAGCACCTCTCCTATAAGGACAGGCTGAGAGAGTTGGGCTTGTTCAGCCTGGAGAAGAGAAGGCTGCGCGGAGACCTGATTGCAGCCTTTCAGTACTTAAAGGGAGCCTATAGGAAAGATGGGGACA
>Ga0065711_1035748_pt1 | contig 21889 bp, 32 predicted proteins | sample Hoacrofraction12_FD_59098 | JGI IMG/M metagenome (GOLD analysis project Ga0065711, IMG submission 59098) | Hoatzin crop microbial communities from Cojedes, Venezuela - Epithelial fraction 12 v2 (version 2) | ecosystem: Host-associated > Birds > Digestive system > Esophagus > Crop | place... | reverse complement strand
GGCTGGCTGTGCGCATGTGTCGTGGGGGTTGGGGCGGGGCCTCTCTGTGTGAGGAGCGGCTCGGGGGCTGTCGTGGAGCGCTGTCGCCTGTCGCGATCGTAACGCAGGTTGCGTTCTGCGTCCGATGGGCCGGCTGCTCCCGGGCCGCAGCACTCGCAGCAGGGAGCCGCAGAGCCCTCGGGGCCGGAGGGGCCGGCGGAGGCGGCGGGCACCGCGCTGCCCGCGCCCCTCAGCACCGCGTCCCGTGGCCAGCCCGCGGCCCGCCCTGCTTCCCCGGGCGGCCCGTCCCGGTGCGTGGCACCCCGCTGGGAGGAGGAGTTCCTCCAGTACCCGTCTGCTGGATGGACCGGTTGGATCGGTCTGTCCGCCCATAGCTCAGCCTGAGGCGGCTTCCCCTCGGCCCGTAAATGAGCACCCACCGCTTCTAGAGGTGCCAGCTGCTCTGAGAGAGAGCGCCTCGCCACAATGGTCAAGAGAAAAACGGAGAATTTCCTCGCTCAGAATTTTTACTTTTGTTCCTGGGGCTTAAGAAAGAGGGAGAAGGTATTTGTGGTTCTCTTCATGCTCCCGCCCCTTTTCACTGTCCATCTTTATAGCTGGAAGTGGTGTCCAAGCACTGGCCGTCGCTCTGGTATTTGAGACCCATTTCATCTGTTGAACTGCTGCCACTCATTTCAGCTGAGTTTTAAAAAGATAAAAAACACGTCGGCAAGGAGAGAAATGGCTGAATGAACAAAGAGCCTTTATTCATCCCAATGGCCTCAGTACTCTGAATGTGGGGGGGCGGGAAAAACAGACCCTCTCTGAGACAGGGTGGGAAAGTATTTCTTGCCAGAGTGCGTTTTAAAGCCGGCTTGCAGCCATCGTCAGCAAATCTATGACAACATCTGGGCTGAAAGAGCAGGAGGACACATCAAAGCAGCTCCGGTAGATATGGAGAGTTTCAGCTAAGCAGGTTACCCAGGGTAAATGGCATTTGGCAATTTATTAGGTGTTGTTTTTAATAAGACTGCCACGGCCATGTCTAGCACTTCCAGCCACAGCGTTGTACCCCTGAATTAGAAAAGACAGACAACTGCGTTCACTCAAACGAGTGAGGATAAGAGGGGCTGGGAGCAGGTTTGACAGAGTCCGGCATTGTCTGCCTAAATCCCCCTCTGCCTTTGAAACCTCACCCCCTTTGCTTCCCAGGTTTGGGTCTCTGATCTCCAGACTGTTTGCAATGCCGGCGAGCGGGAGGTGGCGAGCTGCTCGGCTGGTTGCTAATGAAGCGTGCTGTGGAGTCTACCACACGGCAGGAGGATTTCATAAGCTTGGCACCTGTTCCAGATGAATGGAGTTGATGGCATGGGCTGGAAATCTGTCTATCTTCAGCCCAGCTTGAAATGTCTGAGGATTATCTCTGTAAATCGCCGATTCTCCAAAGTGCAGTCAGCAAAGCTCAGCTGGGTCCAGGTGGCCTGCAGATTTAGAGTAAATCTCTACTTTTGGGCCGTGTATTTGCTGCCATGTGCACCAGCCAAGGCCAACAGTCCTTTTGAGGTGCCGATCGCTGCTCCTCTGTAAAGAATCAGAGAAGCAGAATTTAAGTCTTTTAAAACTGAAGAAAATGCTTTTACTCGTAAGCAGAGAGTAGGGTTTGTTCTAGGGGGATTGCAGAAGGTTCCCAAAGAGCTTTCACAGACACCTGGTTGAGCTGCGACAGGTACAAACCACACTAAACTAAATTAATTTGTCAGGTATGGCAGATGTGGCTGTCCTTCTCTTCTTCATATCTTTTTCCTTAACCTCACCAAACCACTGCCTGACTCAAGCTGAAATATTCCAGATTATTTGACAAAAAAAAATTGGGTTGGCTTTTTTTTCTGGTTCAATTTGAAGCAAGGCCCGAAACAAATTGTTTCTCTTTCACTGAGAAATCACATTTTGCCTTTAAAGTACGCAGGGGTACATTTGTTAGGGGGTGTAGAACCACTTTCAGAGCTGAAGAGTGGTTAGGGAGCCTCGTCCCTGCAGGCCCAGTCACCCAGAGCTTAGGGCACTTACTCCGTGACAGGCGATGTGGAGATCCCAGCTGCCTGAGCAGAGGTTGGAAGTAAGATCCAACACGCCCGGGGAGAGCATCCTTACTCCCGAGCTGCGGCAGTTTGGGGGAAATCTTTCCTGGTCATACAGTTGCATCAGGTGTTTCACTGTTCATTGGAGCAAGAACAATGACACTATGAGTTGTTAATTATTTAAAATAATTTAGTTGCTTAGAAAATTAATTTATCTCATTCCAATGAGTCTGTTAATTGTCTCTTTATCTCTTTGATTGCAAAGAAGTTTGTCTTGCTGATGTGGGACTATGGTATGGATGCCTTCCACAGAACTGAGGATCATCATCAGGAAACAGAGTCACCCTGGTCTCAGCATACCGTCAGTGGAGAGACAACCTTAGAACCCTTGTCAGGAGCCTAGGGCAACTGTACGCCTAATTTGGGTGCTTAAAATGAGCTGTGGAGAAATTTAGACCTTCTTGCAAGACAGCGGCGTTTTGCTCAGGCTCATGGTGCTGCACTGTGGTCTGCTGTCCCCTCGACGCTGAGAAGATGATGCTGTGTGTGAATGTGCTGCAGCAGCATCACAGCCTCAGGTGTAAGTGCTGTGAGACCCAAATTCACAAGTTCTTCCTGCTAAACATGCTCAGAAACACTGCACGTTACAAGAAGGCGAGATTGTTATTGAAAAGTTGAATGTGCCTGGAAGCCATTTGCGGGATGAGTTACTGAAGTTTAATTCTTCAGCCCTGCAGAAACTTCAGCTGTCATGAGCAGGTGAGCCTCCCGGCACCGAAGAATAAACTGGCAAAGGTTTGGAGGTTCGCTGTAGAGCAGGACTGAGAAGTTTGAACTGAATTCCCAGGCCAAACAGTCAAACTAAGTCTCTTGCCTGTGCTAAATAGGAATCTTTTTTTTTGGTGGGATTTCTGGGTCCACTGCTCTCTGTTGCAACCAAGGAAAGATGCCTGGAGGAGGAGAAGAGAAAAGCTACTCAATTTTTTATTTTTACAAACCACAAGCAATGGTTCGTTTCTGACGGGTGCCTGGGCGCAGGAGGGGTCTCACAGGCACGCCGACACGGCAGGGAGGAGTGCTTTGGGGGCACAGCCAGTGCCCCCCCGAGCATGCTGCCCAGCAGGACTGGCTTACCCCACCAGCCATGGCTCATTTGGCCCTGGGAGACGTCCAGCTTGTCCTCCTGCCTCACAGCGATTCCCACACCCCGCTGGCCCCTGCTCACCCACCACTGCCTGCCCGGGGGGCCCTCGCCAGCCCCCAGCCCTTCCCTTCGGAAGCCAGGTGCTCGTGGCGGCCGTGCCGCTCATTCTTGCCGAGCCTCCCCTGCTCTCTGTTTTCCTTGGTGAGTGCTGCTCACATCTCCATGATTGATTGTGTTTGAGTTTGATTGTGGAGCGTCCTGGGATGTTTGCATGAGAGGTGCTACATAAGCATAATTTGTGCTGTATTTTCTTTGCCTAATAGGAGCTTAAGCTTAAAGTTTAAGATAGTTTTGGCCCTTTGCTGAGACACTGTCCATCAACTTTAGTGCTTTCAGCTCTACAGCCTTCTCTAGTCACTGTCAGCTTAACAAAGAAAAAAAAAATGTGCTTTTTTGCCCTGTGTCAGTGATGCCTTTGAAAGGCAGCCTGGGGCAGAGGCGTAGCACCCTTCCCTTCACACTGGCCTAGATCTTTGCTGCCTGTCTCTGATGCAGAGGGATACTCTTCCTATGAGCCTGGGTCTTGTCTTGGTCTGTGCAGAACCAAGGTTAAGTCTCGCTCCTGTGAGCGGATGCTGTGTTATTTACAGCAGAGATGCTGAGTCGAGAGACAGAAGGGAGAAGATGGTAACTCACCACCTGTGCGGCTGCCCAAACAAATGGCAAAGGTCTTTCCCAGTCCTGAAACCCCAAGAATTTTGGAAAAATGTGTGGAAATTAACCCCAGGGAATTTGTACAGACTGAACCATCGCTGGACCCGGCCTAAAAACCTCTGCAGGTCACACATTTCCCCTCCAGCTCTCCTCAGATGAATAGGAAGAGTATGGTCTGAGCTGCAGGGAATTTTCAGCATATTTGGTGGTTATATCCAAAGATCAAAATATTTTGGGATACGAGGCAAAGCATAATAAAGAACCAATTCAGTTTTCAGTGGTGCAAACTTGATGCTACAAATTAATACCTACTGCTACAAAATATTTACATTTCTTGTTCCGCACAGCCAGATTGCAGCAGAGCGGACTAATGACAGGTTTTAATTTGGAGGAGAGAGTGGTCTTGTGATGAGCACAGACTCGGAGGAGCTGGGTTTAATTTGTGGCTCTGACAAACTCCCTCTCCAGCCATAGGCAAGTCCCTTAACCTCTGTATCCTCGCACGCTGAGTGGGATACCAGAGACGTTCTGTTCTCCTCCTTCCTAAATTTCTTTCAGAGATAATTGTGGGGTTGCAGAGGGATACAATAACGGTCTGAAGAGCTTAAAAACCAACCAGAGTTCACAAAGATGTAAAATAGTTACTCTTCCTACAATACAAATTAAACAGCCCATTAGCAGATGAAGCAGGGATGAGATTACACGTGGAAAAAACATATAATTCATGTATCTAAGTGTACATGCGCTTGGGCATAATAATTAATCGTGTTTATCTACAATTGCCTGACTTCCTTGAGCAGCTGTGGTGGCTGCGTGTGCAGCTCCTTGCTGAAACATTCTCCTTTTTTTTGCACAGTATATAATTCACACCTTCTGTGTTCGCCAAAGAAAATCCTCATGCCCCAACACCTGCGTATTTGAATGAATTTGATTCTTGCAGCATTATCTTTCAGGGGTGGCTGCTGGGTAGGTTTTTCCCTGCCAGCCGAGTGGGCAGTGCTCTGAGCAGCACGGGCACTGGGAAGGAACTCCTGCCCAGTCACAGTAACCTATCCGTTAGCCATGTGCTGTAAGTGTTGTTCACTGTTTCCATTTATTCCCTTTCTGTAATGATTATCAGTCATGGATTAAACATCATGCAACATTCACAACAACGATTTCCATGAAACCCTTTGCTGGGTGGCCCTTGAGCTACTGTACAAAAATATTGCAGGTTTTTTTAGACAAACTACTGTTTATTGGAACTGATCAAATACAGGAAGGAAATGGTCTGTGCTTATTCATTCAAATACAGGAATATGAACTTTTCTGACTTTACTGGTGCATTTTTAGCTCATATGTTTGCAGGAAAGGACCAGAGTCATATATTCAGGTGTAAAATTTGGAAGTGACTTTGTGTTGATTAGCTGCAGGGATGACAGTTAATAGTCCTGGTTTCTTGACTGGCTAACTGCTATAGCCAGCCACATAACATAAGCTGTGGCTATTTCAGTCAAATATATATATAATCACAAATACTAAGTGTAAAATTAAAAAAATACACATGCATAATATTTAATCTGTGCTTTACTGGCTTGGTTAATTATATAAGCATTGGCTGGAAATGCAATTTGGATTTGTCCTGACCATAATGACTACTGAAATGCTCTGTAGATAAAAAATAATAATTACAAAAGATGTTCAAAGGGTATGCTGAATAGTCAGCACACTCAAAATTGTCACAGTCTTATTTGGATGTTTAATATAATATTTTGTTTGCAAATTATTTGTTCAGTTTTTTACCCACATATTTCATGTGCTCAGCAAGCTTGACACCTCCCACTCGCCTTGCAATGCTCTTTCACCACAGGGCTGCCCCACGTCTCAGCCTTCGGCAGAAGAAACAAGGACGCCCCAGGCCGCAGGGTTTATCAGTGTGGTCACCAACCTCGGGTGGCAACGGAAAGACAAGATGGGCAGAAAGCAAGGCGAGAGGACGCGTCAGTGCGAAGCGTGTTGAGCAACGCCCGCGTCAGCCATCGCCGGGTTTAGGGCAGTGGAGAAATTAATTTGCCTAAAGGAGAAGCACGGAGCTGTGCTGGTGCCTGGGCTCTGGTTTGTCGCCCTTTCCCCCCACCCTTTTCTCTCCCCTTTAGCTTCTGCAGGAGTTTGGGAGCATGCGCTTTGCTGGGTGTGCCTACGGGGTCCCACCAGGCGCAGCTGAAGAGCTGCCATTGGCGTCAAATGCTCCTGAACAGCAGATCAAGCCTGAAGTGCTTGTTAGGGAGCTCCTGCCCCTTCTCCAAGGCATCTCACGGTATTTTACTGTCAGGCACAAAAGGTTGGCAGAACCATTACTGGTCCATTATGGTCTGGCCCAGTTTCCCGACATGAAGTAGACCAGACTGGCGGCTCTCGCCGAGGTAGCACATCCCAGTCTGCCAGGAACCGAGCATCTCCCCAGATACAGCGATCCAGTCTGCGTCTTACCAAGTGGAAGGAAGGTATGGAGGGTGGTCAACAGTGCATGGGGGGGTGTCACCAACAGCCAGAGGAGGAGGTGGGTGATGAAGGCTGTGCTCCTGCTGCCTGGACTCTACCTCTTCTGAGAATAAACAACATTTTTCCCCCCCTCTAGCTTTAAATTTAGTGAAAAATAAAATTAAAGCCAAATCCTAGCACTTTAACTAAATCAGAGCATTTACCAGCTTCACTTAAAGAAACAGGATTATTTTCACAAGTGTTTATTTGTACAGTTCAAACAAGCTATTTTTTTAAAAATATGAGTCCACCACAGATGTGCGACTCAGCCCGATCTCTTGACACCATTCAGAGGTTAGGAAAAAAAACCACGAGAAGTATGTTCTGCCACTTTCCTGGAAAAAAGGCCTTTCTTTGGGCTGTTTATTTAATGTAGGCTCCAAACAATTGGCAAAGCAGATCTTACCCTGGTGCAGGGAGATGAGCAGGACCCTGTGAGATGATGGAGGATGCCAGTGCTGTGCTCAGTGCTCTCCAAGGACGAGGGACACGGTTCCCCTCATTGTAGAGCAGCATTTTTGCACACCAGTGAGAGCTCTCTCTCCCCAAGACGTCAGCATTGCTGGGGCTTTGAACTCCACTTCAAAGCGGGGTCTGGAGTGAGGTTTCTGTAAACCCAGAGAAACAGGTAAATATTTGTCAGAGGCAATTAACCCTCCTCATCACCTCAACAGTCATCTGTGCGAGACGGCTGGAGGGGTTTCGACAGGCACAGAGGGGAGCCTTGTTGATTTACTGAACCATTTCGGGAGGTGAGTAGACACAAAAACACTGCAGCGAGGAGACCTGGAGGTTTTCCCCTGAGCATGGTCTATGAACTCGTAGAGACACCTCATCCTTTCCATCACTAAAGCAGGTAGAGAGGAAAGTCCTTTTCTTGTCTGAGGTAGAAGACCAGCCCTGTTCCCACTACTGCTACTCTAGCTTTATAACCCTTCATTCATCCCAGTTACTCCAGATGGGCGTCAGCTGTTCACAGAGCCTGAGGGCTCCTTGTCTCTCCCACCTGCTGTCGCAGGTTTAATGGCAGACATTGTGAGCCACCCATGCCAGAAGTGGGTGAAAATACTGAAATAAGAAAAAGGGGAGGGAAAAACTAGAAAGAGCTGAGTACCAGATGAGAAGGATGGGGCTAGGCTCATTCCTCACCCCCCTGCCCAAACCTGACCCAGCAGCCCCCCTGCTCTGACATGGCCCCCGGGGCAATGCCACCCTCCCTTTCTCTCAGCCAGGAGCCTGCAGCTGGATGTTGACAAGCCCAAAAGGAAGCACCGGGGCTGTAAAGGGGTCCAGCTGGGAACTGTGTGCAGCCCCTGGGGACGTCTGTCCCCTTGGCTCTGGGACGCGTGCTGGGAAGATGCTGGGGGAGGCTCCGGGGCTGCCCCCGCACGACTCTCACCTCCCCTGGTTTCAAGGCAGGGAAGGCCGGGTGCAGGGGTCCCAGCCGCCCCGGCGGGCTCAGTTCGGCAGCAGCACGTGAGCACACGGGTAGCAGATGGGACGCCGGGCTAGAACTGCACTCCGCGTCTGCCAGGGAAGTGGAGCGGGGAGAGGGACGTGCCAAAGGCAACAGCGGTCTCGGTGAGCTCAGTGTTTGCTGTCCTGCGAGACGCCGGCCGCGGGGCAGATGGGCTCTGTCCTTTCCTTCTCCGAGCACCTCCCGCCGACCTGCCAGGTGCCTCAGCGGGAGCTGGCACCGGCACATCTGTTAGCAAGGGGAAGGCTGGGTTGTACCATGCTCGCCTGCACAGGCTGGTTGAATCTCGCTGGCAGCAGCGGGGAGGACACGACAGCATGAACCTTATCAGCCGTGGTCCTTATCAGCCACCACAAGCCCAGGTCCCCGTGGGTATGTGCTCCAGGTACCGGCGTGTGTCCAGCTCCACTGCCATTCCCTCCCCATCGCTCATGGGCAAGGTCAGGCTGACACAGATGTGCCAGCACCAGCCATGGTCAGAGCTTTGTGTTGCTGCGTGGACACAGCCCGAGTGACGGACATTGCTGCTGCTGAGCTGCAGGAATCCCCCATCCAGCTCCCTCTGTACTTCAAAGGGTGGACACTGGGGATCGGGGGCTCAGTGGAGCTGCCAGCACTCAGAGCACCCACAGACCAGAGCTGTCTTCAGGCGAGGTGTCCCAGTTCCAGATTTTTCAGGGACCCACATGTCAGTGCATCCCCTGGTCAGGGGAGAAAAGACCCCAGCGAAGCGCATCTCTGCGCTGGGAGAGATGTGGAGAGAATCTCTCCCATTTTGGGTGTGTTCAGTTAAACTTCAGATCGTGCGTTTGGACCTTCCAAGGCTTTGATTGGAATTGGATTCCCTTCTATATCTTCCTAGATGTGTTTTTTTCCCAGTGTGTTTTAAACACCCTCATTTGTCCCTGGCAGATCAAAGCGCATGCACATCAGGGAGTCATGCCCTGCTGGGACGGTGATCCCGGTGTCCACCCACCACACGTGTCCTGGCTGAGGAACCCAGACCACGCACTGACACACCAGCCCCTTCCCCAGTGCCAGCAAAGGGGAACCTGGTGGGAGTCCCCGGGACGGCTCCCCACCACCGGAGCAGGGATCAGCTGGTGGCACTGGTGAGGCACCCAGTGCCACTCATCCTGCCCGGCACTGCGAGCCTTGGCTGTGCTGTGGCTGGGCTGCTGGGCAGTGGAAAGCTCTCTTGGGTTTAAAGCCGTGCTTCAAGCTCTTCAGGCAGGAATAATTCACTGCCAGGCAGGTTAGCCCACCATTTAAGAGACTTCACGGGCTTCTTGTTGACATTCAGCTCGCACAAGGCGGGATCTGCATCTAACCCTTGCTGCGGCCGCTGTGGCCAGTGACCCACCCTTCATCACCTCTCAGCAGTCAGGGAAATACATCCCAGCATGAAACAACACGAACTCTGCCTAACACCCGGAGCAGAGGGGTGATGACCCCCTAAACACACACCAACGAGCACTGACGCTTGCACCAGGTCATGGGCAAGGTGGGTCATGGGCACGGGGCTGGCGGCAGAGCAGACTTTTTCACTTGAAAGAGAAGGAAGATTTGATATGGGCTCTCCACTGCAAGCATGGGGTCTTCCCTTTTTGTCTGTGCACAGATTATCCATAAAGATATTGTGCTATTTGCTGCCTGTTTTCCACTTCAGAACCTTGTGTGATGGCCCAGCATGGGAAGGAGGCATCAGTGCACTCATCATGGCACCTTTGGCTCTTCTTGCTGAGCTTCTGCATCCCAAAAGCATGGCCATGCCCATCTCCCAGCCCGACCCTCTCCCAGCTTCTGCAGCACAACACAGCTCCCCAGAGCTGCTGTGACACCGACACAGCATGTCTGGCTGGGACCTCCAGCTGCATGGTTCCTCACAGGCTTTTACATTCTTGGAGCAAGAAAACTCATCACTTGTGACAGACAGGGTGTCTAAGTGAGTTTGGGGACTGCAGCTCCTTCTTGCAGCGTCTGGCACAGGCTGAGGCCAGGGAGCTCCGTTCTTTATATCATCTGGCAAATGCTTTTGGAGTCAGAGCTCTTGATTTCCATTCCTTTATACCTCACATACGTGCTTGGCTCAGCCTCGGGTTAGCAATCCAAAAAGCAGGAGGTTGCTTTTTGGACGGTCAAGCGCATACAGGACCCCAACATGCACATTTTGCTGTAATAAACATGGAGTCCAAGACAGAGGAGGAGCAGATGACGCCACGATAAGTCTGGCACAAGGCAGCAGTGATGGTATGTCTACAGGCTCTGCAATCCCTGCCTGGTGTGCCAGAGCAGGGGCTCGTGAGCTGTGTTTGCAGGGTAGCACAGTCTTCCTTAGGTAAAGGTTAAGGAATAAAGCAGAAAAGGGCACTCCAAGATCCTCATTTTCTGCTTTTCCAGCCTTTGTCCAGCTTTGAGCAAAATGGTTCTTCCAAACATCTGAGCCTCCGTGGTTAAAACTGAGAAATTTCATGTCTAGGCAGACAGAAATCTGATGGCCTGGATCCAGCCATCTGGACGTGGGAAAGCTTGGAAGTCCCATGAGAAAAGGGAGATCTCTTGGCAAAGAGTCACAATAAATCTTTATGGGAGAGTGGAGGGGTAAAAATACAAAGTGTCCGTCAAGCTGCTCCCATTCTGTGGGCAGAAGTTAGCAAGCCCCAAGATATGTAGGTACAGTGAGAGATTTTAAAAGTGAGCAAAAATATTTGAGGGTCATTCCAGCTTCAATGCCAGAAACAAGCAGATTTCACAGAAATCCTGTGTAGTCCTGCCCTGCTCACCTGGAAGGGCAGGACCAGTGTTGAGGTGGTGCTGGTCATCAGCAACCCTCAAAGCCCTCTGGTAGATGTGATCAGCATGATAGGATGGATGCAGAAATATGTATGTGTCCTGATTTTGGCTGGGATAGAGTTAATTTTCCTCTCAGTAGCTGCTGTGTTTTTGATTTAGTACCAGAAGAGTGTTGGTAACACTGACGTTTTTAGTTGTTGCTACAAATCAAGGACCTTTTCCAGTTTCCCATGTTCAGCTGCTGAGCAGGTGTGCAGGAGCTGGGAGGGAGCACAGCCGGGCAGCCAGCCCAAGGTGGCCCGTGGAAATATTCCATACCATAGACGTCCTGCTCAGTTTATAAATGAAGGCTGGCCGGGACGCAGGAATCCTCTCTTTATTCCTTTTTTCCTGGGAGCTCAAACTTCTCCATGAGTTCAGTCTTTTTTTGGGAGTTCTGTGAAATTTGTGAAATCCGCAAGTTCTGTGTGCCATGATCGCTGCTTGGGGACTGGCTGTGCAATTGGGCGTCGGGCAGTGAGAAGAAATTGTATTGCGTACAGCTTATTTTGTATATTCATTATTATTATTGTTGGTATTAGTATTTTCTTTATTGTCTTATTAAACTGTCTTTATCTCAACCCAGGAGTTTCCCCTTTTGTCCATTTCTCCTCCCCACTCCGCTGAGGGGCAAGGGGAGGGGTGAGCGAGCGGCTGGCTGGTGCTGAGTTGCCAGCTGCCAGGTTAAACCTCGCCAGTGTGGCAAGCGGTTTGCCCAGTGTCACTCGGGAGACCAAAAGCTTCAGGACTGCACCCCTGTCTCCCCAGTTAGGTTCTCTCCCCACTGCAGCACTGCTGGCCTCCCTGGGCAGCCCTGGGAGAGCTGAGACGCTGCCTTGTGAAGAGATGTTAATGCATCCAGAGCCCGTATGGACGCATCTTTCCTGCCCAAAGCCTCCCCATCTCCTCTGCATCCCCCAGGAGCTCCTGTGCTGTGTCTTTTCTTCTGCCCATGTCTGGACATACCCCAGACAGACTGGGGAGAAGCAACACCTTCAGGAGACCCCGTCCCAACATACCAAGGAAGGATAAACCACTGCAAACATCCCCGTCTTCCTTCAGAGCCGGGGAGGAAAAGCAGCACCTCTTTTAGCCCCACCATTATGTAATCTGAGCCAAACAAACAAGCAGCAGCAGCATTTTTCTGCAGAAAAATACATTTTGCAGCTGGAGACAGTGAACAGTGCAGTGGTGGGGATGGCTGGAGGGTGTCTGCGGGTGCCACAGTGATTGCCCAGGCAGGTGAGCACCGGGGCCACCCCTGGGCAGAGGAGCAAGGGGAACAAGACCTCCCTGTGCAGCCATGACAAACCCGCCTGTGAACCGCTGCCAGGTGCTCAGTTTCTATCTCAATTTTGGTCTCGGAAAAAAAAAAGAGAACGGACTGAGTACACAGGGGTTGCAGTCAAGCTGCGGCACACACCCGTCCAAGCAAGAAAATTACACGGTGAGGCTGCCAGGGTGTCCTGACTTCACTTCGCCGGGTCTGGGCTTTGGGGGCTGTGATCTGCTAGCCCTCGACCAGCCGCTGATCCAGCCCATTGCCAGAGCTGCAGCATTCCCAGCCCTTACAAAGGCAGCGTTACTGTGTCAGATGCTGGGGCAAGAAATGATCTCCGCTTGCCCCAGTGATGCCTTTCGTGCGGGCTGGTTTTGCCCCACGGGACGGGGAGCTCCCACCGGGACCCCTGGGTGGGACCCACCACTGAGCCTCAAAGGCAGCCGTGCGAAGAGCAGGCGACAAGCACAGAAAAAAAAAAACAACCCGCCATCATCCTGTTTCCAGGGCTGTTGACTCCGGCGCGTGTCTGTGTGTGTGGGCTGCATCGGCGTGGGCGAGCTGCGGGTGTGCAGGGGGGGCGAGGTGGTGGGCACAGCGCTGCTGTGGGGCAGGGGGTCCCAGTGCCCAGCCTGGGTGCGGCTGGTGAGGAGGTCGCAGCTGACGCTTGGCTCCCAGGTTTGGGAGCATCTCGGTCTCAGCTGACTCGTGGTGTGATGGGCCCCTCTTCCCGTTGACCTGTTAGATTCTTCTCACATCGGCAGAGTGCAGCGAGACCATCACAAACCCACAGCACTGGGCTAAAAAAAAAAAATCATCAGCCAACAGCAAATTAACTATCTTCTGAATTGTGCTGAGAGGAGCTTCCGTGCTATTTGTTAAGCGGATTTCTAAACTTAGCCCAGTTACTGTAAAAAATACCTTTGCGAGAAACTACTGTCTGCAGCGCTCAACTTCAGAGACATTTATTTCTAGAGCCAGTGGAAAAAATTTCTCACCTTTCAAAGGCTCCAATTATATCTTGATGCTGGCTGGAGCCAGCGGCCTTCGCTGCTTCCTCGCAGGCAGGCATGGGCTGCTGGTGGGGACCACAGCTCCGACGGTGCCACAGGGGACGGGGGAGAGGCGGCGCGGCTGACACCCACCTACTGACCAAGGAGGTCATGTAGGATCCTGTTAGCCATGACACCGTAGTTAATACCCCGAAACAAGCGGTTTTTACTTTGTGCCACAGAAGTGTCAGTACTGCTGCATTTTCAGCCACGGTTACTGCTAGCACTGAAGGCTCCCAGGATCAGGCTCGTGTCTGGACCTGGCCAGTTGCACCAGTAAAAGGAGCAAATCGCAGCATTCAGAGCTGGGGCAGTGGCCTTTGGAGAGTGGGTCAGTACCCGGCTGTGGGCATGGCTGCTCTGTGCCGCCCGGCCGAGCCCTGCCTGTGTGGCTGGACCCACATGTGCAGGCTCCGGCCCGCGCTCCCGACTGCCGGCTCCCTGCAGCATCACTATATACAAAGTGGGAAAGGGGTTTTGTTTTTTCACCTTTATTTTTAGTTTTTCTCATGTCCTAGTAAGTATGCAAGTGGAAATGATGGGTTATGAGAGGACATCGCACCTGAAGCGGAGGCAGCCACAAGGCATCGCGTGAAAGGCTCCAGGACCATGGGCTCTACTGCGGAGAGAGCAACCGCCTGTCCCTGCCGATGGAGGAGCCTGCCCCTGGCACAGGAACCATCCTGTGCATGGATTTTACAGCAACATTGCAAACAGCCCTACAAATCAGAGAGGTGTTCAATCTCTTTGTGACTGGAAAAAGCAGGAGGGAGTAGTGAAGCATCTCACATGTATTAATGGAAATGCTCTAAACCTCAGAGTTTGGGCTAGGCTTTAAAAACTGCTGCCTCAGCCTGCTGCTGTATGCAGGCCATGACGCCTTGAGGAGTTGAGATAAAGGCTGGAGAAAACCTGGCCCTCTCCAGCCCGTCCTGCTGATCTCTCCGCTGTGGTCCCTGCTCCCATGGCTGCACACTCAGCGTCACACACGTGGTGCGCCGGTGCGAGCTGTGCCCCGCGGCTGGCTCGAGCGGTCCTTCCCCCGCCATCCCTCCTCCTGCCCCAGTCACAGCCCCGGCAGAGGTGAAATGTTTGCCCCGTGAGGGGCTGGTACTGTATGGTCTCAGCTGCACGGCTGCTGCCAGCTGGCCACGCACAGTAGAAATGCTGCCCAGGAGACACGGTCACTGCCCAGGTGGGTTAGGAGCCAGTGTCCAAGAGGAGGATTTGGCGTGGGCCTGGGTTTAGGAAAAAGTCTGGCAGAAATCAATAACTGAACCCTTCATAAACTGTCCTGCAAGCTCTGGCAAACGCACGTGGGCTGTCTTGCTTCAGGTTTGCTCCAAAGACTCCTGTAAAGACCAGGGCATTGACTGCGGTTTGTGGCACAGCTGTTGGAGGAGACGCAAGCCTCCAGCCGGAGGGTGTGCTCTGGCTGGTGTGTCCCCTGTGCTCCCACCGCCCGGATCCCCAGCGCCTACAGCTATAGGTGCGAAGTGTACCACTACACTTGTCTTGTGCTGTGTCCATCACCAAGTCCATCCTGTTAATGCATGCAACAGGAGCGAGAGACCTCCTTGGTAGACATAAAAGCCAAAGCAGCAAGACTGTCTCATTTACTGGTTATCTTAGGAGCCCATGCTCAGTTTTGCCTCCTTCCTGGCATGACTGTACTGCACTGGCATGGAGAAAGCAGGTTCTTGGGCATGAAGGTGGCCTGGTGGGCCTCAGCGAGGGAAAGTGAGGTGAACGCACATTGCACCTTGGCTTTCTGCTCCATCCCAGGTTTTAACAGTGAACCACAGGAAAAGTTCAGATAATTAAAATTCACAATTGTATCTACTTCTCAATAAATTGTGAAATATCCTTTGAGAAACCTGCCCTGTTCCTGTGATGTCTGAGATATCAGGGAGAAGGGGTTCGATGCCTATCAAACTTGTTGAATTTTGATGAGAAAAGGCTGAATTCTTTGAAAAAGCCCATCCCAATGTGGTGCCCCCGTGTTGTGGCCAAGAAGGCCACAGTTCTACTGGCAGCCACGAATTCATTCCCCAGTTCCTGCAGCCTGGGAGGCCACCTGTTCAGTGTGAGATTTGACTTTTCTGCACTGCTTCCTCCAAGGCTCAGCTTGGTTCAGAAAGGGATTCAATATTTACAAGGAGCTGGTCCTAATTAGCCAAGAAGGATGACTCTGAAGTCCTCAGATTTCAGGACTGATTTCAGCTGGGTTACAGCTCAACAGGGTGTTTCACTCCAGGGAGGTTACAAATAAATATACAGGAGTTCAGCCTGGGTTTTCTCACGTCACAAGATGTGGCGATCAAATCTTCTGACCTCTAAGTCAAAAGGAAGATCTCCTTTCGTGATGTGTGAGGAGGAACCAAGCTCTGGATGTGGTGGACCTCTACATGGCTCTAGAAATGCAAAAAGCTATCAAAAGCCCCACTTTCCTTCCCTGCCAGGGTGGGCACCGGTGTAGCTGGAGCTATTCAGTGTGTTTGGGGCAGGACTAGGGGAAATGAACAGTTTTCAGCAAAGCTGGAAAATGAGCCTTTCTGCCAGTTCATAAGAGGGGAATATTCTACTAGGGAAACAGAGTTTGTGCATTACCTGGGAAAAGAGTTTTGCTCCAAGAGGGCTTTAGTTTTGTTTTATTTTATGCCAGTAAAGAGACAGCTCCGGCTCGACGGAAAGGCACATCAGCCTCCTCCAGGTGCAGGGATGCTCAGGGACCACAGCAGATCCCATCCCTCAGCAAAGGGCAAAGCCCTGCTCAGTCCTGCATGGGCTCATGTCACCATCTGCCACCTTGATACGTGGGTGATGGGTGATGCCCGAAGCCGACAGACGGGAGAAACAAACATGACAAAGAAATCCTGCAAGTCCCGTTGTGGCTTATTCTGGAACGAGCTGCTACGTCTGTTGGTCTTAAAAACATCAGTGGACGTCTCTGGCAAGACAGTGCTGTGAACCCAGTGATTTCTCTCCTTTTTTTCCCCCCAATGCTTATTAAAATGAGAATTTGCCAGCGCTGCTGCTGTATCCAGCCGAATGCGTGTGCTTCTTGGCTCCCGGCAAGGTCCTCGCTGCAGATACCGTGTGCTTTGGCAGCCGGGCCAGTCTGGGCTGCAGGATATTACGCCTGGCAGGGACACAAACCCCTTCCAGTTCCTGGAATTTGGATTGTCTCGCGGAGTGCTGATTAAGCAGTGCTTTCAGTCTGCACCCAAGACAAAACCCTCGCCTTGTCTCCGCGCAGAGGCTCGGCGTGGCTCGGCTGCTGCATGGCAGCAGGAGCTGCAGTGGGTCTGCTCTCCCCAAGCCCCGGGGAAACAAAAACTCAAAAAAAACATCTCAGATGCAAAGCTTTGCAGTTCATTTTGCTGGCTGAGTGTTCGCTGCTCAGGGCTCTGCTTTTTATGAAATAATAAATCATTAAAAAAACCCCTCTCCGTAACACAGCCCCAGTGCCCTTCCTGCCTTGCTGTGCACTTGGTGGTGGCTGCTCCTCCCAGTCTGCCCAGACCACGTCCCCATTCTGCCCAGCTGAGATCGCTGCTCTGTGTCCCCATCTGCCTTTCTAATCCACTGGGAATGAAACCGCCTTTACCAGCCTTACTAATGAGAGATTTGATAGCTGGGGTGGAGCGGAGGGAGGCAGCCCCGGGGTGTGCATCCCAGTGCGGTGCGAAAGGCTGTCCTGCCACTGGCCTCTGGAGCTGGCACTTGCCTCCACATATGGGTGAACATAAAATAGGGGTGTTGGTAGGACTGGCAGACTGGGGATGGTGCTTTGCCCGACACCTGCGGAGAGGTGGCTGGTGTTTTGGGGTGGTCTGGTGCTGGGGAGGTGAAGCTGAGCTGGTTAGACCCCCTACAACAGGCAGCCTGGAAAGCCGGTGGGCTCTGGGAGCCATCCTGACACCCCAGCAAGCCCAGCTTCGGCATCCCCGGCATGGCACGGCCCCCAGCAGCGTGCCCAGCCCTGCCGGTGCACGGGCTGCTGCTACTCTCCGCACCGAGGGGTCCTCTCCCGCGGCACCGCAGTGGGGACGAAGAAGCCTCGGCAGCGGTTTCGCTGTCTCCTCGCTGGCACAGCCCTCCTCCCACCCGCAGGGTGGGGAGTGGATGGAAATATCCCTCCGACACATGTCTCCAGCTGCTCCCCGGGACCCGCAGCATCTTGAGTTGCTTTACAGGAGAGTGGATGCCAGGAAAAACACACACGGGGGACAACTTCGGCAGAGGCTCACAGCAGGGTGAGGCTGCATTGCTGTAGCACACCTGCTCAGCACCTGGGCGTTCTTCCCGCTCCATACTCAGGTCTGCTCCTCCCTGAGGTCCTGGTCGGCTTCTGTTGCGCTGTGGGTCTCAGGGGCTGTGGGTGCAGCTGGGCGGGCTCTGGGACATGCCATCAGTACCGGCACGGGGCAGGAGTTGCATGGCCAGGATCCTTGATTCTTATCCCAGTCAAAGCTGTGAAGCAGCGGTGGGCTGCTGCTGTGGGACTTCCTTCTCCTGCCCTCCTCCCCAGCAGCCTCCTTGTCTCTCTGCCTGAGCAGCAGCTTTTCCCTGGGCATACTCTGATCCCAGCTCTGTGCCTCTGTCTCCGTGCATCCTGCCAGCTCAGGAGAGGGAGTTTGGCCTTGGTGCTCCCTTTCATGCAACCAAAGAGACAAGTCCTGGCTCCAAACCCACCAGAGCCCCATTGAACCCAGGCCTGGCAAGGTGCGGGGCGAGCACCTTGCTTACCTGGGGCACCATGGCATGAGGGGATGATGACAGCGAGCCCTGCCACGGCTCACATGTGGCTGCTCATGCTGGCTCCGAGCGCGGTGGGAGGAAGCGATGTGATGGGCATTGCAAGCAGCCCCTCCAGCCTGCCAGGCTTGCATTTTTGTGACCTGTAATAATTCAGCCAGCCCCGGGCATCGTGACGGCTCGGCATGTTGTAGGGAAATGCCCTCGATGGATGCTGCGGAGCTGCCTATGGCTTTCAGACTTCTGCAGCTGTTTCCCCTCCCTGGGGACAGACACCTGGACACCGGTCAGGCTGTCTGGGGAGCACAGCCCGCAGAGGAAGGGCTCTCTTCCCCTGACGAGATGCCCCTGGCTGGACATCGCCAGCCCGGGTGAGGGGTAGGGACGTGGGCAGAGCCGCTGCGGGCTGTGGCAAGCCCTAGTCCTTGGGAACCCATGGGCAGTGGTCTCCAGCCCGGCAAGTGGCTTCATGTCTAACGGGGAGAGCTGCTGGCCCAGGGACACGTGTGGTCACCAGGTCCCCGCCCTGCCACCCCTGGCAAGAAACATCTCTGCCATCTGCTCAGCTCCCACCAAAGCAGGGTGACCCTGGGGCTCACGGCAAGTGCCAGCCCCACTGCTGCCTTGCTGGGGCAAAACCCCCTCCACATCCCTCGCCGACCTGGATTCGCTTTCCTATCCACAGCTCCCAGTGAGACCCCAGCCTGGGGGAGGATGACCGGGGCAGAGATGACTCTGGGAATCTCTCCCCATAGGTAGCTCATAAAAAACCCCAGCCAGCAGCCGACGAGCAGCCCTGCTGCCCGCTGGAGAAGGAGCCGGGCTCCGCTCGCTTCCCCCCGACGGCACCGTGCACGGCTCCGCGTGCCTGCGTGCGCGCCTGTGCGCGCGGGTGCATCCACCAGCCTATAAATCTCCTAGCAGGGCTCCTTCCCAACTCCAGGACATTCCCGCGGGAAGAGTTAAGATGCAGCTTTTGCGTCAGATGCCGCGGCGGGCTGCCCGGCGGGGCTAGGCTAAACCTCTCGCCCGCATCTGCCCCAGCAGGTTGTTTGCAAAGGTCAATCCCACCGGCTGCCGTCGCCGGGCTCCGCTGCTCTTGGCTCAGTCCTCCAGGTACGTAGTCGGGGGAACATCCTCCCCGCTGCTCCGGGCAGGGCTGGCAGGGATGTTACGAGGTGCGTCGGCTGACAGGCGAGGAGATATTCCAGCGTTTTTCTCTTTTTTTTAATTATTCTGTTTTTGCGGTGGTTTATTTTTCTTTCCTTGAGATCAAGAGTTGTTAGGATTTCTCCGACGATGCTTTGAAATCTTGCCCTGCATTTGTTTGTCGGTATGAGATTTCCACTTGTGCTGTGGATTTACTCAACACACCAAGTGCCTGGGAAGTTACGGGGCAGGCAGCTGCGGTGAATATCTCAGCATGCTCCTAATTAGCCCCTGCCTGGCAGGTACGTGCGATAAGTGAAAAAATAGCAGAGATTCTGTGCTGATTTTATTTGGTTTTTTAAAAGAAATAACAAGGAAACTAATTCCCCAGCCATCTCCTTGCTGGTCCTGGGGAATTTGCTGTGATACATGAGGTTATCAAAGAGATTCGTTATTTTGAAAGGAAAAAAAGGAAAATTTATTTCCATCTTATTTTGGGAAGGGGTGTTGGCATGGTGTTTGCAAACTTGAGCGGTGCCTGTGTTGTTTTCTCTCAGACCTGCACGCCGGCAGCGGGGACCAGCGATCCACCCTGTCCTCGCTTAACTCCGTGCGGGAAGAGAAAGCCGCTGGCCGATCCCGCCGGCCGGGCTAGCATGACTGTGCTCCCCTGGCACCTGTACCTCACAGCCCTGGGCTTCTGGATGGCACAGCAGTCCAGCTCCTTCCCGCTGCCCAATGCCACCGAGCTCGTGTGCCCCCCCGGGGGCAGAGCCGCGGGCCTGCTGTGGGGCGTGGGGGTCCCCCGGAGCCGTCGGAAGCGATACCTCTCCCCCCGCGACATGAGCGTGATTTTGGACTATCACAACCAAGTGCGGGCGCAGGTTTCCCCCCCCGCCGCCAACATGGAGTACATGGTGAGTCGGGCTCCGGCAGGGCGGTTTGGGGTCCGCAGCTCTTGGCTGCTGCGGTGGGGTTGAGGGGCTCACCTGTGACGTGGGTGCCCAACCTGGGAGGGACAGGACACCCACAGATGGGGATGTCAGGGTGCTGCCCCGGATTCGCAGATGAGTATCTGTCCCGGGGGACATTCCCGTCCCTGGTGCAGGGCAGACCTCCTGCACAGGAGGGATGGAGTCCCAACGGGGCAATGTTTCCACCCAGGGGCAGATTTAGGACCCCTGGTCTCGTGCCTGGGATGTCTGGGAGCTTGCAGGCTGTGACAGGGTGACAGGATCCATCCAGCCAAGCTGCAGAGGTAGTATTAGGGGGAAGGAGATGGCTACAAGCATGAAAAGCTCAGGTCCCAACCCAGAGCCCGGGTGGGAGCCTCTCCCCTGACTGCAGCCGGGAGGGACAGCCCCATCCCAAGCTCCAGGGTCACTCAGGAGTGTGCCCAGGGGTGCCAGTCCCAGGGAGAAGAAACAGGCAGGAGTGGGTCAGAGAGGGGCTGTGCAGCCTCACCAGGTCAGGCACGTCCTCCGGACGAGGGCCACCCTGGGCAGAGCTTTCCCCACGTTGTCTCCACGCTGCTTGGAGCTCCTAACCCAGCCCTAAAGGGAGGAGAAGTGTGGAGCCACCAAGAGGAGGGGTTTCCAGCTGGCACAGACTAGGACCCTCGGGGCAGGAGATGCCACATGCTGCCCTGGTCCCAGGGAGGGGACTGGAGCTCTGACAGAGCAGCTGGGTGGTCCCTGGATGCTGGTTTGCGAGAGACAGGTAGCTGCCTGGCTTGCTGGGTACCAGAGAAGGTCAGACATGCCTGGGAGCATCCTGCGCCACTTCTTGCTCGGCCTAAATTCCTGCCTTCCAAAATAACTCCCCCAGGCATCTCCCCAAAGTGGTTCAGGTTGGGTGAGGAACCTTTAAATCATGCATGAAGGAACCGGCTGTCCTCACCAGTTAGTCTGCGGCCAGGGCTGTGGTGAAGGGCCAGGGGCAGCTGCGAGCTGCAGCAGCAGCGCAGGGCTGTGGGGTTTCACCCCTAGATTCAGCTCCACCTTCTGCAGAAGGAACTCGTTCCTGGAGGGAATCATGCAGACAGGGCTTGCACTGTTCAGGGCATCCGTCCTCTGCCTGGGCAGCGGGCACCCGACGTGCACGGTGGGCAGCTGGGGTGGTTCATCGCTCCTGGACACGCTGCCGTGCTTCTTCTGGGCTTTTTCCACCCTGATGTGCGAGCTGTGTCTTTTGGACACCCGTGGGTGCTCAGAAAGCCCCCTGAGCACAAGGGAATGGGTTTCTCCTCTTCCCTCCTCTGGGCAGCCAAAATCCCTGCCTGCCCTTGTCCTTTCCCCCTGGCCAGGTGTGGGACGAGCGGCTGGCCAGGGCAGCAGAGGCGTGGGCTGCGCGCTGCCTGTGGGACCATGGGCCCCCCCAGCTGATGAAATACGTGGGGCAGAACCTCTCCATCCACTCGGGCAGGTGAGTGCCCTGTGGGCAGAGCGGGCTCCGGGGACCCTCCGCACCCCACGATGCTGGAGTAGGAGGAGCAGCCTCTCGGTCCAGGAGCAGAGAGGCTCTGAGCTGGGGTTTCAGAGGACTGAGATGCAACCGAGAGGCACATTGAGCCTTCCCAGTGAGGAAGAGGAGGGTCCAACACTTGCAGCAGGGTAAATATGGGAAACCAGAGGTGTCCGCTGCTCATTTGGGGGCTATGGCATCAATCCCCTCTTGGACTGGCACACAGACCAGGGGGATGCGGGTCCTGGATCTCCACCGTGCAGCCAAGTGCTCAGGTGCCTCCGGTGAGAGCCAGGTCTTCTGGCTTGGGCACGAGGATGTCATTGCCCCCTTCTCCCCAGGAACGCTTGGTCACAGAATCACAGAATAGTAGGGGTTGGAAGGGACCTCTGTGGGTCGTCTAGTCCAACCCTCCTGCTGAAGCAGGGTCACCTACAGCAG
>Ga0065711_1035747_pt1 | contig 21889 bp, 11 predicted proteins | sample Hoacrofraction12_FD_59098 | JGI IMG/M metagenome (GOLD analysis project Ga0065711, IMG submission 59098) | Hoatzin crop microbial communities from Cojedes, Venezuela - Epithelial fraction 12 v2 (version 2) | ecosystem: Host-associated > Birds > Digestive system > Esophagus > Crop | place... | reverse complement strand
CCATTGGCTTTCTTGGCAGCCAGGGCACACTGCTGGCTCATGGTTAACCTGTCGTCCACCAGGACACCCAGGTCCCTCTCCGCAGAGCTGCTCTCCAGCAGGTCCACCCCAAGCATTACGCAGCCCTCGCGCTCCATCTTCGAAATTCGAAGGGGATTTTTATCCTTCGCCGCTTAAAGGGTTTCAGAGCCTCAGCGGACCACCTGTGTACCTTCCGCAGCCGAATCTCCCTCCCTCCCTCGCGTTTCCCTGATGAACTCGCAGATACCGGCTGTCCCCTTCCTCAGACCGCGTTTCGCTTGGCTTGGGCCATGCTCCGCCGGTCTCTTCCTGCACGACAAGCTCCGCATCCTCGCGGCACTTCCCAACACTCATCCCCAACCTCCCCCAGCAGCCCCGCTCCAGGGGACACGACACAGGACAACAGTCTCTGACTGACAGGACAGCATTTGCTTTTCTGAGAGCGTATATTTTTCTTCACCCGATTTCTGGTTCTCATGGTGGGAACAGTCTTTCGTGACGCACGCCGCAAAACATTTAGGAGGAGGTAGGACAGCTCTTCTCGAGACCCCGCTTGGTAACTCCACACCTCAAAAGCTGACGCGTTACAGCCTTCTGAGCACTCCCCACTGCAAAGGTCACTGAACATCCTGACCCATGCGCACACACAAACCGGCCACCTTCTCACAAGGCTGACCTTCAGCCGCAGAGTGACTCGGCCGGCTGGCAGCGCGAGCACGTCCCCAGCCCGGGGCATCACCAGCAGAGGGGGACGACGATTCATCCTTCGCACAAGCGTTACAACCACAAAATTGGTGATTTTGGGTGCACGCGGGCACAAACACAGAATCACAGAATCACAGAATGGTAGGGGTTGGAAGGGACCTCTGTGGGTCATCTTGTCCAACCCTCCTGCCGAAGCAGGGTCATCTACAGCACTCAAGGTTGCCAAAACTCCCATCTAATTCCTTTAGACGAGGTCAATGAACGGATCTGAAGCTCACAGAAATTTTGGGGTTTTTTTTTTTCTCATATGTAGATGAAGCCCTTGCAAAATTCTGGTATCGGAGAGATGAAAAGTTAAAAAATAGGGAGAGAGAATTCTAAAGGCAGGTTGTTCAAAATTAGTTTGGTTCTGATTTGGCTATTAAACTATGAAGACGTAATTAAATAGTTGGAATAGAATAATCTAAGAAGTCAAATTCCTGCCTATGACTTGCCACGGCCAAGATCTCCTTAGTAAAAGCAGAGAGGCCCAAGCCCAACAGTCCTGGCATTTCTAAGGAAGAAAGCCAAATGTACAACATCGTTTATTGAATAACTGCTTTAAACCCTTGTATGCCTCAAAAAACAAGGAAAGAAAAGGCGGAGGCATAAACTGAATACTTTAGAAACCATATGCAAACCTTCCTTGAACCAGCAGGCAGAAGTTAATCTGCTGTCGTGGAAGGAGGCAGCCAGGAAAGCCAGCCTGGCTCCGAAGCCTCCCGTGAAGCTGGGACCTCTGCACCTGGCCCGGCCAAGAGTCCCCCCTTGACAAAAATACCCCGAAACACAAAGAGAGCTTTGCTTGAAAAGGAAACGGAGGAGAAAACTGCCCGCTGGGAGACGCTTCAAGATGTCAGATGCCAACAGAAACTGGCTACAAGCTCCAATGGGCATTTTGAAGAGAACTTCTCCCCTGCGTTCAGACAGGCTCTCGATGCCCCATCGCGTTAGTGCTGCCCGTCCCGGCGGGACCCCATGGACCCGGCCCCCTTGGTTTTCCATTCAGAAAACATTTTAACGGGCAAAGGGAAAACACGCAACCCACACAGGTTTTGAGCAGAAACTCCCTCAGCACACATCCACGCTTAACCCGGGGCAAACCTGCGCACTGAGACCTGCTCGGATTGAAAATGCAAGTTTTGCTTCCAGCTTGTTTTGGGGAGTTCTGACAGGAAAGGGAGACTCGGCCGCCGGTGCGGACCCCCCCACGCCAGCCCTGCTGCACCACCGCCCCTGCACTGTCCACACCATATACACAGACCATGGAGACACCATGCAAAGAAGGTCTGTTTCGGGGGCAAAAGTCCCTAAAATGTCAGGAGAGGAAAATCCCAGATAAAATCTGACCAAACCAGAACTCGGCCTGCAGCACCACTTGCAAGCTCTTCCTCTTTTTTTCCCTCTCAGCCAATTCCGTTTCTGGTTTCACGACAGGGACAAGAGCCAGGGGATGTTTATGATTGCTTATGCTAAGAAAGTAACAGACAGGCCTTCCTTAAGCATGCAGGGCATGCCATTTTTAGTAGTAGTATTTTTGTAGTATTCATAGTTTATGTCAGCCCGAAAGTTCTCTTTCTTATTACTTTTTCAACACCCTAGTTAAGAAACTTGTCCCAGCCCGTGCAGCATGGGGCATGCACCTAATCCAGCATAACCTATTAGAGACTCCTTTAAAATAAAACCAGGTGTTCTACTTAACTTCAGAAATATTAATAAGAGCAAATGACAGTAACGATACGACAGCGAACAGTGACATTAAAATCCCAAATCGCTGAAGGGGCCATCGCGCCGCTGTCCCACCACCCTCCTACAGCAGCCCGGAGAAGGCAGCACCACCACCGCGGCAGGCAAAGGTTGGACCAGCCTAAAGATCACTGGGAAGAAAAAGGTAAAAACTTCACATTAAGGTAGAACATGACCATACACAGAGCTCCTTCACGTCTAAAACTCTTGTCCAGGTAAGTGTGAGGACAGCAGAAGGTTCAGCGTCTCCCTCCCTGCTGCCTACGGTGCCCATGTCTTCTTCTGATCTCTGGATCTGCTCACTCTGCTAACTGAGCTCTCCACATTCCCATTCCCTAATAACAAATAATTTAAGATTAACTACAATAACCACTGTCGGTGCTCTTTTCTGAGGATGTTACTTTCCAGCCATACTGAAGGAAAAAAGCTTTTAGAGTATTACTTCCGGAAATTCAACAACCCAAATGCTACAGGGCAGAATGAAGTTGCCTTTTTAATTCTGTTTGGGTCCGTTCTGTGTATATGCAATATTTCATGGTCTTTATGTATGTGATCATGTGCTATTTTTTTTCCACAGGACTCTTTCACTAAATGTGCAATTCAGTATTTATTTTATTTTACTCATTTATTCAGAGTGATCTCACCGCACACTATTTACCTCTGCCCCAAAACCAGAATTACCAATCCCCCTTGGGTTTTTTCTACAGTATTCATTCTGTGATATGACTGATCTATGTTGTAAAACTTTGTTTTAAAAACCAGGCTGAGAGCGCATATAACGGAAATTTTCAGCAAAAACTAGTTAACGTGCAGCAAAGTTCTTCAGAACTGAGAAACAGGGTGCATATCATCGGGTATGTCAGCCAGCCTTCATTATTTGCACGCTTATATGAACAGATGTTATGCATTTCCATTTTTAGCAATCAAACTCTGAAAAGCAGAGGAGGCAGACTCCTGTCGCGTTCACGTACTGACTGCTTCGGACCAGACCCAGCGCTCCACGAACCCACTCACTTCACCGTCGCGCTGCGAGAACCAACCGCTCTCGTTTCCTGTGCTTTTCCAACGCAATTTCAGCCGCTTCTCTGAATTTCGTGACGTGCCACCTATGTGGGAAGAAGTTTTTCAGCTCGCTCAGGAAGCTGTGTGTTAATTTACCACCTTCATTGTCCCGCCTGCAATGGCTGTTCCAGACGCTTGAGCATGCACAGAAACAGAAAGTCACATTTTCCTCTGTATTCCTTGATCTTTCCAGCTCGATGTTCCTTTGGATACAGACTGGGCCTTCTGCGATAGGAATAGTGACCGACAATTTTTATAGCTTGCTTCTAAACTATAAATGGGTACTTAATCCTTTCTCCTTCACAATTTCTGGCATAACAACAACTTTAAATTATACACTTCTTGACAAGCTCACAATCTGTTACTATAGCCTTGCATAGTCAATACCAACCACTTTTCTGCTAATGTAGTATCGATTTCCTTGGAGGCAAATATATTCACAGCTCAAGCTTCAAGCCATCACGGAAACCTACCAAAAAATGACACGATTTTCATGTAATTACCATGTAGCCAGTACTCTAAAACCTATTACATGCAAACTAGAGGAAAGTTCGTTTACTTTTTTTCCCCCTGCAAGCCAACCACCTAAAAAGAGCGTTACCACTAAGACTGATGCTCACGGGAATGAAGGGAGATTCCAGACTTGGAGATTTACAAGGACAATCTGTTTTCATTCCCACCTGGGACACAGCATTAACGATCCTTTTCCTTCCCTGATGTCCTCCTCCATGCCGCTCACCTACGTCCCCTCTCCGTGCCTGCGCCTGCACGCTGCTAGCAGCTTGCACCTTTCCGACGGGACGGAAGTTCGCTGGCAAAGAGCCACGTCATCTTCCCAGCAATGAAGCAGATCTTCAGGAAACGCGGCCTCTTCCTGGTGGCACTGCACTGATTTAAAGGGTTTCCTGAAGTGCAGTTCAGACGTGTGGAAAAACTTTCAGGAAAATCGGTTGGTGTGGCAAAGACCTCCACATCCACGTCTCCTTGGAAGAGAAAGTGTTAAGGGTATGCAAAGCTTGGTCCTTCTGGGCTCACCTGGCAAGTGATCCTTGTCAGGTCACTAGAAGTGGACATGGCAAGACCACGCATGCGCTCTTCGTGCCCCAGTCACAAGCTAAAACTTCAGTGCAAGCTAACACAATGTGCCTCACAACTGGGGCAGACGGGGTGAACACGGGATCACGTACGGCAGCTCCGCTAATGCACGGTAACTCTTTCAACTCGAGAGTCTTCGGTCAAACACCCAAGCCAGAGGTCGGCACACCACCTGGGTCTATGAGGAGGTGCTGAAGCCCGAGGAGCAGCTCTACCTTTTCCAACAGAGGAAAACACGCCGTAGTCATTGCACGGATCCATCAGAACGGCAGGGGTGGAAATGAACACAGAAAGCATGGAAGAAAAGCCACTACCAACGCGTCTGACATTCTCTCTCTACTGACTGGATGACTACGCAGGGCTAATGTCGTCAGGCAGCTCACTATGCCGTGGATGCACGCAGCAAGAGCAGCCATCTGGCCGGGATGGTGCTGCGATTTAGGAGCACAGAGGAGATTCAGTGTCCAACAACAGGCCAAGACTTCCACAAAGCTTCAGCACCTACCTTCCTCCTCCACAAAACAGCCCAGTAATTCAAGCTCCCTTTGCTCCCTGGCTATTTAGGCACTACCAGCAGTTTTCCTAAGCAGGAAAAGCGACCAGGAGGGAGATGAAGCACCTCCATTGTCCACTGCTTCCAGATGAAGGTCTGTAACTGCAGAACAGCTCCTCTCTTTAACCAGACTGGAGCAAGAAAGCTCGCTTCACCCTGCTCTCCCAAGCCTTAAAATCTCAGAGATGCCACCACGCTGAAATGTTTGACGAAGAAACCTGATGTCTGGGGACTCGCTATGCACCTGCAGGTTCTCCTCCAAGTCCTCTTTGCAAGCTAAGAGTTTTATAAGCCACAACCCATCTCCTCTCCACCTTACTCACTTAACTGATTTCTTCTGCTCAGCAGTCTGTGCACGTGGAGAAGAGATGAACCCCAGGTCCAAGACGTGCCACCTTGGCATCGCACTGGTCCACACTCAACACTCTTCTGCTGAGTAATTACTTAGACTGAGAGGATACCTGCAAGAGGGCTGTTTGTACCCCCCAGCTGCAAAACCGCTACACCACCTTTGGCATAACACCAAGATGACACATCCCTCCAGGGACAATGACCATCTCCGTGATCCACTGGTGCTCATCAACAAGGGAATCCTACATTTTACTCACTTTTAAGGAAAAAGAAAGCTTAGATTTATTATGACAGCACCTGGACTTCCAATCATATCTTAGATCTTTAGTAAGAAACAAACCAAAACAAGCAAACAGCTGAAGTCTAGCAAAGTCAAAGCTGGTGAGACGCCACAAGGAACATTATCTGCATGTCTCTTCTGCAAATGAGCAGAGAAGGAGAAACTAAACGACTTGCCCACTTACCCACGAAACCGGCGCCAGCATTGGTAACTAGCCTGGGTCTCCCACGTCCCACCCTGCAGCCTCTGACACCAGAGGTAGAATTAGAAGCAATAGTTCCTCCAAATACCAACGACCTGAGTAGGAGGACTTCACACACGCTACAGCTTTCTAGTTCGAGAGCATGTAAAACGTGCGAAGGGGCCGGGACTTCTGGTGACCACAGAGCCACTGCAAAGCTCCCCTCCTCAGAGACTCACCGGCTGTTCACAGGCCACTGAAGCAAAGCTCCCAGCACAGTAACCACACACGGTCATTTCCCTCGTGCTCAGCCCTCTAGCCACTTCCTTGAGAGCAGCTACAGATGTTCTTAATCTTTTTCATTTTCAAATTGTATCACAAAATGGAGACTCCTGTCCAAGTCCTCTCCAACCTCCTGGTTCCTCCCCCCCGGAGTAGGGCAGCACCAATGGCACGGGCTGCACATTACGCTGGTGCCAGCAAAGAGGGACTGCAAGCAAGCCCCCCACTCCCTCCTCATCCTCTCCGCTGTCCCCCACCATCAGCCATCACATGCACCGAGGTCACCTGGCCTCAGAGAAGGAACGGTGAGAGAGGAGGTTTTGCTACAGCAAAACTTCGTTAGCCCGGAGGAGGAACTTGCCCAGCATCATCCTGCAACGGGGCTGAGCTGCCCAGAAGCAGTTTTTGCACCCCAGCGCTTCCCAAGGAGCAGGAATCGCCCATGGCAAAGAGCAACCTCAAGCTGACCACAACAGCCCACAGAAGAACGAAGAGAAATATTAGCACGTTTTTGCATTCTGCTTGGTTTAAAAAAAAATGTCACTGACTTGTTGCCATAAGCACTTAAATCACTTATAAAGGCCTTTAAGACTTTTATCGATGTGGTCAACATCTACTCTGCATATGGCAAGACACTTGAGTCCCCTTGACTGCTTTATTCACGAAGATTTCTGGTAGTCGCTTGCTTCCTGTGGTGGCTTTGCACTTTGGTAAGTGTTTTTTGATGGTTTGCCTTTTTCTTTTCTTTTTTTTTTTTAATGTGGTGAGAAGATATTGTTCAAGTTCACTCTCCAGGGCTCGCCATTTAAAACAAGTCATAAACAAACGCAAACCAAACTTTCCCAGTTATCATTGCCTTTCTGTTCAGAGCAAACCACCAACAAAGACATCCCAAACCAACAAATATTATTTCTATAATACCGTTGCAAAACCTTACCATTTCACAGCAAACTTGGGATTTGCTATCGACAGCAAGAGCAATTTGATCTTCAAAGTCTCTTACCCCTCTCTGTGGTCTCTGCTCATCTCTTCTTAAGTTAAAATCACCCTGCTGTAATGCTGGTAGCCCCAATACCGGAACGCTGCATGCAGTTCTGCTTGGAGAAGGTATGGCCAGATGGTACAAAAGCAGTCTCAGGGTTAAAGGCAGCGTCCCAGCTAAAGCCCTTTCTGTTGGGCACTATATATATAGTTCCAATGCAATGAAGTAAAAAGCTGAGGTTTGAAGTGCAGAAATCTCTGTCAAGCAGCAGGTGCTCCGGTAGCGGAGGAGGTGCTAATTGTAGTTCTGAGGTCCTGTAAGTCACAGTGCAAAAACAGCTGTGAAGGCCTCATACACAGTCAAACAGAACAGGAACGGAGCAATAAGCAAAATTTCAACGGGATTCCAGATCTGAGCACAGATCGCTTCTGCTCTTACCAACAGGGCTCCAGCTTAATCCAATTCAGTAGAAAACGTCGAGGTACAGCCTTACATACAGCTACTGAACAAAAGTCACCAGTGTCTTTCTCCTCCTGTCCTCACCAAGCTCCTCCAGCAGCATGCCCCTCTCTCAGTCAACTCCAGCTAACCGTACAGACCAGCGCGCGGCTATGCTGCGACCAGCGCGACTGCTGAAACCAAGAAACAAAAACATCATCAACAACGAAGAACTTCTAGGTGGCACCTCCATCCTTTAGGCAGAACCTAATTCCTGGAAAACCTGGCAGAGTGAAACTCAGCAATGGGAAGAAACGGAGCTTTGCTTCAGTTTTTCTCTCCCCCTCCTTTCTCCCAGCATCGGTGTAAGGGAAGAATATGGCTATACCAACTGCTAGCACTCACACAGCGTTTCTTCACTGAGAAGGACTCAGGAGGACTCCAGCTGGTCTTTTTCCAGTGTAAAGCCCTGCTACCATAAAAAAAAAAAACCTCAACTCCTGACTGTGCTTCCAGGTCTAGCAAGTTACAAGCCCTAGTCCAAAAAAGCAGCATTACCTCTTCCTCTGCCAGACACGAGCTGCGTTACGATTTCTGCCACATCGTGCAAACCACCACCTACATCTGAGCACAGACTGTAGCTCTCCTCCCTGTGACTGGCAGCAAAGTGGCCCCAGTTTTTCCTGCCCATCCCACTGGCCACCCCGTGCCACCACACACTGTCACACACCACGCAGGCCACCAGCGCATCCCGGCCAGTGAGCTACCAATACCCCAGTCCACGGGGAAACTGCTCCTTCGTAACAACAGCTCATTTTTTGTTGCTTGTCAAATAATTTATACACAGACGTTCTCTTGCAAAAGACTTAGCAAGTGTTGCCATGGAAAGCCGCAGCCATCTGAGACCAATTTACAGAAAGAAATGAGCTCTACTATGAGTAGCTATGCCAATGTCACCCAGAGCTTTGAAAATCAAATACACTGACCTGCAACTAAAAACTATTTGCTGGGAAACTAATGAAGGAGAGTTCATCAAGGTAACTTTTCAACCTTGTCTTCCTATACCTATTAACTACTGTGTTTTGAAGAAGCTTTTGCTTTCTGAAGACACCGGTCTTCATTCCTCTCACTACAGCAAATGGCAGTCACCATGTTTGGAAATAAGAGGTGTACTACCGTGCTCACTGGTGTTGAAGCAGTTGATAAATGGAAGGTAAATCTTCCAATGGTGGTAGATGTAGCAAGGAGGAGCTATTACTTAAAAAACTGAAAGCATCCAGGTAAAGTTGCAATAAACAGTAAGGCAAAAAGAAAAAAAAAAAAATCTATATTTAGCCACATATGTGCACAAGAGGCATGTTCAATGAAAAGTGAACAACAGGGAGTTTTCCAACACAAAAAGTTACCAAGGAAAGTTACTGGACTACCCTGCTTCACTGTGTATAGAAAAAAATGTTCCAAGTTTTGAAAAGCTGGAGGAGAGCGACTAGCTTAGCACTTCACGTTAAACAGCCAACGCCAGGCAGAGGCCTCCGACAGCCCCAGCTCTGCCCCACGCGTGACGCCTGGGGACGGGACCTGTGCGCTGGGACGAAGGCTGCGTACTCACAGCAGATCCACTCACCCAACTACAACGGCCACAAAGCGGCTCAAAGGTTGCATTTGCACTTAGACCTCTTCTGAAAGGCAAAGGCTGGATGGAGGGGTCAGCGTACGTATGAGCAGGTGGGCTTCAAAATAGGAATTCACTCTCATTTTAGCTAACAAGCCCCAACGTCATTTTCCAGACACGGTATTTTGTTACCCCTGCATGTGGGAACAAGCTAACGAGGCACATTTGGCTCAGTCACCCACCCTTCAGTGGTTTTTTGTTTGGCTCAAGTGAAACCTCGCTGCACCACGCTCCAGGGGTTGCCCAGGGAGGGGCGTTCAGGAGATGGCAGCGGGGGCCAAGGCAGCGTCGTGCCGATGTCCCGACGGCTGCTTTCGCACACCGACCCGCTCCAGGGAATACATTTAAATGACATTTCTTACCGGCTCCCCACCAGCACGATGGAGACCAGAAGGAAGATCAGTCCCCAGAAAGGAAAACCAAAGTCAAGTTCTGACATCGCTATTTGAGGCGAATTGTGTTTTTTAACTTTTAATTTAAGCAACTACTTTTCAGCAGCGCAGTATGTATCTGCTGGCATGCTCACACCCATGCATAGTTTTCAAAGTATGTGTATGACTGCAGTGGAGACAGATTTACTACTATTGAGACATCATTTTTATTACGAGTGGGAAATAAAGTTCTTTATTGCCCATCTGTTGGGATAAACACCCACAGCAATTACTTTTTATTATTGACTAATCACCAGAGTACACCTGTATTAATAGCTAGCTGTAAACAAATTTATCCCTATTAGTCAGAGGAAGGAACTGTGACTAGTTAATTGGTTTGTCTGAAGCAAAATGAGACAATACTAAAGTCCCTCTTCTAAGTCCATTCCGTCTATTTTCTGGACTTATTTTCTGCTCTCCCCCCCACTTCACCAAGGCCAGAGGTTCTTGGGGCAGGCAGCAGGTCAGCTCATCCGCACGGTTCCTGCAAGGACTCGGTGCTACATGCTGCAGCCTTACCACCGAGCACTGCTCGTGCTTCGTTTCATGCACCCCAAAGGCCAGCCAGTGATGGCTGCAAGCACGTGGAAAACAGCAGAGTACAGAGAATGGTGTCTAAACTGACCTTTAGAGAAAAAGAATCACAGTGACAATACTTGAAAACGGTTTATTTTCAGTCTCTGCCTGAAAAGCAATGGGGTAGGCACTCATCTTTTCTCTTCGAAAAGCCGAGCGCAGTTACGCCTCTTCTCCCATAAACGAGTGGTGTGGGTAACAGCTGAAAAATGAGTTTGCACTGACCTTTACTCACCTCAGCCTCAGGTGAACGGTTTGGTAAGAAAGAAGCTGTGTACCAAACAGGTTTCCCAAAGAGAGCTAAGAGGGGACCTGGCAATACCTGCACGTTGCCCTGCTTCCTGTATATGTGGCTCAATGCAGACCTTTGAGCTAGACACCGCGTGCTCCTCTCACCGGCAGTCCAGACGATGCCGTCCAAGATGTGTTTTATCTTACCCCGAAACAGAAATCTGAAGTTGGATGAGGGTTCCAGCTCCTTCCTTTGACTGAAAAGGGATCTTGGACACCTGTAGCTAAGCTAGTCTCTTTAGACTGGAGATTCAAAAGCTGGATGAGTGGACTCTCCTCCAGGGCACACTGTTTGCTTGCAATTATTTTCATATTCTCAGGCTTTAATGGCTCCTTATATTGCCCACCTTACTTTAAAAAAGGGGAGGTAAGCCCTGAATATCACCTGTAAGGGTGATAAGCCCTAAATATCACCTGTAAAGGTGATAAAGAAATGTCATGCCACATATCTCACCCTAAATTCTTCTCTGATCCCAACTGCGACAAAGAGCTGAAACTGGAAAAAACATTTTTCACAGCTGCAGGCTCTTCTCTTCCTAAAAATCATCAAATACAAGTAAATTGGCAGAAACCACTTGAAGCAAAGGAAGCCAACCAGCAAAAGCCAAATGAAGCTATTTATAAAGTTGCCTCACAGCTTGAGCTCTGCCAGATAACGACGATCTTTGTGCCTCCCTTTGGTGACCGAAAAGTCGAATCTGAACGGCAGTGGCTGTCCAGTTACAGCTGAGGAGGAGAGCCCAACCCTAACTGCTTCGGCCTTCTGTGTCCAACCCTGCAGATGGTGCTTGCTGCTTTTTCACTTGCACACACAGACGCGTGGAGTCATCAGCTGCTCCTTCCAAAGCAAACGTGGTGTCAGTCACACCTCAGCTGCTCTCTGGAGACTAAGACAGCACCCATCCTCCATGCATTCACAGGGATTCTCCTACAGGGCTTCAGAACGTGGGATAGCTGCGGTGTTACGAAGGCCAGGCTGCCAACTGCCGCACTCAGAGTCTGCTCTAACAATTGTTTTCTGCTCGAGATAGAGGAACACCTTGATATTCTTCTAGTCTCAGTTTTCTCTCCTGAAACAACTAAAGTAACTTAACAGTTTAGCCTTTAAGCAGAGGCAGATTTTGCCACAAGCATCTTGTTCTGCAGGAACAAGGGCTGAGAAGGAACCTGTAAATCCAGTCCACTCCTCCACCATCACCTATTAGCACGGACGTAAGCATTTCCCCAGCTTGCACATACCCGAACTGACAAGCTGAGCAAAGCAGCACAGTGTTTCAAGACACCGTATCTGTAATGATGGATTTTTTTCAACTAACCAAAGTTCTAACAATTCAGCAAGTTCTCTGCTGTCTCTACTGAATTACCACTATCCAATTTAATTGAAAACGTGGCTTGACATGGTGTACTTGACACAATTAAGAGAAATGCTAGCGTGAGTCTTTTGTCAGCTAGGAGCTGTATCCCAGTATCGCCCTGTCAAGCAAACTAAATATTTACACTCAATTCATTCAATCTCTTGGACAAATACACATGCTATTTTTAACTCACCAGCTAAACAGGAGTAAATTTTACATGTTTGCCTCCAAGAATTGTGCCAGCCGTAGTTCAAAGGTGATAAGACACGTCAGTGCCTTTAGCGTACGACGGTGAGCAGCCAGACTTTGTTTTTCTTTTCTTAGAGAGTCCTGTTTGGGTTACCGATTCGAGAGTTCGTACTGCAGATTGCACAACTCTCCTGTCGCCGATGGTCTGGTCTCAGAATGACTAAAGCTGGTCCCTACTCTCGTCCATACCCAGACAGACCCTACTATGCTTAGCATTTGACACAGAGGTGTGGCAATGCGCAGGATCTCACTCCGTACAACAGCTTCAACCTGTCAAAAGTACTTCTCTGCCCAGAAAGTCTTAACGCCTCTTCCAGTTTACCAATCCAAATTAACTCTTCTACAAAATTCTGGCAGGGCTGAATCATCTCTTGCTTATTTACAGTTCACTGACATCTCTTCTTAGAAAACGCCTGCTTGTCCTGTTTCTGCAGTTGCTGCCTGGTAACTTGGTGGTCTTCCCTTTAACAACAAAATCCTCCTCCTGTGAGTCTTACACAATGTGCAAAAGCTTGAGAGGGGCGGGAGGGGGGGAAGAAGTCTGAGCAACATATATTCCGTATTTCAGAATACTCACCAGCACTCTTCAAAGCACAACTATAAGGCCTGTCCAAAGCCAAAAACTATGAGAGGAATATAAACTTTCACGTTTTCAGGAGTCTATCTGCATTCCCAGTACTGTCTTTATATTATGAAAATGTACAGTAGCTCGCTGTTTCTCAATTTCCAGTTCTGGCCAAGAGCAGTTCCATAAAAGTTTACAGCCAATTCACTTTGCAGTCCAGGTATAATTTTATTGCAGTTCTCTAGAAGCACACAGCAGCAAACACTGCTCAGCTGCAGCTCTCCCTCGCTCTCTTCCGATGCCTCTCTCACCACGGCAGCGCTGGATGCAGGACCACTCCACTGCTGCTAAGGCACAACCCCAACAGCCCATCGTGCCTTGCTTTGCCCCCCTCCACCGATGAGTCCCAAGACATTAGCTGTACCTGTCATAGGTCAGCCTTCCTTCCCAAGAGACTGGTAACAGAAGTTAGCTCGGGTTCAACAGCTCGGGCGGGCCCAGTTTATCCACACTCAACCAAAGAGTCTCCGATCTGGAGAACCGTGACCCCAACCCTCCTCCCCAGCTGCAGTGCCAACGCAGAAGCTCAAGGAACTGCACACCAGGAAACTTCTTCAGCAGCAAGAAAAGCACATGACTCCATTGCTCCTCGGCCGCAAACACCCCAACCCATGGCTACAGTCGTTTCTGCAACACCTTGCCGAGCGATGGGGAGAGGCAGGGGCAGGCCTGCGTAACAGCGAATCCACAAGCCACCCTCTTGCACCTTCTCTGGCCCGAGCCCAAATCCTCACTCAGCAGCAGTAAACAGGAAGCCACCACTGAACTCCATGACACATATGCACAACCCAAACCACCTCCTAAACGTCTTTCAACGTCTGTAAAGAAGAGAATATCCGTATCTGTAAAGAACGATTCAGGGCTGCACCTTGCCGGTCATCAGAGCTCCACGAGCAGAACACGCTGCTGTCCCTGGAAGGGCAGCGCCCTAAGGATTATGTAAACCGCAAGCAGGTTTTTACAACAGAAAAGCTGTGACTTGTATTCTCCATTGTGGCTAAAACCCAGGATTTTTTTTTTAATATATTAAATCATGTCCCTTATGAAACAGACTCCTAGCTGGTGGGGTAGAAAAGCACCTGTAAGTATTATCAAGCTACTCCTCACCACCCCTCTGCACGGATTCAGCTGTGTCACTGCTGAGCTGGCTGTAAGGTCCAGCCTTGACACCAATTGATCCGTGTGGGTCTAGATGTGAATATGGAACTGCAGCACTTCTGGAAGCATCAAGCAGAACAAGAATTATGCTAAGACCTAAAAATCTTGGAAAAGGCAAGACTGAAGACATCATTTCAAATCAATAAAACAAGCTGTTGCCAAGAAAAGTGGCTTTCAGACCTTACTATAGCTTTTAACTACCTTTCCTGTAAAGAGATTAATACAGTAAATGTGAGTAAGCAAATATTAAAAATAGCTAAGCAGGGACACTCTTGTTCAATCGCTTTTAGCACTGACTCAGATGTGTATGACTCACCCCAAGAACCTCCTGCCGTATATACTTTCCCAGCGCTGGCTGTGACATCTCTTACTTTACATACTGGACACCACCTCTGCCCATCTCGAGACCTCCAGGACGGACAGGTTGTGTGTGTCAATACTCACCACTCAAGTGTCATCAGAATTTTCCACACTTCCTTTCAAACTTCAATGGTCATTTTTAAGTAAATGATTCACAGGATTACGCTACAAAAGGATTGAAAGCCAACATTAAAAAGGACTAGAAATTAAGGCGTTGTCGTGCTTAAATCACTCTCAAGAAGTTTGCTAGGAAGTTACCAAGCATCTCGCTTCAGAAAACAGACTTTCTTACCCCTCTGGCTCCTAGCTGCAGCCACGCTGGGTTGCTGAGCCGCCCTCCAACACGATCAGCCTCCTAGAAATTCGCATGTTGTGTAGACAGTCGTTCTGAATGCAGCACCTCTGCTGTTCTTTGTTCAAACCACCCAAAAACTCAGAGAAAAACCCTTCTAAAGCAAGTCTTTGTCTCATTTACTGGAGCTTACAGGAACTAGTGGTCACATATAGGGAATTTCCACATAGTTAAATTCGTAACTTTTATACTTTGAATGTACATTTAGAATCAAACCAGAGGAGAACAGAAAAGCCATTATAAACCCTTCATAACAGATGTACAGTTTTATCAAGGCTAATCAGATATCAATTACCATCTGTTTAATACTAAATATACACTGTAGGTGGCAATACGTGATCCTGGACATTTTATTGTAAGTACTCCTCCAAAACTATTTATGTGCTTAAAAATCATGTATACCAAAGTCTTTGCCAGATTTGCAACATTATCCCCGGCCCAAATAACTTAATTTTGATTCCTGCCTTTAAAGAGATCATAAAGAAAATGACAAAGGGAAGAAGAGCGACTGGCCAGTGGCAGAAAAGCAACATCATATAGTTAATCAGCATATATATCCATCACAAGTTACGTCAAGTTTTTATTACATCTTCACTTCTCACTGGGAAAATAACTGTTCAGTTTCTTTTGGGGTTGAGTGGCTTTTCTGAACACAAAGTGAAAAAAAATGCAGGAGGAGGAGAATCACTAACCTGAAACCTTTAAGAAAAATACTTGAGATTTTAGGGGAGTCCCGAGCTGTTGAGTCCTCTATTTGCGCTACTTTATTAGGTGCCTTATGCATGAATTATAGTAACTTTCTCCCTATATCATGGTGCGCTAGCCTTAAAAATTATCCCTTTCTGCTTTTCTTTGCCAGGAAAGGCATAACATGACTTGTTTGGGAGATGCTTTCAGCATAACTCAGAAGAAAGAGAAGACAGATAAAAGTTACGCCCAGACTGACCCATTTGCTTAACCATCAAACAGCATTTGCCTGCTTCCAAAATTAACGAAAACCAGCAGTAATCAAGTCCGAGCTCAAACTGTCGAGTCAGAAAAACAGGAACTGTGCTCTAGAACTGGGGTTTCGTATTTCCCCTTCTGAACTAACACTATATTTTGCGTCTAAGAGACCATGACACACAGCATCTTCCGAATTTGGGGGGGGAGGGGGGTAAACTTCAAATCAATTATTTGCCTCAAGGACTCGGTTCTAACTTCAACTAAACAGAGAAAGTAGCTTCACACAATGTGTGCTCCTTGTCACAGTTCTACGAATGAGAAAACGCAGGAGAGCACACACAGCTGCAACGGGAGGGCTACCAGAGGTCCTCCCCCGAAACTCCAACACCAGCAAATTAGGAAAGACTGAGGAAGAAAAAAAAGAAGAGAAGGAGAGAGGCGAGTCTGAGGAACTTTAAATCACACCTCTCCCCTGTTTTTATACACTGTGATGAAATTAGATATTTTACAGCAATTCCAAAGCCTGGATTTCAAAACTAAAAATTATGGAGAAAAGGAACTTTTAAAAACCAGCCGCACATTTCATACTTCACTCCAGGTCTGCGGCCAGAAAATTTGCAAACACCACTGTGCAGCTATTGTAGGCGATAAATATTTAACTGTAGGGGGCAACAGGTCCTACAAATAATATTTAGAGGGAAAAAAGCTTCAGGGAGCAAATCAGTCTGTTAAAGCATATGCACTTCTGTAGAAAATAATGACTAATAAAAGCAGAGAGTGCACCGTGCGTACACCAACTGCCGAGCACACCGCCTGCCAGCTCCGCGGTCCAAGATGGCTACCGAAGCCTTGGCTCTAAGCACTCCGAACCATAAAAGTACTTCCTTCCTTCTGTCCTTAGCAGCAACTTCGAAAATTCATTGCAAGTTAACACGCAGGAATCTCACCAACCAAACCTCTTGCAGATGTCAGCGTGTTGTTGGTTTATCCTAACACAAATAGCCCCAGTCTTCAACTGTTCAGCCCTGACAAAAACTAGCAACACCACATCGGGCATTCCTCCTCGTCTACCCAAGCCCCGTGGATTTTGGGGAGACTACAAGCTTCACGCCAAACCACTGCCAGAAATTGCCAAAAGGCTGTTATCCCATGGAAAACCGACTCGAACTCAAAATGCGTAAACATATTAAAAGACTCACAACGCTTGACTAGTGTCAGAATTTAAACAGCAGTCAAAAAAACTACTGATTTGTAACCTAACACACTGAAAGCATTTTAGTCAACATCAAACAAATATTAGTTACATTTAGCAGATCACTGTATTGAAAGGTTGATTAGAGACTTCAGAGAAAACTCACAGAAACTGGTTACAAGTGATCTCTACAAACCTTTTTTTTTTCAGAAAACATTATCTGTAATTCCTGTAGTAACTCGGATGTATCACCCCTCCAGCAGTTTTCTTAAGCAATCTGAGAATCACCATACGAACTACACAAAGAGGAAACAGCCCATTTTTCAAACAACTAACCAAAACTCTTGCCCTGTGTCTTCCAACCTAGAAATTTCGCTGTAAGTAAGCTTCATTTCTGCCTTCGTGTTTATGCCACGGAGTAAAAATCAGTTCATTTTCTCAAATGGTTAAACGCACATAAATTGTACTTAACCAGAAATTACAAAGCCAACTTTTATGTATGTGACTTCTGTGCATATGCAGTGGTAATCTTTAATATGCAAGGTTATTTGCAGTTAAAAACAGTCAACCGCACTTCTTTATGCCATTCTAGACCAAGTCTTTCTATGCAAATAGAAAAAAAAAATAATTCTCTCATTCTTTAGGGAAAATAAACTCAAAAATCCCCAGTGTGCTGTCAGTCTATAGAGACTCCACAAGCCAGCAGTGCAGAACTTGTCACTCTGACGTCTGTGCTTCACGATGACTCACACCACAACACACAACCACCCACCCAGCGAACATCACCTTTCCGCCTCCCCGCATGCTGTGCTGGAGGCTCCTGGCACCACTCCTCGAGCGTCCCGAGGATTTCACAGATCACATTCAAACGCAGCCGCCGATCTGACAGCAGTACTCCATCCTCGCAGGCTTCCGAGGCATGAAGCGGGGAGGAAGAGGGGATTTCAGCGCTCCCCGCAATTTCTCCTTTCCACGCCAGAATACGTCTCATGCCAGCACTCAGGACGCGAAACCATCTTTGGAGATATATTTAATAGTTTCTGCTCTGGTAGGATCTGCACCTACATGGAACAAGGACATTCACACCGTGCCCGTTCCACGCCACCCCTCTCAAACTACAGCTCTCGAGCAGAAAAAGAGGTTCTTGATAATCCTTGTCAAAAGGGCTCATGCACAATTTTATTTTTTTTTAAATCCACGACACCTATGCTTATGAAAACAACAGATTTCTCACTTTCTGTTTTCTTACCAAGCCACCAGAATGCTCGCTCTCAGTATCCACTGGCTTCCAACAAGAACCCATAGCCTTTTTTTCCCCCCTTCTCCAGTGTTCAGTGTACAATTAATCTCTTAATCTCTTTTGAAAATCTGAAAGTCTAGTGGAACACGACATGCAAAAAACACTCTCACGAGCAAATTCACCTGAATTTAAGCAAAAAGGCTACAAGACTTTTCCACAAAATCACCATGCGCAGAATTCAATTCCTAACACCTGTAAAGAGAGGAATCTGCGTGCCTCTATTTCCTTATCAATCATAGCAAGGAGGCAAAAGTACACTTGGAGATTCAAGAGAGATTCAGAAAAACTGCTGTTATTTTCTTCCCTTTGGTGATAACAGAAGACCTGATATGTTAAGTGTTAAACACATCAGAAATACCACACCGCTTTTTTTTTGTCTCAAGAAATTCTGAGAGCTAATGGATTGTGACCAGAAGTCACTGAAACTGGGGCAAAGGACTTCATTTAGGCTGCTTTACACTTTATTTTCTGCTAGCTACCATCACATACTTAGCCTAGATTCCTGAAAAATACTTTTGACAAAAACTCTGAAAGAGCCACCCTGCCATTTTAGCTAGGAATGATGAAAGCTTAATTGAGAATTACAGAAGCCAAAACCACCATCTTCAAATCCTGTAGATTCTTTTCTGTTTACTGTAACAAGAGAGCAAACAGATGTGGCAAGGGAAACTGAATAAGCATACCAGATATTCCAACAACAAGCCATTCCTTACTCGTTAGCATCATTTTTGTTTTTATTGAGGATTGAAACACACAGATTTAATCACAGAATGGTTCAGGTTGCAAGGGACCTTAAAGCCCACCTCGTTCCAACCCCCCTGCCATGGGCAGGGACCCCTTCCACCAGACCAGGGTGCTCCAAGCCCCGTCCAACCTGGCCTTGAACCCTGTCAGGGAAGGGGCAGCCACAAGTGAATCTGGCAATAAATCCAACGACAGAATTCAACTCAAAATGGACATATCGAGGAGTTAATTTTATTAAACAGCAACTTCCGTGTCACGGAACGGCTGAGGTGGGCAGGAACCTCCTGGATCACCTGCTCCAAGGCCTGCTCAGGCAGGGGCAGCTGGAGGAGGCTGCCAGGATGTCCCCAGCTGGGTTGATCTCTCCGCAGAGACTCCACAACACGTCTGGGCAGCCCGGGCCAGCGTCTGACCGCCCTCACTGCACTAACGTGTCACACGAAAGAGGCTGCAGCCCCTTCATCAAGAAAGAACTGTTTGGTGTACAAATTACGGGTTACTGGTTCTCTTAAGCAAGATGACATTTTGCCTTACAAAAAACAAATCGGGATCAAATTAGGATTTTTCTTTGCCTAAATCCAGCGCCTTCAACTTAGAACAAGATCACAGCTATAAAATCACAATACGAAAGAGAAAAGAACACAGAATTATTGGAAAATTAATTGGACTGAGCCCCCTCCATTACTCAAGCTCATGCATGAAAAAACAGGTAATTTTCTAAGGTTCCAGCTTCTCGAAATGAACAAGACCAAATGCAAATCAAACCAGGAAGATAAAACCTCAGCTGTAAACTATAAAAACTTGATGCAGGACTTCACATGCAAAATCAAGACAGAACTCTATAACAGCGTTTCTAAGTCATCAGTTTATTGCAGAATGCTTGCTACTGAAGAGCACCCACCACGCCAGGCATCTCCACAGCCCTTGAGTTCTCAGGTCAAATCCCCAATAAGGTACCTTCTCCTCCTATCCCTTCAAAAGACATTTTGTAGCTCACTCCTAATTATGGATGAGACTAACACAGATGAGGCAAAGGGAATTGGCTCATTTCAGCACATTTTGTAACGGGATGTTCATGGGATAGACTGCTAGCTGCTCTACAGGACCATGCCATACTACCCATCCTTAAGAAGAGTTTGATTCTAAATTAGGTCCCGAAAAATTAATCTCTGTTAACACAGAGATATAACATTATTAAGCTTCTTCAGCCTTTGGTTGGGGCTCAGCAAATTATACGTTAGTGTTTGAATGCTGCGCCCTCTCTATGAGTACACACCATGAGATGCCCCACTAAAATCAGTAGAATAGCTTTGTAGGACCGTGAGTGTGTATTCGTTCACAAGAGCAGGATCATTATGTCAGTCTTGCCTGCTAATTAAACTACTCTCAACTTTCCCTCTCTCTAAAACTGAGTAACAATAGGTTTTGAAAACCAAATGGTCTGGGAAAGATGCTGATCTCCACCGATTTTCACAGAATCCCAGGGTAGCACGGGTTGGCAGGGACCTCTGGGGATACCCCATTCCAACCCCCTGCCAAAGCACGGTCACCCAGAGCAGGCTGCACAGCACCGCGTCCAGGCGCGGTTTGAATATCTCCAGAGAAGGAGACTCCACAGCCCCTCTGGGCAGCCTGGGCCAGGGCTCCGTCACCCTCAGAGGGAAGAAGTTCTTCCTCGGCTTCAGCTGGAACTTCCTCTGCTTCAGTTTGTGCCCGTTGCCCTTGTCCTGTCGTTGGGCACCACTGCAAAGAGTCTGGCCCCATCCTCTTGACCCCCACCCTGAAGATACTTAGAGGCATTTCGAAGGTCCCCTCTCAACAGACCTCTGTTGTGGTCTCCTTGGTGATTACCGAAATTAGAGCACCCGTATCAATAACAAAATTTACAGAAATTTCCCTTGGTCCCACCAGAGTGGCGATGACAGGCTCGGGAGTTCTACCAGAGAGCCACTGTACAGCCGGTACCCTCTGGGCAGGGTGGCTCAGAACCCTCCTCGGGGATACGCGTTTTCGCCCAAGCATCTGCTGAATCGCTGAGCTCCTGCTGTGGAGCTCAGGGGGCGTTTTTAAAAGGGGTTGCTTTCTTTTCTGCCAGCTGACCTTTCTCTGTTGGATTGAACTTGTGGCTTAACCCCTCCACCGGAACTCTGGCGTCAGTCGTGAGTGTGCCAATCAACACGTGCCGTGGTATCCCCATAGCTCGGGCTTTACGCCAGAGCTCATTACACTCCATATCAAATTTTAATTTGAACTTGGGCTTAGTCTTAGGGCTGTGAATCTGGTCAACTCACCAGGGTGATGGACCTGATAACTGGGAGGATCCGACCCATTCAATCCGATGCCCATAGCTCTCTGTGTCTTCTACAAATTCACTCCAAGTGATTACTTGATTTTGATCTTGGTCCTGATCCTGATCTTGCCCTCAATGTGGGTGTCGGCCTCATCTGAGTCGCGTGATTTGAAGTTGATCTTGTACATTGGCCACCTATGATTTTAACCTGCCTGGGAGGCCGCAGATCAGCGGAGTTAATCTTGCCGGATCTATCGGGGCTGACACTGGGGACCTTGCTAACACATTCCGCCCATGCATTGCTTGTGTGAGGGCGGCAGCCTTGTGTACAGGTGTCACCAAACCAGAGAACCCAGGGGTTTTATAAGAAGAGGTTCTCCTCCACCTTGTGGGTTCATGCCAGCAGCCCAATAAGCAGCCCATGTAGTTAATTATGATCACCTGGAGTAATAGTTAGTAGTAGTTCCTCCAGGACCCCAGCAGCCTCCTACTTCTTCCTCATCGAAGAGGATTTGGTGTCCCCTGGCGAGGGAGACTCAACATACAGATTCCATCTCAAACTCCTCCGGACGCCTGGAGGATTTTTCCTGCCATTTTGCCAATTCAGCAGGAGA
>Ga0065711_1035746_pt1 | contig 21889 bp, 17 predicted proteins | sample Hoacrofraction12_FD_59098 | JGI IMG/M metagenome (GOLD analysis project Ga0065711, IMG submission 59098) | Hoatzin crop microbial communities from Cojedes, Venezuela - Epithelial fraction 12 v2 (version 2) | ecosystem: Host-associated > Birds > Digestive system > Esophagus > Crop | place... | reverse complement strand
ATTTCCCAGTGTATTGTGTATTTCTTCCCTTCTCTTCCTTTCCTTTTGCTTTTGTTCAAGAGTTGGGCTTCTGTAGCTAGGATTGTTTTGTAACTTGTCAGAGAGCCTGTGATTACAAAGGCTGCTCCAGCAAAGTTTTAAATAGCCTGACTTGTAGAGGTTTGTCATATCTAAGCACGACGGGTAAGACCTTGTGCTGGGGACTTGCCACTCCGTGATAGCAAGTGAGAGACAGCCTTGGAAACAGAAGCTGCACTTTTTTTAATCTGCATAGTTCTTTTTATTTTCTGCCCCATTCAAACTTGCTTTATCTTTGAGGAAAGAGGATCAAGCTACAACAGAAATGGCAGTAGCAACAATAATTCCAGCTTACTTCAACATCTGTTTTTCTTTGCTATCAGAAGGCCCCCTGTTTTCCTTGTTAGCACCCTCTGATAGGCTTGCCAAGCAGCATGCTTTGTGTGTTAAAACTCTGGTGGCAAAAGAAAAAGGGAATAACAGAGGCTCTGGGAAAAAGGAGAAAACTATATTTTATTCTGTAACTTCCACGTGCTTTCCCTGCTTTTCTTTTCTGTCCTGCCCTTGTAATAATAAGTTATGAAAACTATTATTCTATGATTGTTTTCCATGTGATTAAGGAGGCTAAAGTCTTCGGTCTTGGAATCCCAAGATCAATCCAAAAATCTAATGTCCAAAACCAAGATCACACAAACAACTTTGTCTCTCTTGGCCTGTTTCTATAGTCAAAACCAGCAAGGCAGTGCTTAGATGCAGGTCTCATAAAAAGTTTCTCCAGTGCAGCACTAGAAGAATGGTAGAATATAAGCTTTAAAATTAAAATATCTGTATATAATAAGGTTGCTTTTTTTGCTACAGAAACATGGCCCACCTCCCATCCACAGGATTGTCTTTACAAATAATATAAAAACAAAATATATAGCTCAATTTGGCCCTTGGAAAAGAGCAGAGCTTGAGAAAGGACAGGTAACTTTGGGGCCCATTTAAACCATGCAAAGCATTTCATAATTTTTAGACTTCATCACTTGGTATGGGTCTAGACCCATCAAGGCTTCTAAAGCATTTGAAAAGTGAATCTTACTAAGACTTAAATGTCATCTTCTAAGCCGGTGGTAAAGAAAGAAAAGGGACACTGTGAGCTTTATGACTACTTCAAGATTTATGATGAACCAAGATAACTCAGCTTTAATGTTTGTGAGTAAGCTAGTGTCTTTTGCTAAAAGATGAGATGAATTGGCCCCGAAGTATCATGCATGCTTGAGGAGTCTTGGCACAGTGGAGCCCACCTGGCTGTGGCCTTTGGGCGTGACCTGTGTCTCTGGCTACCACAACAGCCTCTGTCTCTGAGGTGCAGCTTTCCAGGTAATGGGTTTTTAGCCTGTGACTGCCTTCTCAAGTGTAGGAGGAGGCTTTCTTCGGAAACCGAAAGGGCTTGTTTTCTTACGAACCTTTCAGACCATTCTGGAGTGACAGTGAGTCATCCTTTCATGAAGGCTCTTTATGGAAATCATATAGTGAGTTTAATTTGCACATAAGGTGTGATTTGCACAGAACAGTAAATAAATACTTTTAGCATTCTTTGTTCTGAGCACGAAGGTTGAATACGGAGCTGAGCAGAATTTGTTTCATGTCTTTGTGGTACATATTTGAAAGTGTCACTGTTCCTAGTGGTTAGGGCAAGAGATAGTAAAGGTTTCTGGCTTCCACGGAGATAGAGGATGTCTTTGGGATTTGGGGGAATAAGTCAACTGTCAATATATACCAAACATATGGATTCATGAGGGATACTAGCCACATCAGGGAAAATACCTTGCACCTTTTGCTAGATTTGTATCCCTGAAATAATTTAAGAACTAAATATATCATAACAATGTTATAGGCCTCTTTCTCAATGAAAATGATACAAAACAGTAACAACCACATGTGCGAAGCTGTTTTCTCCCTGCGCACAATGTTTGCAGTGTTACAATACTGGGAACATTTTTCGTACCCATATTTTGAAAAGGCTGTTTGGAAGCCACAGGGAATATAGAAAAAGCCACCAAAATAATCTGAAAGCTGGAAAAAATTTTCTTTGTTTAGTTTCCTGAGAAAAGCCAACCTCATTGTGATGTGATTAGAGTACCTGAAAGCCATACAATGCCTGGAAATGGAAGCTAGAGAATGTCCAGGTAGAAACACACCATTGCAAGCAGTGCAACAGAGATGCCATCCATCCCAATAAATGGATGTTTTTGGGGGTGTGTGGATTCAAAACATCTCTTAAAGGCAAAAACCCAGAGGGCATGAACATTTAAGCTAGATAAAAACACCACTGAAGATCAATGTCATTAGGTATCATGCAGATCAAAATGTTGAACAGTGTGCTCACAGTCCAGCGGCACAACTATCCATCCCATTAGCATCAAGTCCATCACCCTCCAAATGATCTTTTTTTTGTTTTTTTCTTTTAAAGAACCATATGTACTGAAGAAATACATTACTTCCAGATGGCAAGCAGGGCTTCTAATTGGGATCAACATGCAAACTAAAGTTAGAATTTTTGGAGTGATGATAACAATCTTTCAGACATTGTATCTTCACTTTAAACAGGGAATATCCAAATTTTTGAAAGATGTAATTCTGAATCTGAAGAAAAAAAAATATTTGTTGTCTTTTTAATGTTTTTTTTGGTGTTTATGTTAGTGCTGGAAATGATTATTTACTATTGAGTGACATCTAGTGGATCTGGTGCTGAATATCAACATCTCAACGATAAAAACCTTTTCAAACAAGTCAGAGTTGTAATGCTAGCAAAGTGACCACGTAATTAAAATAGTTGACATTGTAGCAACACGTAGGTAACAAGCCAGGTAGACTGAATCCAACTCTTCAAGAAAACTGAAACTTTAGCAAATCTGAACATGTCAGATTTCTATTTTTTAGATCCCTCTAATACTCTGTAATAAACAAAAACCAAACCCATACTACTTGCTGCACATTTTGGATCATCTATTCTACTTTCATATAATCTACATTCTAATCTACACGCGTATACCCTTTGCCAGCCCACTCACTGTAAATTACAATCGCATAGTAGCACTCATATGGGGAAGAGGGGCTCCTGATGCGTTTTGGATGGATATTTTTCCTTTTTCATTTCACTTTTCACTTCCATTTCATTTTTCACAATTGAATATGAACTTATTTTTGAGGCTTGCTGGCTATAATCAGTCTGGAGTTGACATTCCAGGTTGCTTTACAGTGAGTTGATGACAGAAAAATGGTGGTTTTTCAGAAGAGACTGTTGAAGAAGAGTACCTGGCATGCTTACCTGCCTTAATATTCTTTTTGGGAAAACGTATTTCTGGGAAGACCACGTTTCAGAAATTTAGATAAAAAGACTTCAATTTCTGAAGCTGAAAGAAAAAAATGTCAGCAGAAAGCTCTTATATTCTAAAGGCATGATTTATCTGGTGCCTTACCGTTAACTTTACTCATCATTAAGCATGTAATTGTAAACTCTGGATTTTTCACCTTGGCTACAGAACTCTCACAGGGATTTGTAGAACCCTTTAAGCTCACATTTATTAATTTTATTTTACACAAGTCTGTAAACGTAAATTCACTTTTTTACACATTTAATGTATGCAATTTAAACAAGTCTCTGGATATGACAAAACACTGCTATTGCATTGATAAGCTAACTCTGAAAGTCGTTAACACGGGGTTTAAGGGGGAAGTGGTAGAGAGTAATATGTTTTGATTACTCCTGGATTTTTATAGAGAAATATAAATCTTATGTAGTCAGAATGTTGAGATAAATAATTTCATCTTTTGTATCTATTCTGCAGATAAGGTAAAAGAAATATAGATTAGACAGACACAGTCAGTAAACACTAAATGTGAGAATAGAGTGCAGTGAGGTCAGTGATTTTATACTGATATTTTGTACTTGAGAGGATTTTTTTATTCATGAATTAGATTTTAGAGACATATGCTGTTTTGGTTTCTCTGTGATTTTGAAGATTGGCATTCTGTAACTTCATCTGTACCCACCAGCTGTTTGGGGGTTTTTTTTTTGTCCCCGAAGTCCAGTAAGATGTTGGTTGTTCAGAGTGCAGATATTCCAGGGTACGTCCCTCCTGGAGATGCCGCTCCATGGCCTCCACCTGTCTTTATCTGCAATCTCATGCTCTCTTGATGCGGTCAGAAGTGGAAGCTGGAGCTGCTGCAGTTACTGCTCCTGCTCAGACCAGAGCCAGAATGGCTGAGCCTTGTGGCAGGTGGTTTGCAAAGCTGCAGCCATCTGGCAGCAAAATTTCAACTAACTGTTTAGAAGCCACTGCACATTCCTACCAATAAGTAAATCAGAGTGCAGCAGTGCTTCATCCATAATTGTCTATTAAGACTGGGAAATCAATATCAGATACCCATAAGAGGTGGAGAAGTGGACCCCAGGTTGCAAGGAAGGATTTAGAAGTTGTTCAGATTTTAACTCCCCATCCCCCACCCCCCACCCCAATCCCGAATTCAGTGATGATCTATATTTAAAAGGCATTTATCTGATTTATTCTTGTCTTTCCATAAAACCTACACTGTATTTGCACGTGCATATACCTTTTCATAATAACTGCTTGTCTTTCTGTGACATCTTGTACATGCCTGTAGTCTGGGGCTAAGCTTCTATTTTAGAAGAAATGATATTTTTAAGATACAAGACTGCTTTCTCTTTCATTGTATATTATGTTCAGGTTCACTAAACAGGTGAACTGAATAGCTTAATCTCTATAAAATTTATGTGTTACAGATTAACTAATTCCATCAATACCGAATTTACTTGTGTAACATAGGATCAAAGTTAAGGAAATAACAATAATAAAAATTTAAAAATCTTGATTTGATGTATCTTGATTGTAAGTCAGAGTTTTTTTCCCTAGAAACATTTTCAGTGTCAAGTTGTAAGGAATATTTATGACCCAAAAGTGAGCTGCTCCCCCACTGGGAGATAAATTAGTGATGCATTCTGTTTTATTCAAAATACCTACCAAAATCATAGAATCATACAATCATTAAGATTGGAAAATACCTCTAAGATCATGAAGTCCAACCGTCAAACCAACACCCCCATGTCTACTAAACCATATCCCTAAGTGCCACATCTACATGTTTTTTGAACACCTCCAGGGATGGTGACTCAACCACATCCCTGCGCAGACTATTCCAATGTCTGACCACTCTTTCAGTAAAGAAATTTTTCCTAATATTCAATCTAAAACTCTCCTAATGCAATTTGAAGCCATTTCCTCTCGTCGTGTCGCTAGTTACCTGGGAGAAGAGACCAACACCCGCCTCACTACAACCTCCTTTCAGGGAGTTGCAGAGAGCAAGAAGGTCCCCCCTCAGCCTCCTCTTCTCCAGACTCAACAGCCCCAACTCCCTCAGCCACTCCTCATAAGACTGTTTTCTAGACTCCTCACCAGCCTCATTGCCCTTCGCTGGACACACTCCAGCACCTCAATGTCCTTGTTGTAGTGAGGGGCCCAAAACTGAACACAGTACTCCAAGTGCAGCCTCACCAGTGCCGAGACAGAGGCACGATCACCTCCCTACTCCTGCTGGCCACACTATTCCTGATACAAGCCAGGATGCCATTGGCCTTCTTGGCCAGCTGGGCAACCTGCTGGCTCATGTTCAGCTGGCCATCGACCAACACCCCAAGGTCCTTTTCTGCTGGGCAGCTTTCCAGCCACTCTTCCCCAAGCCTGTAGTGTTGCATGGGTTTGTTGTGACCCAAGTGCATGACCTGGCATCTGGCCTTGTTGAACTTCATACAGTTGGCCTCAGCCCATCGATCCAGTCTGCAGAGCCTTCCTACCCTTTAGCAGATTGACGCTCTCACCCGACTTGGTGTCACCTGCAAACTTACTGAGGGAGCACTCAATCCCCTCATCCAGATCATTGATAAAGATGTTAAACAAGACTGGACCCAAAACTGAGCCCTGGGGGACATCACTTGTGACCGGCCGCCAGCTGGACTTAACTCCATTCACCACCACTCTCTGTGCTCGGCCATTCAGCCACTTCTTTATCCAGCAAAGATTACACCCATCCAAACCATAGGCAGCTAGTTTCTCCAGGAGGGTGCTGTGGGGGACAGTGTCAAAGGCCTTACTTAAGTCTAGGTAGACAACATCCACAGCCTTTCTCTCATCCACTAGGCAGGTCACCTGATCATAGCAGGAGATCAGGTTGGTCAAGGAGATCATGTATCAGTGCAGCCAACTCTTAAAATTTTATCATCTGTTTTGTGATGCCTGGTGTTTATATTGAACCCATTCAATAAAGATAGTATTTTCTCAGACTTCTTAGATTTTTTTGTGGAGGAAATTTGTGACCATTTTAGAGGCAAGCTTTAAAAATGTGTGAGTCTCCTGGTATTCATAAATGACAAAGCAAACCAGCAGGCCTCAAATTTCTGATGCAGCCTGAGCAGAGTTGAGCAGACAACACATGTGGCTTGTGAATTAGGAAGTGCTTCACCTGACACAACGGAAAATTAGCTGAGACCCAACGCTGCAGCAGGAGCCACTCCCCACTAGAAAGCGAAGTTGAACATTTTGTGCTATTGCACAGCTAGGGCTGGAGAACAGAGGGCTTTGCAGGAGCTAGTGTGTGAAGAGCTGAGTTCCCATCCTGTGTCTGCTGTTGCTGTAGCTGAAGTACTCCTGCAGCCTTTTAGTGGAATAAACTTGGGAGAAGTAATTTACGCTTTTGACTCAGCTCCTCGATACATTCCTCTCCGATTACTGATCATTATACACATTTTCTTTCTCTTAGTCCCTTTTTTTTTATGCCAGCCCTCAGCTCTGATCTGAAAACTGGCACGTACCTGGAGACATGTCTACAGATGTGCTTGGAGTTTGCTGAGCCCTTCAGAGGAGGTAGGGACTGACACTCTGCCTTGCAAAGCTGGGACCAGCTGTGACCTTCAGGACTGTTGGGTCGTGGGTTTCACATCAGTGCTGCTCCTGATTTCAAATCACTGCTCAGCTGCAAGTGCACAAACGGGGTGGCCTCCGCATGAACAGTAGGAGTAATAACAAATGCAAATAAAGAGGCTGCTCTCACTTGCCAGGGCAGCTGGATACCAACAGCTTCTTTTGAGCTTCATAACCCAAGAATGTGGAACTTATATGAGACACAAAGTGCGGCTGAAATGCAAGGTACACTGGCTTAGGGTTTGGAACCATGTTTATGTGGCTTGTGGGCTGGAGCTGATTCACACCTGTACAACGGGGAGTGTGTAGCACTGTTTAGACCTGCTATTAGTCTGAAGACATCTCTTTGTGGCTCTGGTCATGTGTATGCTACAAAATTGACAGTATTCAATTCCAACAAACACCCCAGGGAAAAAGATGGAGCTCCGAACCGGAATAAGGTTTGCTGGAGGGTGGGGATTTTTTGCTGTTGCTGCTATTTTAATAGCCAATCTGGACACTGACTGTATTTTTTTTTTTAACATCTTTGTTTATCAAATTGGACTGGCCTGGACCACAAAGTCCAGGAACCAGTCCTGAGGTTGTGCACTTTTCCTCCTGCCACATGCAAATACAGACATGCTGTTGTCCTCAGAAAGGAAAGACGAGAGAAGTCTTGCTTCACAGCAATTTTATAGCAAGGGAATTTTGAAAACAGTTTGCTGAATGTTTAACTTTGCAGATACTTGAAGTATAAAAGGTTTGGGCATTTGTATTTATTTTTTTATTTTAGGGATCAATATCTCATCTACTTCAAATACTGTTAGACTCATACTTGCCAAAAAAGTTTCCACTCAAAATCTATTTTTTCTCTGCATGTACATAAAGAATTTCTACTTTCAGTTATTTAGCTATTGATGATTCAGAGTAAAAATAAAAAAAATTGATTTTTTTTTTTTTTTACTGCTACTAAGCCTGCACTACCTGTGGTTTTAAGTGTTGCCTTAGACAGTGTACTTGAAACCTTATTTGGATACTCATTCACAGAGTGTAGATTTGTGAAGATAAAAGACTCTCAATGTCACAAGTTCCTGTTTTCAGAACAGAAATAACTGACATCTTTCTTTTCTTGTTAAGCACAGTCTGGGAAACAAAAACAGGTGAGCTATAAAATAATTCCCCAACATAAGTTTTTTTGGTTTTTTTTGTTTGGATTTTTTTTGTCAGGAACCTCTGATCCTGCAAATTAACCCTTGCAGGAGAATTCCTATTGCTGTGCCAGATCCTACTATCATTAAAGCCAGACATTTATCAAGATGTGGGTCATCATTTCTGATTTCAGCAAATCTACTTTTTGCTGAAAATGTCTTATTAAAAGCAACTGTGCTAAAGCTCATAAACACCGTGATATTGCTTTGCAATGCTTTGCGATACTTTGCTTTGCAGATATCCAGCCACACACAAAAAGAGAGGCATTGGAAAAAGTGTTTCACACCAAAGCTGCAACTGGAGTAGAAGATGCAGTGCTGAGACAGTATTGCAGTGCCACTTTCTTTATTACCATCATCTTGACCCACTCCTGTGATTCCAACAAATTACCTGAAGGAAGAGGCCACTCTTAAAAACCAGAAATCTCGACTAAGCCGCTGTTTGGGATGACACAGAAGGTCAAATCCCTCCTCCCTTTCACCCTCAGTGACTGGGGGAAATCTGCTCTTGTAGAGGATGGAGAGTTATTGTGAAAGTTTTATACCGAAAGCCCAGTGAAAGCCACGCTATTCACCAGCACAAGGGGATACTAAAAAGCATGCATGTAATTCTCCTTGTGAAGGTCAGAAATATTTTAGTTATTAGTTAGTAAAGAGTATCTTCTGGAGCATACATATATATGTTTTATGGCACATCTTGTCTTTCAGCAGTGACCAGAGTGATATCTTCCCCTTTTAGCTATGTTTTACGGCAATAATGAAGGTATGAGTGAACAAGGCAGACCTATAAGACCTGAAAATGAGACAGAGATAGAAGTTAATAATGCTTATTTTATTTTGTACAAAAAACTTAGCAGCAAGCTACTTGCTTTCATTTCAATGTACTTCGTAAGGTCAGCATTCATATACCCAAAAAAACAAAGCTGGACTTATTTTTCTTCCATTGTAAAGAACCCAAACCCTTGCTGTCTCTCAGGGTTACACTAGAACTACAATTCAGGCAGGCTCAGACCCTCAGCTTTCACAATTATTAATACAAACAGTTTGGAAGTCTTTAAAACTGTACACCATAAAGAATAGTAAGAGGCTTTCCAGCCGAACTGTACACAAGTGTCACGGTCCTGGGCAGAAGAGTCTTGTGCATGTGAATTATCCCAGTGACTTCACTGGGATTTACTCACACAGGCAGAGCTCACAAAAAAAGAGCATTTGCACTTCTGGAGCCATAGTTACTTCTTCCTTGTAGAGAGAAATAGAAAAAGGTTGGTAACCTTAACTGGCTGTACTATATGCCAAAAGCAAAAATGTCTTATTTGCAGACTGATCAATGATAATAAATCATAACAAGAAAATCAATTGTTTCATTGAATCAGGATTAAGAACAGCTAGAACTACTTGCAAAAATGCCAGAAGCAGGCAAGAAATGCCAACAGTATGAGCAGATGAACAAATTAACATCAAGAGCTATAATGTCCTTCCTGTTTTCTGATGGGCGGCAAACAAAAATACAGAATAAACACAGCAACTAGTTTTTCTGTGTCAAGGCTCTCCAACATTTAAATTATGTTCATAAATTAAATTAGACGTGTTATTGTATGCTAGTTGCTGTTAAATTGAATACTGTACTACTTGTATCAATATATTACCCAATTCCATTTCTGATTTCACCAGTGGTCATTAGTTTGCCTTTGGCATACCCTGTGGGATTTTTACACAAAACCTATTAAAAACATGTGCCTTTCCCTACAAAGTCCCACCATAAAACCAGGGTTTTGAAAGCATAACCTGTCAGAACTGCTTTTAAGAATAGTGTCCTGAAAATTTACAAGCTACCAAGGTCAAATTACAATGTTACAATCAGTGAACATGAGACTAGAGTAGACATTATTTTGTGGAGGGGGAATACTTGTACTTCTAAATCCTATCAAAATACAGTGTCCTGGCATTCACTACAGTGCTCTGTCTCTGTCTAGATGGCAGCTGGTTCCCACTGTGATGTCCAGAAGACTCTGTAAGAATTTACTGCAACAATGTGAGAGGAACATGTGAAAAATCTCTGGGCAAACCTGTGGATGCTGTCGAAAGTTCTTTCTCTGTGTGATGGCAATTTTCAGCATGATTGGAAAAGTTTTACTATTTGTTCATAATCAGGATTTTAAAACAATAAATCAAAGAAGCGTTTTGATTGTTTGGTTGCATTTACCTCTCCCTTTTCCTTTCCATTTTCGTTTTTCCCCTCCCCCCTTTTCCGTTTTTCTGTTTTTCTCCTTTTCCCTTTATCCTCTTCCCCTTTCCCCTTTTCCTTTCTTCTGTTTTTCTCCTTTTCCCTTTTTCTGCTTCCCCTTTCCATTTCCTTTTTTTGACTTTTTTTTCTTTTTTTTTTTTCTTTTTTTTTTTTTACCACAGCAAAGGACAAAGGACAAATAGCGTTTCAAGGGAGAGGTTGTGGGGTCTTTTTGGCTTTTATGGTAATGATCATCATGGAGACTCAGGGAATGTTGACTGTAAGAACTCACACTGTAGCTGATGGTGGTTATTGAACTATTGGCAAAAACAATCTTTATCTTCAGCATTCATTATTTAATAAAGATAAACATGTTTTAACAGTGTCAACTAAAAGGCTTTGTCTGAGGGTAGAAAAAGTGGTCAAGGCATATTAAGGGCAAGAGAGTCCAGCTTGGCAAACCCACACCTAACCACAAGCACTTTCTTAGTCTAGAGAAAACATGCAGTTTTAAAGAACTGACTTTCTCTTTTACCCTGCCTTGTTCAGGTTCTTGTAATGTCTTCATCAACATTCTTTCTGGAGTGCAATAAGTCACTGCGTATCTACTGCTGTGATTTTTTTCTCTCATTATTTCCCCAGGGCAAAACCAGTATTTATTTTTGTACTTTTTTTTAAAGGACTTTTAGGTTCATTCTGTATTCGTTTTAAAACATATATGTACTTGTGTATTTATGTGAGAGAAGGCAAGGTCAAAATAATTGTGGCTTGCATAAGTTGCACTAGATGGTGCTGTGCAGAAAAATATCTGAGCTAGCTCTCAGCAGTCTAACTTGGGTGCTGAAATTTGGGTAGCCACATTAGTAAGCTGTATAAAGCAGATACACATTGCTGTTTAGGATTGCACTTGATTGCTTCCTTTAGGATTGGAAAGTGGTGAGAACCATCATCTGACCAGCACTCAGGAGAGGTCAGGTCCTCCAGCCAAATGCCAGAAAAATGTAGATGTTATGTATGACCTTTACTTCAGAGTCCGAGATGGCCGTTGAGGCATGCTCTCAGCTGAGAACAAACAGGTAGGACAGAATTTTAAAAGCTATAGAAAATCACTGTAGAGAGTGGAATAAAGGTCTTATGGATCTGTTGCAGCCACAGAGATGCAGAGCACTGTTCTGAACTACATAAGGCATCAAGGTTTTCCTAGCCTGTTATAGATGTTATGAAAGTGGTACCTATGTGCTGATAAGAGAGCGCTTCACATCAGGAGGAGAAATACTCCTCCGCCCATTACTTATCAACTTTCTTGACAGACATGATCATCTGCTCAGCTATGGTGAGAAACTTGTCCAGCCTTCAGACTTTGTCTCCTTTTGGCATTTTTCCTTTTTTCCAGCTCTCAGCATGGAGCATAAGCAGAGGAAAAAGACTGAAAAGGGAACTGCAGTTTGTACTACTCTAGAGGCTGATCTCCCTCTGTAGGCAGGGGTGCTGAGCCCATGCCTTCCAGACTAGAACAGTGTGGAAAAGTGCTGTAACTTACAGCTTCAAGCTGTCCATCTTGAAAATGATCCAGACCAGTGTTCATGACGGGATGTCCATACACCCCATTCAGCCACCCTACACTTTGCAACTAGTTCAGTCCTGAACTGCCACCAACAAAATCGTTTTCCCCTAGGACAAATGGTGCACTTGCTTATCACCTAAGAGGCAAGGCCAGCTCCACAAGATATCTGTGCTCAGCCCCTCTGCAACCATGTTAGACATTTCCAGTGGCATCACTAGCTCCCTCGTCACCGTGGATTCATTCAGGACAAGCTCCTTCTACAGTTCTTCTTCCTAGCTGCTTGGGTCTACTGCTTGAATCTGGATCTATGAAAAATGGATTCATGCCATTTTATTTTATGCTAGTGTTATTCCTAAACTTCAAGAGGCATGATTTATTTTTCCATCTTTATGGTGTTCCCACTTATTCTTAAAACACATCTAAACACAGAAGATACACAGAAAGCCACATAAATGTCTTGTGAGTGAAGTATTTAAGTTAAAATTATAGTATTTTAATACTTCACATGCAAAGATCTCTTTGTAAAGTTTCCATAATGTCAGAGAAGTTTATAGAGTAAATTAGTTTGACTTCACTCAGAGTGCTAACATTTATAAATCTACAGCGCTGCCTTTCTGAATATATTTACTGCTGCAGGGAGGAAGAGGGGATCAAAGGGCTCTAACACTTATTTCTGCCATCATTTCTCATCTTCAGCACAGTTTGAGTTTTGTATACATAGCAGTTGCCTGCTCCAGAGATGTCAGAAATTATCTGGAGCCTGTTTACAGGACATTAAAATAGGATATGGACAAACCTTCAAAAGAGTAGATACTGCATATATTAAATATTAATGCCCCACCTAAGTCACGAATCAAGATTCACTTGCAGATTTATTGTATGCTGTATTTTGGGTGTGGGAATAAAACCAGAATCTGTCATTTCTGAGTGCATTTCTCCCCCACATTTTATGTTAGCCTTGACAGTAATAAAAGGAGAGAAATAAACAGTGGAATATTAGTGATCAAAAGCATCAAAACACATGAGGAAAATGTCTAATACTAAAAGATCACTAAAGTAACAGCGTCAGTAATTTCTGGTTCTGCATAGTCTTGATGCTTTGAGATGCTAAATTCCCAGATCCTGGGAGGAGTTACGAATTCATGGCGTATCACACCTATTAAATGCCAGACTACTGAGTAACATGCCCTTTTTCCCCTCAGCAAGAAAAGAATCTGTTTTTTAATTTGTCAGAAGCATTGCCTACTCTAGCATACTGCTATTTGAAAAGCCCCACCAGACTGACTTATACAATCGCAGGAGAACCTCATGGTTTTGACAAAGAATTTAATGTGACCCCTAGAAGTTCAAATCCCTCGAAAAACAAATAAAGACAGCCAACAGTTTCTCAGCCATTGATTCTTGTCATGGAGTTCATAATTTTTGAGTATTTGGGGATGATAGTACCATGAAGACCACATTCTGCCCCTACTGTCCCAGTAATTTCCCATATGATTGAATAAACCACCACCACAGCAATCTGAAGAATTGCAGATGCTCTATTTCTGGGGGAGAGCGGGGCGCAGTGAAGAATTTGCCCCTCTATTATATCTGGTTTTGGGCAATCTTAAGTATATCTGTAGTTAAACAATGAAGAAATAGATGTTGTGACATATTCTGTGAATTTAGAATTGTTGGAGATCATTCCAACCACTGGGCTTGACGTTTTCTGTAGCACAGAGCAAAAAATTTACCCACTTGTCTCTTCTTGGAGACCAGCATACCCAAAGCACAGCATTCGTTCCGAAAGATTCGTCTTGACTTAGGTACTCCCACAGTTTGCAGAAAAAGGAGAAGTCTGTTAGTACAATTATTACTGAATCTAATTAAGAATGTTAAAAATCTAGTGATGGGAGTGAGACCTCCGGAGGTGACTAACTTCTGGGCCATTCCCTTAACCAACAGCAAGCTTAGCTACACCTGCCTACTTCACGCCAGACAACTCTATCTAACTCACTTTTTCAAAGACTTCCTGTGCTGGAGGCTCTACAGCCTCCCCAGAAAGGCAGCACGTAGGAGGCAGGAGGGCCTTGGGGACCGAACTAAGGCCAGCTCTACAAAATAAAACTTCCATTTATTCTTTAAAAACATGTGAAGCAAGTTTTCAACTGGCAAACCATGGGAAGTTTTAGACAGCAGCTTTAATGGCCCCAAATTGCATCAGGGGAGGTTTAGATGGTTGGATATTATGAAAAATTTCTTTACTGAAAGCGTGGTCAGGCATTGGAACAGGCTGCCCACGGAAGTGGTGGAGTCACCATCACTGGAGGTGTTCATAAAACATGTAGGGACATGGTTTAGCAGGCATGGTGGTGTTGAATTTACGGTTGGATTTCATGATCTTAGAAGTCTTTTCCAACATTAATGATTCTATGATTCTATGATTTTGTTACAGGCACTGTCCATTTCTACATTTTACAACCTTGCCACTGTTGAAACTCCAAGGCTCCACCAATTTGTCTGGTTGGCCATAATTTGAGAAGGACTTTTTTTTGGAAGTGCAGCCAGTAGCTGTGGACTTTTATGGGAACGGGAACCTTCCCATCATCTACAGCACAGCCTGTGCTGTTCTTTCAAAGCCAGAGACAGGGTGTTCTAAAGGGATTTTAAGACTCCATCTCCTTTTGTAAAAGTTATGGAATAGAAGCAATGTAATCACTTACCCACCTATCAGCTAAAATTTTTCTACTACAGATAGGTGATAAATAAATATTATATGCTTTCTTCTGATCTTCTACCCTTATAGCTCTGAACTTCCAGTTTCATGCCTTCAGTGAAAAGAGAACATTTACAAAGCAAATGAACAAACAGTGGATACTTGTGAAAACCGGTCATATTTCAGAAAGTCACTACACATATATTTGGGGAGGTGGGAATTTCATTTTTGAACACAGCTCCCTAGGCAGCTTCCTGCACAATCTGGCATTGTCAGAGAGCAGAAAGAGATTTTAGGGGCTGTCTCACACCACAGCTACATTTCTTTAGTCACAGAAATATCCACAAATCAAGAAAACCGTGACATTTACAAGCGTTCTACCACCTTCTGTAGCTGCTGATGTTAGCATAGAAGGCAGAACTGAACATGTTAATTCCCATAAAATTGGAAAGAAATGGCTTTGTAAGAGAAATTTGCAACATGTGAGGAAATAAGCAGATACACTTTTAAAACTACAGAAGAGTGGGGTTGTGTTTCTTCCTCTTTTTAATTATCCTTTTTATTGTATGAGTTAAATTTTACCAAGTAATTTAGTAGAGCACAGTGGTATTTTATTCATTACTGAATTATGAATCTATCAACACTGTTACATTTGTTATTATTTTTATTACTGTTATTATTGTTCTAGTCCTTTATCTTCATGACCACACAATGCAGCTTCTGGAAAAGAAGTGAGTGATGGCACTGCACCACCAGCAAAATATATACATGGAAGTGTGACTAATATTTAAACATATTCACCTCTGTTCCATGCAACCCTTTAATATCACTTGCTTTTCTACTTTATGTGGTAATTTTATTTCTGTCCACTGATAATTTAGAATTGCTTTCTACATGCATCAATAAGCTCTCACTGAATTATGCAGCTGGTGTCTGAGATCATCTGCATTCAAACTTTATGGTTTCACTGACTCTTCTTACAGCATCAACATATTTCCAAGAAATTAATGTAAAATATTTACTTGTAAACTCACTTGACATCTTCCAGGAAAGGAAAGAAAGTAAAAAAATATGCATGCCACATAAGAATGTTACTAAGAGTGTTGCTGTAGCTGGATATCAGCACAGGGAACAGACTGAAACCACTAAAATGCAAGACTTAATATCAGAATGGGAATTTAGTTTTGAAAAAGAGTTTTTCAGTCTCCTGGTATCAGAAAGTAGTTACCAAGCAACACAGTGGATATTGGTAATGCAGGCAGATCTATTCAAATAAAAAATATTCAAATCAGTGTCATTATCAGGGGAGCTATGTTATTGCTGGATTCATAACTTTTGCTATCTGGACATTTTCATATTCTACTCCTTGAACAAAAATCTGCTTTTCCTGAAGAAGGTGCCCTTAATGTTACTTCTGTTAGATCGTGCTTGCAGAGATATACCACCATCTGCTGTACTTCCACCTGTATTTCCTGGGCTGATGTAGTAGTGGATGCCAACCACTGAAGGGTGAATAGATGAGAATAGATGAGGAGCAGCAAAGGAATAGCTTTTTCCTAATAATATTTTTGCAATGGTTGGAACAGGATTTCAGCAAGAGCCTTTGTGTTGAATTGTTTGGTTGTTCCTCGGGAACAGAGCAAATAAGTGGGCTGGATTCAGAATTAACTCCTTGTTACCTAGAATCAGTCCATGTTTTAGGAGAAGCAGAGTAGACAGTAAAATTGCTAAGAGCGTGTCTTGCAAACTGGCTGCAGTATGGAAAAGAGTCGTGTTACAGAGCCAGGGATTACTATTCCCTTGCTATGTGGCTTTGGGTAGATGCACCTGTGAAGTGGTTGCAGATTGTGTCAAACTGTTGGGAAAAATCACAGTCCTTCAGATTGGCTGCAAGAAGTTCTAGTGCTACTGAAAGCAGACAGCTAAATTAATGGTCATCTCCAAATGCCAGAAAACCATCCTTCTCCCTATTCGATCCAAAGATGCGAGCAATTGGAACCCCACTGGTCAGAACAACAGACTTTCATATCAATACCGCATTGAGCTGGAATGTGTAGGTGACACACAAACACATGCTATAGGCAGACAGTGATGACTGTTCCAGCACAACCCAAGTATGTAAGGTGAGTCTAGCCCAAGGAGAGGCCCTGGGAGGCCCTTTCAGAAAGGAGATTTGATTCTGACAGCAATGGAATAAGTGTAAGTTTTTGGATTCCTCTTGAAGTGGTAAAAAGGGAGACAGCCTGTTCTCGAGAAAGAGCACAATTATGATGGTGTCCTCATCAAGTTCTCCTCCTGGATGAAACAGACGTTAAGACCCTGCATCTTTTGCTTGACTGCTTGGGCCAAGTAGGGAAACGGTCCTGAGACCTGTGATAGAAGAAGGATAAAGTGGCAAGAATTCAGGAAAGAACTATAAAAAAATGACAGCTGTTTGGAAGGTCTGATTTACAGCAATATTACCCAGTCACCTAAACCTGTGTGTTGAACAAGTTGCTCTGAAGATGCCCTGAGCATCTCTCTGCATTTCAAAGAAGGGTCTGTTGTGCTGTGCTTTTTGCTTCACAAGGAGAACATTTACTTGTGGGATTTGCGGCATCCCATTTTCAGCTGGCATCTGACTCTGTAAAACGGTCAATATCCGGAACAGGTTAAAAAAAATTCAGCTTGGGCTGAATCAGCAAATTGTAAGTGTCAGCTTCTGTGAACAGTTCTGGGGCCAGCAATCATGAAAGGCTGGGGGAGACAGGAGGGCAGTCTGCTTTTGCTGTTGTTGGTCTCCTGGTTCAAACAAAGCAAACGAAGCAGACAGGGCTGCTCTACTCACCTCAGCAGTGCGAAAAGCAGGAAACAGCAACATCCAGCAGGGAGAGGATATTTGGTCTCTAGCTCTTCTTTCCTGTGAGGGCAAGGGAAGCTGGTGAAGCCAGTAACCTCTCCATTCTCCTTTTAAATTTAGGCGCATCCATTTTAACATGCGGTGCTCAGAATATCTTTTCAAATGACAGAAACACCTTTCTTTCTTAATGCAAATGCTTGTAAGGGCCAGAGTTTAGATCCTCAAGGGACGCATGCTGTGGACAATTAAAAGGTTCTGATAAACAGAAAGACAGTCTGCTATCACAGCCATCTCTCTTCATAGGCAGTGGTAAGAGCATTGCTCTTACAGGATGATAAACATACTAAGCTGGTGATTACAATTTTTAAAGGCAAACCCTGTGACAGAAATCCTCACTGCTGATCTTATCTTGTAAAGATGTTACATGCTGCATGTGTCTGAACTTCGGTCTGTGCCTATCTTCTTATAGTGTGGAGAGAAAATTGTTTGTTACAGTATTTGTACCCAATTTAATTTAAGATGAGAAATCAGTGAGTAGGAGTAGAGGGTGGAAGGAGGTGGGGGGGCAGGACCTGCTCCATTTACAGCTCTTAAAAATAGTGTGAGAAGCCAGAAACTCATACAAAACTGAACTAGCCATCATCCACACGCAATGCATTTCCAAACAGAGGATATCTACAGTACTTCCCAATTATGTTCAGTTCACTGCAGCAGGTGACCCCAATTTCTTTGAAAAATCTTTATAACAGTTCTTTTCAGAAAACCTGCATGGGGTGCTGAGAATAAAAGTCAAGGCCATAGAGTTTCACTTACTTCGGCTTCCTTCAAATAAAAGTGTGTGTATTACATGACCAGGGAGAGAGCTGGAGGACAAAGATATGACACTTGCACATGGACATTTAAAGCCAGTGGCAAGACGAGTTGAAGATTATCAAAATGAAATTTTGCAATGTCTGTTGTATTCAACACCTGGAGGGCCTACGCTCTGCCTCTATTTCTTTCTCTTATTGCTCTCAATATGCCCTGTGGCTTCTGTGGGTTGGCTTTGCTCTTGGCAGCCTGGTGGGGCTGATGCTGCCCTGGGGGCGCCGGCAGCGGTGATGTTGCCCTGGTGGCCGCCACTCGAAAGGGTACGTCATGGCTCCTGGGCTGGGGGGGACTCAGCAGTCTTGGTGCAGCGGGGAGGTATGTGCTCGCCCCAACGGGCATGCGGCCGTGTCCTACGGGTGTTCTCCTGAATGCTTTGACTCCTGCCTGCCACATACATACAGTGGGCTGCAAGGTGTGTAACTCTCTTGGAGTGTGCCTCCAAAGGAGCTTTATGGTGAGGTCCTTGATGGAGCTGTAATGGCATGGGGGGGTCCGACACCTTATAGGCAAGTCTGTACTTCGCTAAGGACTTTTCTAGCTGTATGTCTGTGCTGTTGTTATAAGACTGGGCTCATTTAGTTTCATGGGTGTTTTCAGTGCAACACAATAGAGAACATGACTGGTTTTACTTAATATTTATTTTGGTGATGTTGGCCTGCAAATGATGCAACGTAGCACAAAGGGCACAAATGAAATTTGCTGATGATACTGTGAGGAGGCACCAGTATAAAGAGCATCAGGCAGTTTTGGAGTGAGAACTGGACGACCTCAGGGAAAAAAGTACTAGTAGTGGAATTAAATTTTATAGTAGAGAGTGTAAATGGGCTTAGACTTGGGGACAATTATCACTTTTTACTTCATATTGGGAGTTCATTAGCTAGGGATGACTGACGCTGAGAAGCATCTGGGTGTATTGGCCATGGGACAACTGAGGGCCACCAATGCAGTGAAAAGGCAATGGCATTCCAAAAATGCCTCAGACAGGATATTTTCAGTAGAGATGAGGGAGAGTTCATGCCATTTAACAAGGTACTGCTGAGACCTCATCTGCAATACTGCCTCCAGTTTTAATCAGCCATATCTAAGAAAGATGAATTCAAATGGGAGCAGTTTGCAATGAAAGGCTAGGAGGTGTCTGAAAATGGAGAAAAAAAGGTTGAAAATCACCATGCTGGAGGAAAGTGTCAAACTGAGTTGGAATTATTCTTGTTCATTACTTCAGTTCTTTTTTTGTATTGTTTTAGCACTGGACATTTAAATGCTAGATAAACAAAATACGATTTGTTTTACAATGGAGAATGTCTCCTCTATCAATTTGCAATAAAAAAATGTGTCTAGCTTTGTGCTAAAATGGCCAATTTAAATTGGATTCCAAAGTTATAGTTCAGTCATCAGCTTGAAGTTTGTTGCAACATAGGCTTGAATTTCTAAAATAATTTCCAGTGGTCCATAAATCACTCTATGGAATTTGGAAATGTGTACAGGAATAGCTCCCAAGCCATCAGAAGTTAATGAAAATAAAAAAAAAAAAAAAAGAAAAAGGGAAAGAAGAATATACTTATTTTTATAGCAGCCTTAATTCATTGTTATACCTACCAGAACATATAGTATTCTTCTGCAACCATGATTGTACTTCATCATCCTTATTATGCCACCACACACTTTCTGACCAATTTATCCACATTTCACCGCTTTCCACCGCTTTCCACACAGATGCCATCTGCATGGCATGGCAGGCTTGTGCTCTGTGACCTGAAGCTGGAATAGGACATCTTGGTCGTAAACTGAAAACAAGCAGGATCCAAAACACCACAGCTGTCTCATCTCTCACCCTTTGCCCTGGGTCTCTCTGAAGGTCTGGAGCCGAGGGGTGGCAGGGTACGGGGTCTCAGCAGGCCCAAATCTCTCTCCAGCTGCCCTGTTGTCAGTGTGGGAAGCCGGCAGCTCATGACAGTGCCATCCGTCCCTGGCCTGATGGTGCTCGGCTCCCACAGAGCCAGTCTGGAGACAAGCATCAGTGGGTGACTCACAGCTTCGGCTCTGTTATATCCAGGGGGCTAGAGAGAGATGAGTCATTGCTGTCTACTCAGCATTATTACCTGAAATTTCTGTCCATTTTCCATGGACTGGATGAGGAGGAAAAGTCCCTGAGGACAGTCTCCCTAGTTTTCTTCTCCACAGCTTTTCATGAGAAGAGTGAATTTTACTTTTTGTACAGAGATCCAATTCCTAATCCTGAAAACTGCTACACTCCCTCATTTAGGCGACTGGGCCATCCCTTTACCTTAAGAAAGATAATGGGTGTTTAAGTCAAGTAAACTGTGATGTTTTTTTCTTCGAACCTGCATGTCTTCCCTAATTTTCTGTCCACCTTCTCTTCATACAAGCCTTGAACATGAGTGATGGTTCCTGTGAGATGAATCACTGTTACCTGCTCTTTTCACTTACTGCCAAAATACTCTTCTGTTTAAAGGAATTCCGGGAATTTTGATGGAAAGCTTAAATGAATGAAAGGTCTGAAGTACTGTTTTATTAAAGAAACAACAGAAGAGCAAATATTTTCTTAAAGGCATCTCAGGGCAGAGAACAGCCTGCAGCCCACATGAATAACCCTGTGTTCTGCTTTCCTCTGCCTCTTTTCTGAGGGACCCCCACTGCCCCTCCCTTCTCACATAACCTGATTTGCATCTGCTGCTTGACTAAAATTTTGGTATTCTAGTTGTGTGACAGGTGAGAGTGTGGTCATGTTTAGGGAGCCTGTACACAGAATCACACAGAATCACAGAATGGTAGGGGTTGGAAGGGACCTCTGTGGGTCGTCTAGTCCAAACCCCCTGCCGAAGCAGGGTCACCTACAGCAGGCTGCACAGGGCCGTGTCCAGGCGGGTCTTGAATATCTCCAGAGAAGGAGACTCCACAACCTCCCTGGGCAGCCTGTTCCAGTGCTCCATCACCCTTAGAGGGAAGAAGTTTTTCCTCATGTTCAGATGGAACTTCCTAGACTTCAGTTTGTGCCCATTGCCCCTTGTCCTGTCGCTGGGCACCACTGAAAAGAGTTTGGCCCCATCCTCCTGACACCCACCCTTCAGATATTTGTAAGTATATATTAGGTCTCGTCTCAGCCTTCTCTTCTTCAGGCTGAACAAGCCCAGCTCCCTCAGCCTCTCCTCGCAGGAGAGATGTTCCAGTCCCCTCACCATCCTTGTAGACCTCCGCTGGAATCTCTCCAGTAGCTCCTCATCTTTCTTGAAGTGGGGAGCCCAGAACTGGACACAGTACTCCAGATGAGGCCTCACTAGGGCAATGCAGAGGGGAAGGAGAACCTCCCTCGACCTGCTGGCCACACTCCTCCTAATGCACCCCGGAATGCCATTGGCCTTCTTAGCAGCCAGGGCACACTGCTGGCTCATGGTTAACCTGTCGTCCACCAGGACACCCAGGTCCCTCTCCACAGAGCTGCTCTCCAGCAAGTCCGCCCCAAGCCTGTACTGATGCATGGGGTTGTTCCTCCC
>Ga0065711_1035745_pt1 | contig 21889 bp, 15 predicted proteins | sample Hoacrofraction12_FD_59098 | JGI IMG/M metagenome (GOLD analysis project Ga0065711, IMG submission 59098) | Hoatzin crop microbial communities from Cojedes, Venezuela - Epithelial fraction 12 v2 (version 2) | ecosystem: Host-associated > Birds > Digestive system > Esophagus > Crop | place... | reverse complement strand
CCCCCCCCCCATCTGATTCTAAAAGTACAGGTTTTGCCTTGTAATTTGTCAGATTCACCTGTCCTGTTACACAAAACACCTTGTAGGACCCTCAGAGGCCTCTGTATGAAGGTCAGTCTCTTTTGGGCATCTGTTACACCAGCGATCATTTATGCACAGCCTGACTTTCTCCTTTTCACCAAGAGGCTTTCCCTACCCATATCTCTCTATCATTCAAACCTTTTGTCAGACATACAGACAGTGTGACTATGTGCTAGAAATATGATCTAGAGTTTATTGGACCCAAAAGGCTCTGCGCTGACAGCTGTCATGGAAGTGCACCAAGAGAGAACAAGATACATCTGCCCTGCCAGGGTCTCTTATTGCTTCTGAATTTATTCCCTGACTTTGAATCTTCTTTATGTGCTGCTGTGAATTGGCAACAGAGAAACACAGCTTGGGGAATCGTCTGTGGCTGGTGGCAGGAAGGAGCAGAAAAAATGGGATGCTGGAGCTGCTGAAATGAGAAGCTGTATTCCTTGCTGTGCTCCCAGGACTCTGCTTAGTGTCGAGGCCAGGATTACTTCTGTGAGAGCATGCAACTTGCTCCTACCCAATTCTTCCATGGCAAACTTGGAGTGAGAGCTGAGCAGGAGGCTGCAGTCAGGGATGCCTTAGTTTTCTGTGAGTGAGTAGAGCTTGTGGTGGATCCAGTGCCCAGAGCATTGCAGGGGATGCTCCATAGCTGTGTGACGAGGTAGGACATAGCGCTGCTGCCTGGACAGCCATTACCATCTTCTGACTGGAGGTCCCTGCTCTCTGCAGTGATATGGCCTGGATTAATCCCAGGATTGTGGGGATCATCGTGGAGTTTTTTTCTGGTTTTCTGTGTAGTTATTTAGTCCCTGCCTTTGCATTCACATGCTGCTCTTAATGTCTCCTTGCTTCCCTGCTGTAGCATTTGGCTTGCACCACGCTACATGGATTGGGTCCAGATGAAATATTCCTAAAGCCTCCCAGCTCAGGCACCTATCACAAAAATAAATGACCTAAGTGGGGGATCTGGCGCTGCATTTAAACTAGTTCTCTGTGTGGTTTAATTCAGGCCTCAATATTTTTGCCTGTTTCTCTAGTTTACTTTACTGAGCTCATTGCTGTGCAGCTGATGAGGATGCAGCATAAAAGCACAAAAAATAGTGACTCATAACCCTTTAGCAGCAGACTATGAGTGTAAAATATAGCACACTTTCATCATCCACAATATTTTTTGAAACAAAACAACATAGGCCAGTGAATCAGCATCAGTGTGGGTTATAGTACATGAAGTTTTATCCTGAAGCCTTCCTGCATCTGATTTTTTTTCCTTCATTTAATGAGTTTAGCTACCCTCCACCCCACCCCCCTTCGTTCTTGGTGTTGTATGCTGTAGATTTCATAGCAGCTGAGCCCCTTGGCTGGCTTATGCACGCACATATATATTCCTGTAAAATCTCCTCCACAGACAGATGGAATGCTGTCAGGCTGAGCAGTGCTTCTGTATTTACAGCAAGCCTCCACCTTAACGTTATATGTGAAGGGTAGCAGGCAGCTGGTTATTTATTGCCATAATAAGCACTGGCAAGAAAATGACAATATTTAGTACTGTGTGCTGCTTGCTGTTCTTTTCAGCATGTTGAGGGGTTTCTAGCTGTGCTCTGTATGCGTTCGTTCCTGGGTGGAGGTGGGAGCAAGTGGCAGCTTGAGTTTTGCAGGTTGACTGTATTTTATAAAGATAGCGCTGCCTATGTTACAGAGATCATCTTATTCCAAAAGTTATTTGGGTTTGTCAAGAAAGTTAGCCCTTTGCATTCCTACCTTTTATAAATGCCCGCAGACTATTTTCTACATCTCTAAGTAATAATATGATGTGTATTAGTACTAAAGGAGGTCCCAGCTTTTTGCAGGAAAGGTAGTTTGTTTTTTTTTTTAATCTCAAAAGGTGAGACAAAAAGAACCAGAAAAAAGTAAGCGTGGGAAAGCAGGCAAGTACACTATAAGACCTTCTAGATAAATTGGGACTTCGGCACTGCTGTAGTGGTCCATTTTATATGCATACTTCTATCTCAAAGAATTACGCAGAACTTGGGTTGGGTTTTTTTTTTTATAAAAAAAAGTTAAATCCAGAAAATACAAATGATCTCGAGAGGAATCTGAATGTTAATTCTGCATGTGTTGGAAGACGAGGAAATGAAGGGTAGTAGAATCGAAATCAAGCGCTTCCTTACACAGCAGATAATTAGATTAATAAAACTCAGTGCTACAGGAAATTATTGAGGCTAAGAGCTTAGCGGTATTAAGAAAGGGGATTATACACTGATTTTGATAATAAGAACAAGGTAAGTCAATAGTTCTTGCTGACACCAATGTTGCTTAGATATTGGATACATAGATTGGTGTTTCAAGGCTTGTACTAATTGCTGCGTGCTTTCTGGTGTCAGATCACACCTACATATCCCAATTATGACATCTCCCTGTTGTCATGTAGAACAGACCACAAGTGGAGGAGATATACTAGGCTACATATACTTCTGATCTAATCCTGCCTGGCACCTCCTTCCTTTCCCCTTGAGAAAGAGGAAGAGATATTCCCGCTCTGCAGATGGCAAAGCTGATACCAGTACTTTAATGGATACAACTCTTGCCTTCAACAGTCTGTACCTCATAAGTACTGTAACTTGAAAATAAATCCTTGGATAACCTGCCCAAAAGCAGAAGCAAGGAGGTTGTTGGAGTAGAGAAGCAGACAATGGAGAGTTGGAGGAGGGGACAAAGGTTTTTTTGGTCCACAGCTTAGGTTGTATTTGTGTATGAGTAAATTTTACAGTGGTATTTTACTTTGTTAATTGATAATCCACAGATAGTGTACATCAAAAATACGGTAACTTGTGCAGACCTAAGGAATACTCACCCTTAATATGCTGACCCGGTGCCTAGCCCCAAGTCCTTCTGTACTCTTCATGCTATAAACTTACTCTGAATTTAATGATTTAAGCAGTTATGGTCTATAAAGATTACAGAGAAATATATCGTCTTTACTACTGGTCATGGTGTGGCACAGGCGGGATCTGTTTCAGGATATCTAATAATCTATCAGTAATTTCTTGAAGGGGTAAACTTTCTACTGATGTGCTGAATTGAAGCAGAACCTGATTTACAGAGCTACCATCTGCAATCCCTGCTGAATATAACATTGCTCTACCTTGCTTCTGCTCTGAATGTCTAATGAGGTTATTCTAGGTTAATTTTTCTCCTGATGCAGTTTTAATTAAAATATAATGAAGGCAACAGAAGATGCAAAATAAAATAACTTGAGAAAATCCAATTCATGCTGCACTAGTGCTTTGCGGTAGGATGTTTGTTATTGCTGCTAATTATTATTTTATATGAGGCACTTGTCTAACAGCATGTGTGTGCATGTGAATCATCTGCAGAGCCTGTGGCAGCATTCCAGAAATGAAGTTAGCTCCAGTGGCTGAGTCACTGAGTTTGTGCCAGTGGGTTTCATTCCTATGTTAGACTGAACATGAGGAAATACTAGTATTCTTCAGCCCAGAAATTTTGGAATATAAAGGGAAATATTTTTGCATTGTTAAGAAATCATGTATTGCTGTTAGCTCTCAACAGTCCACTGATACGGAGCTGGTAATTTACTCCTGGTGAGGATCTAGCTCTGAATTTTTTTCTCTAAAGGGAAAGAAGAAGAATCATTCTTTTGCAGAGGAAGAAAGCAAAAATTAGGATGAAAGTTGGTTGGATCTGATATTCAGAATGTAATCATCATGCTGTATAATTAGCAACTGTGAAATGCGTACCCACCAGGATGAGTTAAACCATGTGGGGAAAGAGGGCAATCACGCGTTGTTGGCAAATGTCATTCTTCACACAGAAAACAGAATCCTGGTTTTGCCCGTGCTCTTCCCACACACACTCACAAAATATTCAGTCACTTAAATTCTTCATGACGTCTGTTGTCTTAACAATACCTGGCAATGAAATATTTGTAGATGAACCTTCCTGTTCAATTATGGATTAGTCAACTGCTGTCTCTACAGCATGCTGAAGAGCTGATCATAGAATGAGGTGATATAAAACCTAATGATATCTTTCAGGCAATAATTCACCTTTTAAAAGTGCATGTGGCTGGTTTTAATACTTCAGACTAGTCAACTGCTTTGTTACATCCTTAGTTTGCCATAATCTTCCTCCCTGTAGCATGGAACAAAACGACTGTGGTGTTTTTAGATGCCGATGTCTAACTGTGTTTGTGCTGAAGTGTTGCAGTCTGTGCTTTCTGGGATCACAGCAATGGTCTGCCCACTCTCAATCATCCTGTTAAGAAAACAAACAGTGAGCCAGTCTAGCCACTCCTTAAGTGTAAGATGATTTCAGAAGGAAATCCTTTTGAAAGAATCTGGCAGGAGTCTCTGCTGCCCGTTCACCTTTTCTCAGCTGTGTGCTAAAACCAGGATTGCCTTTCCAAACTGGTGCTAAATGAATGTGTAGTGGTCAAACTTAGCCAAATTGTGCAGCTAAGCTGTAGAATGGAGTGCAGTATTACAGAGCTGTACTACTGCAAGTAGCGGCAAATTTGACCTCCTTAGAAATACTACGATTCTATGTGCCTCAAAATCCTGTTCATCTTGGAGTAGATGTTGGTAAGACCAGAGTGATCCCAAAACAGTTGGATGGCCAAATTTGAGTGAAGATGGAATGCTCAGTTTGGTTCAGCAGCCTTAGTGAAGAGATTTACTCTGAATCTTCCAAGCTTTTTGAAGCTCTGCCAGGCAGTAGCTTGGGCCATACTTTCTCCTCGCCTCTGAAACAGACCTCCATAGCTTTTCTCAGCCAGGAAGTTACTGGCTTCTTGCAGGAGTCTGGTTCCTTCCCTTGATTATTGTATGAGAAACTAATCAGGCTTCACTTGCTGTTTTGGAAGCTATTACCTCTGATAATGTGTCTGGGGTTTTCCTTATGCAAAGTGCTGTTTACTGCTAATTTGAAAATAAATGTTTCTGCTGCTCTTTGAGGAACCAGTGTGTTCCTATGGATTTTACTTCTCTTCTGGGCACCATAACACCCCTGATTGCTCTTGCCATAGTGACTAATGAATGAGCAATAGAAATGGCCTGTTGCTTGAAACTTAGGTGGACAGTTTGGATACGTTTCTGAATATCCCAGTGCTTTGGCTCCAATATTGCATTTCCACCTGCGATGAAAGAAGGGAGCACGCGATGAAGCAGAAGCAGAGCCCATCTTCTTCAGGGATGCAGGTACCACACAAGAACTCGAGCTTTGGGTGAACGCTGCTCTGCTTAGACAACTTACTGCTGCATACAGTACCTGCCAGGCTTTCCACTGCTTTACGCCTTTACTGCCTGCACAAAGAGGAGTAATGCTCTCAGAATAAACCCTGTTGGGACTATCAAGTGTATGTCATTGGAAATATTAATGTATCAACTCAATACTCCAGATGGTCACCTACCTAGAACTTGGAGTCCACTTACTGAGGAATAATGCAGCTGGAAGGGCATATTGCCCTTACCTGTGGCAGGTTTCAGCAAGCCTCTGCTTTGATAGTAAGGCCGCGACAGTGAAAGGAACCAAAACGGGAAAGTAGATAGTGTGCCAAGTAGCACCCTTTCGTCTCTGCTTCATCTTCTTATAGTTGGACCGTGACCATGGATCTGGATGCTGCTTGGTCTTGCCAGATAGTTTGTTACAATTACTACATATTATCGCAGAACATAACTAATTAGGCAAGAGCTAAACTACTTAGGGAACTTAATTGTATCTAGAACTACAGCTGGTTGGTAATAACTCACACTAAAATTTTAATATAGTTGTCCCTGCCTCTTCTTGCTGCTGTTAGTAACCTGGAGGAGAGGTTAATGCTCTCAGTTCTGCATCTGTTACAACATCATCTGTGCGACTATGTTGATTTAACTCTTGCTTTGTCCTTTTCTGTAACGTTTTGCCCAAAACCGTCTTTGTTTTTCCTCTGGGAGTGTTTGCAGAAACATCTCTGGGTTCATTAACATTCATGCGAATATTCCCTAAAGCTCAGTGCAGGCTTTGAAAAATATCACTGTCCCAAATGTGCATTGGTGCATGTTAAGTCCTGCTTAAAGGCAAAAAAAAAAAACAGACAAAGGAGTTGCAATAACCCACCTGTTGTACTTTAGCCATACCTTGATACAAGGAGCACTCTTGGGGCTGGATGACATACAGCATGTGACATGACACCCTGCAGAGCATGTGCATCCAAAGGAGAGCATGGAAGCGAGTACTGATCGCTTCATTTTGTACAGTGTCTTAGGCTGTGGATGCGTCTCAAAATCATACTGCTCAGTGCCCAGTGGAGAAGACTTCACGTGGATGGTATAGTTCATTCAGTGGATTCATTTGAATAAATAAAACCTAGTGCACTTTTCCTATCTGTGTGGAGCTGTGGTGAATGACTTCACGGACCCCAATCTTGTGCTCGATCAGAATCATTTTGTTGCTCAAGTGAATACCTTCTATACTAATACAATAGTTACTAGAGCCAGTCAGTTTTGGATTCGTGGCTTTGCGAATGCCAGTTCACGGTTGCTGTTTTCCAGGATCTTTTGCAGCTGGCTGTGTGAAAACAGCTTCTCTCATGAGAACAGAGAAGGGAGACACAGGATGTGCTGATCCTTCAGGGTCATGAGACAGTGCTGTTCTGTCTCGAGTTCTGTGGTTTCCCACATGGAGCTTCAGGCACTAAATGAATGGTAGAGGACTCCTGGTGGGGAGGCATAGGTATGAGCGCTTGGTGAAGAGTTCAAGTCTTGCCTGGGAGATGACTAGGTTTCTCAGAAGCAGCTGTGAAATCATTTGTTGGACACGCATAGCTAATACTTTTGTTTGTCAAAACTGTGGACACCTGCCTTGAGCTTTGGACCTTTAAAATGATGGTGAGGGCAAATGGGTTTGAAAAATATTTCAGATTTTTATGCAGGTTGATTGACAGACACTGTATTAGTAATATTGATAAGCTGTTTGCCTGAGACGGGAGAAAATGAGATACAGGTTTTTTCCCATCTACTGATTAAACAGCCCTTTGCCTTAAATTTAGTTGAACTTCTCACGACTGTATCAAGAATGAACATAGATGTTTTTGGCTGAAAGCATCTTTGGGAAAGCTGTCCAAAGAAGAATTCCTCTGCTTTCTGGAGACTCCATTTGTAATTCTGCCTGCTAAGGCTTCTTTCTTCATAGTCAGCTCTTGTGCTGACCCAGTGACTAGTTCCTTGGCTGGGAGCTGGAGTGCTGCCTGCATCTCAGGGGCTCTGAGTAGCTTGTGGGTCTGCCCACTGTCAAAGCTAGCCAAATAACCCTGAGCTAGTCTAATAGTGCATCATAAAACAGATGCTGGTGAGCAGGGACACGGTGTTGCCCCATGTGAAATGCAGCACAGAGGGCACTGAAAACAGGAAAATCTTAGTGCAGTCCAGGCTACAGAAGCAGCAAATCCGAGGGGAGCAAGGGCTCTGCCAAACAACGCGTGAGCATGACAGTGAGCCGGTGTCTTGGGTTGCAGCCAGCCATTTTGGTTAAATAGTTTGTGAGGCCAGTGATCCAGGGGAGGAAGCTTGGGGCAGTGTTTTGGTGGCTCCAGTTTACAGCCCTGGCTGATGACTTTAGCTGTGGCCTTACTTTATGCTGGCCTCTGTGTCTCCCCACCTCTTTGACTGCCAGCTCTTCAGCACAGTCTGCTTTGCTCTTATCAGAAGAGGCCCCCAGCCCAGTCGCACTGCCAACGTGGCCAGTGTGGGAGCACGGTGAAGTCTAGTGGCTACTGGGGAAAGACTCGAGACCCAGGTTAGGATGGGCTGGGGTAGTGCCATGAATGTCTGCACTGATTCACAGTTACTGTGTGATGATATTGCACTTCTCTCCTCCCCTGCTACTCCTGAGCTTGCAGACAGTAGGATACCAGTGCTACAGTCTGCAGTGATCTAAGAAACAGCATTAGGAAAGTTGATATGAAGATGTTGGCATCTCTTACTAAACACTTTTTCAAGTCTCTGGATTTATGGCATCACAGAATATTGTTACTTAGATGCTCTGCTCTTTGGGTAATATTGCAGAATGAAACAGCATGTTAGCTGTAAGCAGGTATTTTATTAAAATATGTCTTAGCTTGTTCCCAGGCAAAAAAAAATTTAAAAATATTCTCCCCTTCATATGTGCTTAGTAATCTGTTAATCTGTTTTCCATCATCTTTTTAATATTTTTACAGAACTGGGGAGTGTGGGGGGGTTTTTTTAGAGGAAATTAAACTCTTTTCAGCTAGGGAGCTTTCATTAGACTTAGTCTGTAGCATGTGTGTCTAGCATCAGGAGATCCTGACACTGGGCTGTAATTGAGTTTTGCATTCTGTTTGAGGAGAGTTCATCTCAAAACCTAAAATCAAAGGGAAAAAATAATTTGTGCAGATGGTCTTCATAAAGCAAAGGCAGATTAAATCTGGTGCTGTCACAGAATTGCTCTTACAGATGCATCTGCTGCAAAATAATTACCTGTCTTGAGCCCAGTAAGTTAATCAGTGTCTTTTGTTTGTGTCTGCAGTGAAAACAGTTAAAAGCTCATCTCCCGTTTTCTAAGTAAACGTACAGATTCTCTGATTTTTTAAGGGTAATTAGATTATTTTGATATGTATCACAGTCCAAAGTGTTCCTGTTGGACAACTAGCTGTCTGTAATATAATTTACCTGTAGCCAGGATGTAATTTCTTTTCAATCACCTTTTTTGCCTTGGGCTGTTTTTTGCTAAAGAGTACAAAATCCTTTTGTCTCCTTTCACGTAAATTGCATTTTAAAAGCTTAGGGCTTTTTGTACAAACATAAGAACTGCCGTAATTTGCACTTATTTCAAATTTTCTTTAAATTCATGTCCTGCAACATGAAGGAAAATGCTGTAATGGAGTTGAGAAATACACACTGCTACTACCTTGATTGTAATCTATGAAAATCTGTGTTGGGAGTCTGTTCTCTCCAACACGGTGAGACACTTGCGTAGTGTGTAAGTGCATGCAGGTACAGGAGACCTCACTGAGATGGGCAGTGGACGTTAGAAAGCAGCTATGGACGGTGGCATGTAATTCCTAGAAGCACATCTGAAATTCCCAGTGGGCTTCCACTGTGGGATTTCCAGTAGAGATTTTCCTAGTGTGGTTTGCCAAGTCCATCAGTATGGCTCAGTAGCACACTGTGGTTTCTTGGTGGGGATAAATCCCACTGGTCCATGCTGAAGTGACTTGTGCAGGGTGGGCAATGACAGACCTGGAGAGAGCGCTCTGTTTTCCTCATGGTACACAGCAGCAGAGCCTTCTTGCTTCCTGGGATTACAGCTGCCACAGCGGGCATGGATGGTGCTGTGGTGAGCCTGTTTTCTACTCTGAAGGCTTTGCTGGAGCCTGGACAAGCCAAGCATCACACCTCACATGTGTGAACTGTTTTAACCATGGGAATGCTCATCACGCAGTTGACCACACAGTGTGAACACTGCCATAAAGAGTGAGTCTGTGAAAGGAGGCAGCATGTGCTGATGCTGTCATTTCTGCCAAGCCTCTCTGCAAGGTAGCAAACATCTTATGTCTCTCTTCCTGCTTTGCACAATCCCTGTTCCTTCAAGACAGACCACTCCTTTGCTGTCTTCAGATTGACTCTGTGCTCCCTGTAGTGTCAGTGTTTTATTGATCAGGAGCAGATTTAAAGAACTTTTCCCGTGCCTCCTTTTCCTCACAGCATGACAGGAGCATGAATAAGCCTTCACTGTTGCACTGGAGGTTAAAAAAAAAAAGAAGAAAAAACCGCCAACATCTTTGAAACTCTATAGTACATGGCAGTGATGATGCAGTTCTGTTTAAAAAGAAGAACAGGATTGCACCCCATGCTTGACCTTGCATGCCTTCTTCACGATGTCTTCACTTTGTTAGCAATTTGTGCTCTGCTTGTGCTTATATGTTGGCATTAGATCACAAGTGCTGCTGTCACTAAAATGCACCTTTTGTCGCCACTGCTGTTTAAATACCTTAATCTCTGAATGCTTTAAAGTCTGTCTGCAGCACACTGGCGTCTTATGTTTTTATTATAAAGAATGAATGACAGTTGCTTAAAGGGGAGGGGCACTAGGGCAGAACTGAGCCTCTGTGCAGACAGACAGGTTTTTGTTTTATTTTAATTCTCCATGACCTTTATTTTATCCTGATTCAATTGCTCACTCAAGGGTGCCAACCTTTTTTGTGGCCTTACTGCATTAAACATTTCTCCAGCTAGAGGAAGTGTCAGATATATCTCCTGTTGTCTTAAGAGTCATGATTAACCTTCAGCAGTGAATGTGACGAAGAAGAAGTAGAAGAATGTGAAAGTGGAAAATGGACTAATTTGTAGAGTGGAGGAAATGAAAGTCTGTAGCGCTATGATCGAAGATGTTTTAAAACTTGAGAGCTGAGGATCCCCTGAGTGTCAGTTTTATTTTCTGACAGCTGTTTCTGACTTAATTTAATTAATGGGAAATGCAGCTACCCACCTTATTTGGAAGTTGTTAATGTTCAAGTCCAAGTCATTCTTGGATATGAGCGTTTTCTGGTATGCGTTTATATCTGTAGCTACACCTTCTTTAAGAGGTGTAGCAAAGGTTTATACACTCTGCAGAAGTATGTTCCCTTAAGAGGTTACTGAGGCTTTGGGAATGGCTTATGAGAAAATGAAAGAGATTCAGGAAGCGGGTTGTCAAGGTAGTGGAATACAAATTAATTACTTACATCCTGATGTTGTCCACATTTGATCTAAAAAAACCCTATTAAGTAGCCTTTGAAGACCAATCCCGAAACCTGAGCTGAAATTGTTCGCTGGAGTCTTTGTTTCAGAATTCCCTGCTGTATTTATAAATAAAACAGATGTGTTTACTACAATCACAGAATCCAATCTGTTTGAATTACGTTTTCTTTAGGCACTTTAAAACAAAATTCTTAAGATGGACATAAATTTGGGGGGTTAAAAAAATGAAAAGTACCCAAATGTATGATCAGCTAAATTATCTGGACTGTCAAATCCCACTCTGCCAACTAATCTCAAGTAAGAATCAGGAGACTTTACACTGTACTAGAACACAGCTGTCAGGAATATCTCCAGCCTAGATATAGGAAATTAAATAGTGGTAAACTTACTGTTTTGTTTGAAAAATGGAATCTACCTTGACAGTTAAGGATCTGTTTTATATCATACACATATCATACATATCCGATTTTATTATTGGATAAAAGTGTCCAATATTAAGGCATTTATTATGTTAAATATTCACCTTTTTCTTTGAATAAGTGAATGGCTATATTGATATTATTAATTACGTTGTATTAATGTTTGCCAGGAGTGCTAATCAGTGGTGGCCCATCATTAATTCATTGACATTTTTAAAAGAAGAGGAAATGTTACTCCAAAAGATGCGTGAACTTCCATTGTTTGAACACCTGTCTGAAAACGAGATTTGATAGCTGAAGCTGGCAGCTATTTCCATGGCTAGAATGAGTGAGTTTCATGGTTTGATCAACATTGTCTTCAATTTTCTGTATTAATTTTAACCACATTGTAATTTGACTACAAGCAGCAAAATCTGAAATGGTCCAGCAGAATTTACACAGCCCCGTCATGCCAAATTTTTAGGTGGTGTTAGCCCTTCTTTCTCAATCACTGAGAAGTGGTCCAGCGGTTCAGGCTGTGCACTTGAATGTGGAAAACTTACCTTCTCCCAGACGCTCCCTGAATGATTTCAGGGCCTGAATTGGTGCTGCTTACCTAGGAATTTGGAGCTTCGTGGGTCTGAAGCCATTTTATTAATTAAACTGGGTTTTCAGGCTTCTGTAACTGTGTTGCCCCATGTTTCAGTGAGACATTCCGCTTTGTAATGACTTTTTCACCTTGTCTAGTGAACTGGCTCCCAGAGTACTAAAAGTAACTAAATACCACCCTGAAAGGGGTTAGTGTGTATACACCTTTGCCTTCCATTTCAGTGTAGACTGATTCCAAAACACGTTCTTTTTTCAAATTGTTTTTTCGCATGGGCAGGCATGCCTTTCTCAATAAGTAGAGTAATATTCACAAGCATGCTGGCCTTCATCCTACTCTTTAAAATGTACGTCCAAAAGCAAAATGCTGAGATAATCTTCACTGGTTGGGTTCAGAGTCAAAAAAACCCCAACTTTGAGCGAGGCCACCATATTGAAGGAATTTGTTGTTTCTTAAAGAATCCCCATCACTAGTCCAATGATACCTCTAAACCCGTCTGACTGGGGATTCTTGGTGCAGAAAGTTGGTTGCATGCCCAGAGAGCTAGGTTGGTTTTAGTTTGTATGTTGTTTTTAGGAATATAATTTTCATGCATTTAGCACCTGTGCTGAAGCCCCTGATTGTCTGGACTCAAAACCACTCTTTTTTTCTGTTGATTGCCCGTTTGTTCAGCTTTAGTTATGTTTATTTTCATAACTTTTATTTCTTGTCTTTTTTTCCCCTCTGATACTGTTCTGGAGAGAGGAACAGTTGCATGTGGAGACCTGTGTTCTCATTCAGATGACAAAAGAGCAATGGGAATTGCTACGTGCCCCAGTAATATTGGTTGCTTCACATTTAAAAAAAGGGCCAGGCAATTTTGAGAGTCTGATCAATAAGCTATAAATTTTGAAGTTACTGATGTTTCCCAGTATCTGGGTGTCTGTTTCTATAGTGTCTCTAGCCCATATTCAGACAACAAACTCTGAACATACATGATCATAATTCATCTCACTACTCTGTTGAAAGTCATACAAACACTCTCATATCACCTTGAAAAATAGTTGGGGTGTTGTTCTTTACTATTTGTAAATGGTGCAAATATTTACACATGCAAATATCAGATGGCTTATGAAAAACACACATTACAGTGTTCATAGATCCCAGCAGTAACCCCTAACTCTCCAGTGTTTTTAAAAGGAGTTTTATCTTTTTCCCTACCTTGCTACTTGTATGATTATTTTTGAATGAAATAGGTAGTTTTAGTTAGGCAATCTCATGGTCTAAGGTGGGGAAGAAATGTTTCCTGTAATAAAGAAACATTTGAATTGCCCTAACTTGCTCTGGCTTATCTGTCCTTTTGTTTGCCTTGTTTTGCAGGAATGAAATAATTTTTGTGTTAGTGAACGTCACAAGATGTTTTCAAGCATGTAATGCAAGATCTTAATATGTCTGGTAATGCAATATCTTAATATCTCTTCTGTGGCTTAAAAACATCTGTGTCATAGAACCGTGGTGAACAAACATTATGTGGTTGCAGTAACTATCACTAACCACAGTTCGTCAGTAGTTGAAGGTGTTACTGGAAAATCTGTCCACGCAAGTGGTTCACACACACCACCAGGCTCTTGCCTGATAAAGTCTGTGCAGCCTCTCAGCAGAGCCATCCCAGTGCAGAATTGCTGTGGGGTAATAATATGGGATGGGCAACATGGAGGGGTGATTTTTTTGCTTTTAAAGAGGATTTGGGCTCTCACTGACCTTCACTGTCTACTCAGAATTGTGTCCACTAGTAATTCAGGTGAACTGTTTGTTTTGGGGCAGAACTGAGAGGTTTGAGTGTACCCAGATCCGCCCATGGCAAAGAAATTTTCTTAAAGAGCAGGACTAATAGGCTGTGCAGCCAGCTAAAGGAATGCAAACAAATCTGGAGTGACTGAAGCCTTTTACTGTTTGGCCTTTGAGGGCAAAGCTGAATTACAGCAGGGAAATGCCTGTATTGCCAAGCCTTTCTCGTGACTGGCTGACGGGATAAAGTGAGGAGGCAGGATCGGAGACTGCTCTTGTTGCTTGCTCAGTGATTGTTCTCCTTTTTAGCTTGTAAAGTCATACTTCTTTTTAAGGGCTTTGTCCTTGCTCCCTTCTGCTGTGCGCTTCAGGTTTTTTAGTCGTTTCAGAGGCATATAGAGTCGCACAGCCATGACACCCCCTGAGAGAAATTTGGCAGCAGTTTAGTGGAGCCCATTAAGGGCCTGAGAATTCTCTCCCAATGCATTTCTTACATGACAACCATTTCCGATTTCAGTTTTCAGGTGTTTGGTTTATTAGCAACACAGCAATTCCTGCAGAAAGCTGACTGATTAAATGGCAAAACAGTTCTGTTCAAAACCTAATTTTCTATCAAGCTGGTTCTGATGGAAGAGATTTTCAGTGATTCCCAAAGCAGCATGTAGATAATTAAGAAAAAGCCTCCAGCATTTGTGAATGGTCTGTAAATGTGCGTATCACTCTAGTCCAATAATATTTCTACTTATTACTTGTTTTCAAGTAATACTGCATTTAAACTAGATGGTTCATGTTTATTCAGTGCCCTTTTAAAGTGGCAAGCCAAAATGCCACAGACTAGTGATGAACAAATACCTCCAAGTTATTAAACTTGTATATCTTGCTTGCTTTTCATTGTATTTGGGTGAAATTGCACTTTCTGTCTCTTAAAATTTTGCTTGATGACTGCTTGATATATCTGACTCTTTGATTTCTTCTATATGAGGATGTTTCATTTATTAGCCTGTGTAAAGCTGATAGGTGGAGATTGGTATCTTGCTTCCATTCTTATTTTTGAGTCTGGTTTTTCATTTTTGATCAATATCTGATGCACAAGCTTCCTCTGGCAATGCAGAAAAAAACAGTCCCAAGCTGTGTGATTCCACATCCCACACAGTGGGGCTGGGGAGAGGACAGAGCCGGTCTGCTCTTTCTGTGCCAAGGCACTCTGGGCTGGCTGTGCCTCCGCACAGCCCGTTCAATGCATGCAGCCATGTCAGGCCTGCAGGGAGACTGGGAAAATGCCTCACTCTACCTTCAAATCTTCACAAGAATATCAGCAGATTTCTTTACCTTTGTACCTGCTATTTGCCTGTGCTTTAAAAGATTATTTCTTTGTGTTGTTTTTTTTTTTCCTAGTCCTGCTTCTAAAAGAAATGCAAACCTTTCTGTGCTTGTTTGACATGCAGTGGATTTTCAAGAGCATGACACAGACAAGAAGCTTGGTTTTAAAACCATTCTGTTGCAAGCAAATTCAGGAAATCACCTCTGCAAGTGTTCCTCTGTTGTTCTTAGTGAAAGATCAATCCTGACTGGGTATAAAGAACTTTGATCTGAAGAGGGACATACTACATACATTCAGCTATTTTTGTCATATCTTGAGAGAATTGGTCCATCTGTAAGCATTTCTTGTGGTATTCCCGCACTCATGCTTTTGGCCTTAGGCAAAACCGGAAGATCAAGACTGTAAAATCTGAGAACCAAAAGATACCTATCCAGTTTTTCTGTTGTACAATTTGTAGTGATCTGCTGCTGAAGGATTAGTAAAGATAAAGTTTAGATGGCATTGTCTTCAAAAGAGCTAAAAACTGTATGGCTTCTTTAAAATTTGCTGAGAGCATCTCTGTATTCAGCATTTCTGAAAATCAATCCACTGATTTGGGATTTGAACCTAAATAATAAGTTGGTAGAAAGTTGAACAAGCTCACACAGATGCATTTGACTAAGAGACATACAGGTGTGCGGGTTGGAGGGGGTAAAGAATTGGGAGAAGTTATATTTAAGTTAGCCTTCACCTTCATCTGCCTTATTTGACTCAGTTTTCAACCTCCACAATTTCTAGATCATTTTCTCTTCCTCACAGCAGCTATTTCACAGTAGATGTCCTGTGGTACCCAGGCATCAATGCCACATCAGGATTCAGGCCTCCAAGTTCAGGGCTTCCCATGAAGATGGCTAATGGTACTATTATAGGTCGTAACTCTCTTGCTCTCAAAAATATTTACAAGTAGTATAACTTTACCTACAATTCAAGAAGGATGCATAAAAATATACCTTGCTTTGCAGTATTTTCTTGGTCTAGGGACTGCCTTTCTGCTTGTGATTCTCATGACACTTGTGTCCTCAGCTGTGCATAGCTGTTTTGAAGTAGAGCTGAAATGCATGTGCATCTCTGCAGTATAAACTGTATGCACATTTGTGGGTGCTAACACTGTAATGAATTGGACTTTCAAGTGCTATAGTAGCAAGGGAAGGCAGTGTACACTGACTAGTTCCCCCCCCCCCCTTTCCAAGTTCACGCAATCTGTAAATAAAGCAAATATTTTGCTAAATTTTCTGTAATATTTTGGTCTTCTAGTCTGTAGTTCTCATTAAACAAATACTGTCATGACAGGCTCTTCCTCTTCTATTTTAGTTGTATGAGTAGCATCATATTCCTGTTTTTCCAGGTAAACTGTCATGCATGTCACTCTACCAGGAGATGGAGAACGTAGAACTTTTGTAAACTGTTGTTGAAACTTCAGCTATTGATCTCCAGTGAGAGCTGTCTGCTTATTTATATTCTTGCCAAAGACATCAGCTGAGGATTGTTGGTCCTGTTGAGTACTGAAAATATGTGACTCTGAATGAAAGACGGAGTGTTTAATATATCAAGAAGCGATAATGCTTTAGGTTTTGTTTTCTTTTTAATACTTGCAAATACACTGATATTGTCTTACTCAGTAATACTTGTAATCTAGAGTTGCTTCCTGTCATTGGCAGTGGCCATTACTGAATATTGCAGAAAAGAAGCAGTTTCCCTCTCTTTATTTCACCCCCATCCACCAAAACGGATATCCGCAGCATACAATGTGCTGCCTGTTGGGCCCCATTCTTGCCTCTAGCAGCGGATTTGTTAAAGCCCCAAAGAATGGGATTGAATAACTCTTACAGGTTTTTTTTTTTTGCTTGACTTCCCTATGATCACTAATTGTGATCCAGATAGATGTTCAAGTCCTCTTTTAATTTCAGCTCACAGTTTTTTTACCAGTTCTGCATGACAACATCTGCAGAATGTCTAAAAGTACAGTATCTCTCCTTTGTGTGTCTTGCCAGTAACAGGAAGGATTTTTCCCTGCTCATCTTTTACCTTAGAACTGCAAAGAATGTTGTTTTTCATCAGTCCATCTTTTCAGGAGGTCTCCTTGGATGACTCAGGTTCCCAATGGAATTTCTCAGCTCTTAGCTGAAGAGGTGGGCATAGCAAATGCTTATCCGAATTCTGGAGTTAACTAGCTAGTAACCAAACCCAGGGGATGAGTAAAAATTCCTTCCCTCTCCATTAATTAGGGTTCTTTGGGAAATTCTTCGCAAGTCAGAAAGCTAACAGGTCATGAAGACCTGACTCCAGAGTCAGCTGGAAAAAAGAGAATAGACAAGACTGGAATTTATAATTTTTAGGCAGTAAAAAATTACAAAGGGAAACAACTACCATTTGCTTTAGCTGTGCAATGTGAATAAAGTGAGAGAGCACCTTCAGGCACCACAAAACACAAACTGCAGTTTTCCTTCATAAAATTCTTTACAAATCTTAAGCAATGAAAGTCAGTCAAGCAGAATCGTTATCGTTTCTCACCAGTTTCAAGCACCAGACTGTCGCTCTTATTCTGAAATAGGATGAGCTTAAAAACAAATGTGATCTGGAGCTAAATTAGAGCCTTTCATGTATAAAAAAGCAACACCGTATGTTACTGAGTAAAAGAAGGAAAAATCGATTGTTTTTATAAAAGGTTTCTGCCTGCTCACAGGAGGAAAGGGGTGAAACTTGACTCAAATCGTGTGAATCCTCCCCGTGGGCAGAGTGATGCTGTGGTCCTGGTGACTAAGGGACTTGATATGAGAGGACAGTTCTTACTTTCATCTACACAGAAGGCAGTGGCTTGGGTTTGGGATGCCCCTGTTGGATCCTGTCTGTTGAAGATTGAAAGCCCATTGGGATGATTTGCTTTGGCTAAGGAGAGTCTGGTCTAGCACAGCACTGCTGTGTCTGTGCACATGAAGATGCGTGGTGCTGTTCTTACAGTTGCTTCCCCATGCTCCCCTAGTGCCTAATTGGAAGCTGAGCAATTAGCTTAAGAAGCCCTGTCAGAGTTTCTTTTTGGAAATTGGTGCCTTTAGCGTTACATAGACGACTCTGGCTGTCAGTTCCCAGGACTGCATATGTAGTAGGAAAACAGCAGATAGTTGCAGTTTAACAAGGCCCTCATCTCCTGGATAATAACTTTAATGGACAGTTAATGTTTTTACTTATATAAACAGGTTTTTTTATTATTTGTGTTCCAGAGAAAGGTTACTCTTGATAGTAGAATCTTTAACCTTAGATCTTAAGAAGCTTTTTTAAAATCACAATTTGAGACAAATAGAATGCTTTAGGAGGTTTTGCTGGCTACAGCATCATGTAAATATAAACCACTCTAAATATATGTATTTGAAGAGTTCTTAACTTTGCTATTTCTATTTTTAGAATGGTGATGAACTCCAGGGCGTAAAAATAAAATCTCAGCCACCCCAGTCATATTGCTGCCCATCTCTTCAGAGATACCTGAGATCTTTGCAATGAGAGATGTCCTTGTGTGCTATTGCACTTTCAGCAGCTGTGCAGACAGTTACATCCAATGCCCATTGCTCTAGGGGCCTGGATGGGGATATATTGTCAGCAGGCTCTTGGGGCACAGCCATAAGTGATGGTATTTATGGTGCTACCACTGCTTCTGCCCATACCTATTGCCTTGGACCGTGGGGCTTGGTTGCTTAGGAACAGGTCTGTGAGATGACAGTGGTGCCTGTCTCTTGGCCTTCAGCAAATAAGGAGTGTTAATTTGTAGGAGTTCATATTGTAGCTGACTTGCTCTGTAGTTTATTAAATCCAGCGTGTTTAACTAGTGCGTCCTCTGAAAGATTTCATTTAGCTGAGTTTTCCAGCTGTCTTAAAAGTATGGCGCAGCAGGCATCAGCTGTGAGCTCTTGGAGAAGGGCAGAACTTAATACGAAGTGTGACATTTGGAAGAGTGTCTATGGGGATGTGCTATATCTGCTTATTGCATTTCAAAAGCACTTTACAATTTGCCAGGCTTTTTATTTTTCTTGAATTTCAAATTCCTAAGGGAGTTAGCCAGAAAGGGAAGGATTTATGCTTCCCCGGAATAGCTGCTTGCATCTTACCCCACGCAAGTTAAAGCCCTCCCAATTTTTCACACCACGAATGTGCAGCAGGCAGAAGAAAAATGCTGGAGCCTGGCTCAGTACTGGGCTATATGCAGTCCTATTCCTTCGTCACTGCCTCCCTTTTCTACTCCAGTCCCCAGGTTCCTCCAGCCTCTTCCTTCCCTTCTTGCTGCCTTTTGCCCACCCTCCCACACTCACCTCCTCTAGGTCTCCTGACAGTCAGCATTTGCACAGCTCCCGGCCAGCTCCTCAGCAGTCAGACACGGCAACATGTGCCTCTCCTGCGGGCTGATGGATGAAGAATATAGCTGGTTATGTCATGTGTAAAGCAGGGTCTCACAGATATTGTCTTCTGAGCTATAGCCTACTGCGTATTACAGCAGGAGAAAGCTGGTTTGTGTGTCATCAGGGAGACAGCAAAGTAGCAATGCTTATTATATTCTTATTTTCACTTTCAGTTCACAATTTAAATACCCACAAAGATCAAATTTCTTGTGCTTAAAACAGTCTTGTTGAATGATAATGTAACTGAAAATTCCATTTTGCCTTTGCTTTAAATGCTGGAAGGTTTCCCAAACAGCGACGCTAGAAGAAAACAGCTGTTTTCTACAAGGCATAGATGTGTGCAGAGAAATTGTAAACTACCACAATTCTTCAATACTGTACAACAAAGGCTTTCGGATCTGTCATTTACTCAAAGTGATAGGTGTTTGTACAGCACCCAGCAAAATGATACTTGGTTATTTGATACTTGTTTTTTTGGTACTATTCCAATTTAAATGTTAGTAATGGAAATCATACAATGCAAATATATTCCAGTTCATGTAAAGGGACGTAATCAGCAGGTCACACATGGGGTTTTAACTGTTGTAATAAACGGAAACTTTATCAATGCAAGTAAGGGCAGTAGGATTTGGTCCCAAAATGTCTAGCTTTGCCATGCCTGAGTACTCAGGTATGTGATTACTGGCAGGCTTAAGGTGCTGTGTGAGACTGGGGTATAATGAACTCCTGCTAAATTCTCCCAAAATTTCTTATTTCTTTACAGAGCGGAGTGAAATTGCATTACCATGATGATACGTGCACTCCTACTGGAAATCAGCCAGGTGGAAAGAAAAAAAAGATGTTTTTCTCTGCATTAGCTGTTTCAAGTGCTCAACACATGTAATTGTCAGGTGCACTGGCATGTTGGGAGTTCTGCAACCTGGGACCTGTTCTTGCCTCCTATGCAGATAGATGCATCCCCCAAATCACGCAATTTGGCACAGATTTGCTGTCAGTTGGGACCTCTGCTCAAGCCGAAGTAGTATTGCCTCTGCTTGAGTTTTCCCGTGCCATATGGATATGTCTGATGGAAAGGCAAGAAGGAATTTTCTAGGAGCGTTGAGAGGGCTGTAGCAACAGGGATGGCATCTGTGCTCACTTGTCTTGCCACTTAATAGCAACCACAAAATTAGGGACTCTTTCTTATTTGTGGATGATTGCTTTCACACCAGATACATTCTGGCAGGTTGATAGGAAAAGAGAAATAATACAAGCTGTGAGAACTTCTGAGTGGCCCTTTTTTAATGGGTACCATCAACCAAAACAACTGATAACTTCTGTCCTTCTTGTATGACTCATCATTGCCCATGGATATGGAGAATGTGTTGACTATAACTGTAACAGTCACAGTGGGGAGAAGGCTCGTGGGTAGAAAGAGCATGCTGAGGTACAGGTGGCAGTGTCGACGGCAGATGGAGTGTCCAGGGCAAGAACTGGCTGATTTTGTGACCGACAGAGGAGAGTCTTCTGTCTTCCTCTCTGAGGAAGTGTTTGGGAGCACCGACTAACTGCAATGTGCCCAGACGCAGGATCTGTGATCTCTTGCAGATCTTGAACCTGGCATAAAGTCATGGTGGTGCCTCGGGCAAGGCAGTGTTTTAAGCTCTGACACAGGACTCCATAGCAGGAGTTTGGCTCCTCAGCTGTAGCATGTCTCCTGCTTCTGCTCTTCAGGTACTCTGAAAAAAAAGCTGTATGCACTTACGCTCAGCCCCATCTACTCGCAGGGAGAGCAGGTACACTATTGGTGTCTTTTGGGATAGTCTCACCCAAGGAAAGAGTTTCTATCTCATCTAGTGCTCTCCTTTCCTTTGATTTTCCTTTCCACTGTTGTGTTGCTCAGTTCTCTGGTAATCTTTGTTCAGGGACATTTGTTCAGACGAGCTGATCCAAATGGTCTCTTCAGGCCTTCACTTCAGGTGGCAGGATGGCTGTAGCAAGAAGATGACACATGTTTTCTCAGTACACTGTCTCAGAGTTGAGTACCTAAATAATCTCCATCACTCTGAAATATTCTGGATAACAGTCCTGTCACTGGCTTTACAACACAGGGATGTGCTCTAGCATCAGGAAATATGGGCTAGATGAGTGGTCGGTGAAGTGGATTGAGAACTGGCTGAATGGCAGAACTCAGAGGGTTGTCATCAGCGGCGCTGAGTCTAGTTGGAGGCCGGTAACTAGTGGTGTCCCTCGGGGGTCAGTACTGGGCCCAGCCTTGTTTAATTTCTTCATCAACGACCTGGATGAAGAGTTAAGAGTGTACCCTCAGCAAGTTTGCCGATGACACCAAACTGGGAGGTGTGGTAGATACACCAGAAGGCTGTGCTGCCATTCAGTGTGACCTGGACAGGCTGGAGAGTTGGGCAGAGAGGAACCTGATGAAGTTCAACAAGGGCAAATGCAGGGTCCTGCACCTGGGGAGGAACAACCCCATGCATCAGTACAGGCTTGGGGTGGACCTGCTGGAGAGCAGCTCTGCGGAGAGGGACCTGGGTGTCCTGGTGGAC
>Ga0065711_1006123_pt1 | contig 21889 bp, 13 predicted proteins | sample Hoacrofraction12_FD_59098 | JGI IMG/M metagenome (GOLD analysis project Ga0065711, IMG submission 59098) | Hoatzin crop microbial communities from Cojedes, Venezuela - Epithelial fraction 12 v2 (version 2) | ecosystem: Host-associated > Birds > Digestive system > Esophagus > Crop | place... | reverse complement strand
CTCCGCCACACGGCCCTCCACCGGCCGGCAGCGTGCTGGGGGCGAGGGGGAGCCCCGGGCACAGCGCTGCGGGTTCGGGGCGGGGAGTCTCCGCAGAGCACTAGGTGGTGCTGCAGGCGCGCCGCCGGACGCGGGTGCCCGGCGCGGCGGAGCCCGCCCGGCCGCTGGTGACCGCTCCGGAGCTCCTGAACCAGGCCCCCGAGGTTTGAGGAGGGTCAGGGCGGCTGTTCTCACGCTGGAGGAAAGGGAAGGAGCCGGGGGGCTCACCTCGCTGAGCTGACCGGGAGCCGGGGGCCGTTCGCCGCTGCTTTGCCTGCCATGGAGGTGACGAGCAGCATTCACCCGTCCCAACAGGCCCGCTGCCACCCCGCTCCGCCCGAGGCTTTCCCGGAGAACAGCAAATCGCACCCGGGTGAGGGGTGACTGCGAGAGTTGTCCGGAGCCCAGTCAGCGCGCTGCGCAGCTCGGATCGTGCCTCTCCCAGACACCGCCTGCCAGGAGCAGGCGCAGGAAAGGCCAGGCAAGCAGTACTTGCTCTCCCAAACATTTCCCAGCCTCCCGAGATTTGTGGCTCAGGGATTTCCTGCATGCCAGCATCCTGGCGGGAATTTTTCTTCTAAGTATTTATCCAGTTCCTCTGAAAATAATCTTTTGTTTATATGGTATTTATTTATGGGCTTTGAGCAAAAGAGAAGTGGCTTCTTGTTAGTGTTTCCTTCGGCTGGGGCCGTTTTCACTGATTAGGACAGGCGGCCCCGTCCAAACGCCAAAGTGCTGCTCCACAGCCTGCAGCCTAGAGCCCAGCAGGGAATCTGCAAGATATCAGGAAGAGGTCTACAGACGTTCACGGGCACGCAAGCATGGCAACAAGCAGAGAAAGTGACAGTAACAAACGGCTGGTAAAAGTTCAGCCTGGTTTTTTTTGGTTGTGAATGCAAACCGCTAAGTTCATGCTACACAAAATGGGGTTCAGTGGATTTTCTTTTTTAAAAGGGGTAGGTGGTTCTTCTGTATGAACGAGCTCAAACACCGCTAGAAAGGGTCAGGCTCAAAGCTCGGGGCACTTTACCTTTCCAGCCTGACTTTGAGAATCTGTACTGGAGTTTGTATGGGTGTCACCAGTGCAAGTCTTGCTTTGAAACAGGAATGCCCACACAAAGAATTGCATTGTTATGATTCCTTTTACTGCAATGTAATTTCCTCTGTAGGCAAACTGTCAGCCTGATTTGTGGTGTTAGAATTGCCAAACCGCGCTGACCCCTTTCATAAATCTGTTGCTCTCAGCAGACCCGCCTCACGCTGCACCTTTGTTGCCCAGGTGTGACTCGGGGATCACAATACCCCCCTTCCCCTCTCCCGGGGCAGCGGAGGAGCAGGGAGTCAGGGCTCACGCAGGGCCCTCGGTAACACAAACAGTGCCGAGGATGCGAAGCTTTGTTACAAAGCAGAGAATGTGCCGGCGGCAGCCGTGAGGAGTGGCGTCTGCATGGCCAGCTTCCTGGGGGACCATCCCTGCCAGTAAATCCGGTATTTCAAGAGCCCCAGTATTTGGCTGCTGAGATTTACCAGAGGCTGCAGCAGGAGCAGGGGCAGATAAGGAGGGAAAGACTTTTATGATCCCGTGCAGGCTGTGTACATCCCTTTCTAACAATGTTCCCATCTCAGTGGACTGCTGACTTTTGGGGTCCTGCCGGACGACAAGCGCTGCACAGACATGTGAGACCAATGGTTTGTTTTTCCTCTCTGTTACCAGAGCAGAAATTGTGAGTTAAGGCACCAAAATCCTTAGAAATAAACTTTGTTTATCTCCAAACACTGACGCTGAGATGCCAGACTGGCTGCTGGTGCTTACAATGCAGAGCTTGCCAGGAAAAACTCATATCATACACGTGACCATGGGCTCCCATAGCTCGCTGCACTGCAGACAGGAGCGTAGGTGAGGAAGGGGATCTAGTCAAAGGGTCTGATTTGCAGTCTTCATCATGAATGTCAGGATATTTGGTATTTTTCTTAAAGCCTCTGTTTCTGGAGTCTTGTGATTAGATAGGAATCTCACTTACCTTTAGGATGCCCCCAGCAATTTCTGACCTCCAGAGGCAAAACACAAAAAAAAAGCGAAGAAGAGAAGAGTCACCCAAGAAACCCCAGCTCTGACAGGTTGGAGTATCTCATGATGTGAAACTCAATGCCAAGCATTCAGGTGCCTGGCTTGTGACTGCAGGGCACCACAGAGAATCGTCTTCTGCTCTCTGGGCTGTTTTGCATTCCCTCTGAAAGCCAGAGGGAAGCAGGTCAAATGCTCGGTACAGGAAGCAGTAAGACATCTCTTCAGTGTCACAGGACCAAATGCTTCCCCTCAAATTGTGCTGGCAGTACCCTGAGCACTAAATCATCCAGACTGTGTGGCTTTGGGCTCCATTTCTGACACGTGCTTGAGATGCCTTCCTACAAGATTTCCACACTGCTAAGCATCTCATAAAGGGTGAGAAAAAGTTGGACATATACAGGGAACATTATTGCTTATAGCCTGTACTGGCGTCAGAACTGTTCTTGCTCAAGCCTGGGTTCGTTGCTGGGAGAGACTTTATATTATCTGGCCTTTGGTATTGGACAGCTTGAGAGTTTTGAAGCAAAACCCCATTCAGTGCTAGGTTATCCTGTCTGTATTGATGATCCACTTCTGTCATGCCGCTGCACATAATCAGTGTGTCTGTCGTGACCCCGTTTGCATTTGGGCAACAGGCTACAGGCAACGACTGCTATGGCTCAGCTGTGCCTGCGTGTCTTATGCAAGTGACCGCCCCATTGCCACCAGTGGGGCTGCTCCAATGGGAAAGGGATGCAAGATCATGCACCCCTCGTCTAACAGAGCATCGTATTGTCATTTCTTTCCACTGAATAAATCAGAGGGCCTATCGTCCTCTCTGGGGGCTCTAAAAATGTTTTGAATAGCTTAATAACCTCCCATGGCTCCTCTCTCCTGGGTGATAATTAACATAGCAGTTTCTTAAGCTGAATTAAGAGTGTTCGTGCAGGGCAGAGGGGAAGTTTTGGTGCCCAGAGCTGAGTTTCTTCTCAGCCCTCCTCAGTAATTTTGTGTTAGAGACCAGCACAGAGCTCTCTGGGCAGCAGCTCTGATGGTTCCTCCATTCTTTAGAAAGCTTCCTTAAATAAACCTGTTTTTTCAGCCTTCCAGATGCCTGGGAAAATAGATGTGGGAAGAGGCAACAAGGAAGGAGGGGGTGACAGAGGAGAAGCAGCGTTTAGGACCGACTGGGAGCTTAACCGAGCAGTCTTCTCTCAGTAAATTCAGTGGAAATGTAACAGTGGTGTGACTTACACATCCTGAGTCTGGGGAAGATCATAGTCTGAAGTCATTGGCAGAGAGCTGAGTACAGCCACAGTACTTGCCATAGCTAGTATCTGGGTGCTTGCCAGGCTCTGAGGTTATTCACTCTGACATTATCCCCATATAGGAAGGACTGTGCCATTATCCCTGTTTTACAGTCCCCATGTGGCAACTGAGACACAAATGACTATTTGATGAAATTAGAGAGTGGGAAATTAAAAAAGGGTAAAAGGAAATTTGTTCTCATGGCAGGTTAATTAAACCAGAGAGTCAACAGCCAAAGGCAGATGTTGTGGCAAAGTAATGCTGAGCAAAATTATTTAGAGTTCTCCTAACTGCAAATGTTAAAAGAGACGTAAAACATTGAGCTTTGGAGATTAAGCCCATACCTAGTTAATGATGGTCATGAGGAGACAGCATGGGGAAGAGATGATCCTCAGTCTCACCGTGGAGCGTTGCTTTGAAATGCTCAGTCCAGTGAGCTGGAGATGGATGAGCACTCACCAAGTGGGCAGCTGTGGTCCATTCTTGATTTCTGCTACCTGCCGACAGGAATAAAAAATCACATCCAAGCAAAAAGCAGATCGCAGGTCTCGCATATCCTGGGCCAGTACCACAGCCATTTGGTCAGCCTTGGGCACTGTTCATGAAAAATTATGGCAAACTCTTTCTTGGGCTACCTTGCTGCTTTTTTTGTGTGGGTGCTGCCCAGAAGCTTGTTGCCCCACCTGAGTTCCTGGGCAACATCTTCCCCCCATGTGGTGCGGTGTGGCCGTTCGGCATCCTGCCTGCGTGAATGCCACTCATAAAACCTTTGTTGCCGAAGGAATGAAGCACCAGCCGCAACACTGGGAATGTTCAAGAGCAGGAACCAGGAGAAAGAGAGTTGTAAAGCTCATGCTGTAAGACCTGTATGCGACAGTCCCAACCTGTAGCATTAGGGAGGAGCTTAGTTAAGGCTGGCAGTTTACCCATCCGAAGCTCTAATTTCAAATACATCTTGTTTCCACATAAGCTTGAAACCAAGCTGTGACTCCTGATGAGAGCACCACGCTACTCTGTCCCCGTGACGACACCTCTGGGGTGGGAGATACCTGCCTGACCTGTGCCAGCAGTCTGGGTGTCCTCTGGCTCAGGACAGCTGCCAAAATACACACTGGGCAGCACGAGGTACCAACTGGAGAGTCTGGATATGGCTCCCAGTTAGGGTTCTTGAAAATGAATAAAAAAAAAAGAAAAAAAGAAGAGCCAGAGGGCTAAAAGAGACAGAGTAGCCAATGACACTCTCAGCAGCATTGCGCTGAGGGGCTACAGATGAAAATGGCATTTCCACTGCCTTGTGCGTGCTTGGTGGCAGATCCAGACTGCCCAGCTCTATGGGGCCCTCCCACAGATACCACCCGCCTCTGAAACAAATCCATCTTTGAAATGGCCATTTCTGACAGCATCCTGCATTCTGTTAAAAAGCAGTGAAACTGCACATGGGATTGAAACGTGTCAAGTTACTGACCCAGCTAGTCCCTATAATTTATGCAAAATCTAAATCCCATCTGACTCAGTTGAGACCTTGCTTTCCCAGCCCAGCTGACAACAGACTTACCCACACTGGCTCTTTTTGTCAGGAAATGGCCAGCCATGCATTTGTTCAGATGCTCATCTGTGCTGCCCAGGTGAGCAGCAGATGTGTTTTCAGGTCTTTTGAGCACCCATTATGTGACTAATTCCAGTAATTCATTAAGTGCAACAAATGAGTGGTGACAGTGGAGGCTGCGCTACCCCATAATTCATCTCCTTTGCCTCTTGAAGAGGTTTCCTGTTACACTGGGCAGATCTGTCCTCATTGCTCTCCTTACAGGCTCGCTGTCATTCTCAGCTGCCTTCAGACACAAACGTGCCCGCTCCCAGAAACTTTGGATGCTTTTTCCTCAGTTGCCAAAAATCTCCAAGACGCTTCCTGTCTGTAGGACCTTGGGTTTAAGAGCTCAGCATTGCTTACACTCGTTTAGAAGTGCTAAGTATTTCTGCCTGGGTCATAACTTGATAAAAAGCCAGTCTAGCTCCTCTGTAATCAGCTGGTTTCAGAAAACTGTGAACTGCTGGTATAAAATGCCACAACCAGGAGCACTGACCATTTATCTAATCAAGTTTGCCTTCCGAAGTGTTTCTCAGCTCTGACTATTACAATCACAAAAGTTCATGTCAAGAAATATCTCCAAGTATGGATTTTATCCTGACGGTCTTCTTTTAAATTATAGATTCCTGATAGGGAATCTTAGTCTTCTTTTGTGACTAATAACTGTTACGAGGTTGCTTAAAGGATAACAGGTTTCTTTGTCCTAATAAAAATGATCTTTTTTAAGGGCATCTGATGTATTCACAAATCTGCAAAATATTCAGCCGCTAATTTAGGTGCCTTGCATTTATTCAGGGTCCTAATTCTAGAGATCTCATTGACTCCGTAGTGATTGCACAGAGAGGGAAGGCTGGAAGCAGAACCCAGGAGCCCTGATGTCTGATCTCCCAGCACAATGTCAACACTGGGTACCCATGCTTTAGTGTTGTTCTAATTAAAGCAAACCAGGTACAATCAGATTAACTTTGTTTGCACTGTGTGTAGACAAACTATATATCAAGAACACCAGAGAGCTAAAGCGTACAGGACAGTGATAATATATGGCATAAATTAAAGAAAGCAAAGATGAACGTGACTGCTTGATAAATACATCAGTCCAGCCAAAGGCAACACATTTCAGAGGAAGATGTTAGTTTTCAGTAAAGCTGCAGCAATGTCTCCGGCTACGAAGTGAACTTTGCAGAGGATTAGCAGCCCTGGAAACTGAAGCCCTCTCTTCACCCAGAGAAAAACTGCATGAGGGCTGTACAAGGCCAATTTTGCCACCAATACATCTGATTCCTGAGCACACGGATCTCTCGGTAGGTGTAGGAGCGGAACCGACAAACCTCTTTGCTGAGGTCGCGGGTAGCCAGAGCCGGCTGTGCCGTTGGTGCTGAGAAGTGGACACATCCCTTCTGCAAGTGAGCTGAGACCAGGCGCCCACTTTGCGAGGCTTAGCACATGTTCAGCTGCTGGCAGCTAATTTTGGCTACAATCAACTTTCAGTTACCTACAGGGAGTTTACACGGCCCCAACTTCCCGCAACACCGCTGGCTACGGTCCAGCGCTGTGGAGGGTGATGCAGAGGACCAGCAACTCTTGCCTGCCTTGACTTGCTGGCCGCGGCTGCTGCTGCTGCAGAGAAAGTGGCTTTGGCGTTTCTCAGAGTGGACGGCTCCAAGTTTGCTCACCGGGTCTTGTTTATGGGTGCTTTGCCTTATCCCTGCTTTTGCTCTGTCCGACTCAGGGAGGTATTCCCGCCTGCCCCAGAGCCAGCTTTGGCAGAGGCCTCATCGCTATTGTCAGCCTCCTCAGGTCATGTCCCCTCTGCTGTGTCAGCCTGATCCCATACTCTACAGTTACATTTCACAAACCGCTTCTGGAAAGCGTGGTCCTCCTTTACAGCGTCTGTTTAACAGAATCAGCTAGTTTCAGGGACCAGCGCCGAGGCCGGTAATCCTCTGTTTCATTAAAGGACCGACAAATCAATGACCTCTGGGAGAGATCGTGGAATCCTCTGGTCTTCCTGTTTCTGGGGCTGCATGTGCAGTGGCTAATTTGTTGTCATGTGCACGCTTATCTCAGTGGCTGCTCATTAACTGGGACCCATTATCATTACTGTTGATGGGAAGAAATGCTCAGACCCCCCGCTGAACCGAGAGTCTGTTACGAGTGAATGGGATATGATAACTTTCATTATCTCCTTCTCTAACATCAAGAATTCAGTGACCAAAACCAGCAGGGAACATGTAGCAAGGAACTTGCATTTCCTAGCCAAGGGAAAGCATATGGAAATCAATTATCTAGGGCATGAAACGCTCGTGGTTCTCCCAAAGGAAAATACTGTTTAGTTTAATCATTCTGCAACTAGTCTTAATTAGCTATCGTGCGTCATATTTCTATTCCCAACTCCAGGAATCCAAATAGGCTGGTATATGACAGTGTATGCTTCTCAGGACAAAACAGGAAAAAAAAACCCCACCAAAAAATCGTATAGCAGCACTTTGCTTTACACTGGCTTTCATATGGCGTAGCTTTCATATTGCAACTCTATTTTGGCCACCAGACACCCTGGAGGTCAGAGCATCCTGGCCAGGGAGGACCCCAGTGCGAAGCAGCCCCGCGGAGTTGCTCCTACCTGCACAACCCGGAGAAGCAAGCCGAGCCCAGAGCCGGTCTGAGGAAGTTTGGTGTCAGTTGTGCTGGTTGCAGCCAGCCTGCAGGGTCTGGCACACGGGGGCAGAGAAGTCACCAGAGGGTGGGTGATGGTGATGCCACGGTGAAGCAGACAATGCCATTTCTATATATTAGCTGTTCTGCTGGCCACACCCGTGCTGCTGCTGTGCTATCGTTACGGAAATGGGATGATGAACTGTAGCCCTGCTGCTGAAACAGGCGCTGAATTTTTCTCCAGTGCCTGTGTGGTTAGTGGCATGTAGTTTTTTAGCTGCTATAAGGAAAATGAAGACCTTTAGACTGATGTATCCTCTAGTTTTCAAATGCCACTGATTTTAAAAAAAAAAAAAGAGGAGCTAGCAAAGCTTTGTGCCCTTCCCGGTCCTGATTCAGCAATGTTTTTGAACTCACACATGTGCATGGGTCTGATATGCCTGTCTAGAGTTAAACATACACTTAACATGTCTTGTTGGATTCTTAAGCCAGATGCCCAATATTTTCTTCGTAACTATGTATTACACAGTCATCTATCGAGGTGACACTAGCACTGAAAAGTCTGAGCTTCAACAGAAAAGATGAGACTTGCTATGGCTCTTCAGACACTTGAGAGTGAAGTTCCCAAGAGAACTCTTACTTACAGTTATTTAAGGTTTCCCGTTTCACAGATGTTACTCTTATGACCCCACATTGCTGCCATTGCCATCGGGTGGCCAATGCAGTGAACCAAATGCAGAGCTGACCTTGAAGCCTGAGCACATGGATGGAATTGCAGCCTTTTACTCTGTCTTTGGCTTGGACTCATGACACCAACCAGTTTTAAGGGGATCTGCATTCCTGAGGAGATCAGCACTTAACATCACGTCTCAAACCCACCCAGAAGGACAAAGGGCCGACTCAGATGTGACGACCACAAAGTTTTGGGGCACTCACAGGCTTTTTCAAAAGAAAATTGGGCTATTTATGTGGAAACTTGTTTGGAGAGGAGCTTCCCTCTGGCTCTTTTTAGTGACAGATCTGGTCTGAATTCCTCATCTGTGGAAGTGATGTTGGATTCTCAGACCAAACAGGACTTTTGTTCCTCACTTAAAGGTCATCTGAACCAGTAGCTCAGACTAATTCCTCTAGAGTTGTAGTACCTGAACTCTCAGTCTGGATATGGATTCTGCAACTCTACCTGTCTTTTTCTTATATGACCCAAATTCTGTTAATGGAGAGTGTTTAGAGAAACAGAGCCAGACCCTTCGGAGAGGTGTATAGCAGAAGGATGAAAAGCAATGGAGACAATTTGAAATACAAGAGATTATGACTTTGATAGCAGGAAAAAAGGATTATCATGAGTATGATGAAGCACTAGAACAAGTGCCCAGGGAGGCTGTGTGATCTCCATCCTTGGAGATACTCAGACTCAGCTGGATGAGGCCCTGAGCAACCTGCTCTTGCTGGACTTGATTCAAGCAGAGCCCAGCAGTGGTCCCTTTTTTATTCTCATTCCAATGTGCGACTCTGTTATGAAGCCTGTTAACAAGCAGCACATGGAAAAAAAGTGATAACTTCCACATTTTCTTTAAAGGAGAAGTAATTCTTGCGTACCAAGTGAAGAACCAATGGGTAGTATGGCATTTGACATGTCACCAAGGAGATAGAGTCATAAACTACATACAAGCATAGAGACCAAATCCTGCCAGCAGCTGAGGCTGAGCACATGCATTGAGCTTCATGGACCTTGAGGCTGCTCATCATTTTGTAAGATCAGTTTTTAAGACAGGGAACCAGTATGAGATCCTTTTCACACTACAGCACGTGGCAAAACGTCCAGCAAGTTCAGTGAATGCTAGCACAGATGCCTCAGTTTTCAGGCTCAGAATACGCACTGCAGTGAAGTCTGATAAAGATTGTGCGAAGCGCTTCACCCCGTCCTTTTTTATAGCTAAAACCAGAAATCACACCCAGAATGGTGACATCATGACTGCTTACTGAAGGGAGGCTGAAATCACAACCATTTCTCTTTAGTTCGCTCCCTGGTGGCCTCAGCTGTTCTGGATGACTTTCTGACTTCCAGTGACTTTCTCAGCAATACCTGTTTTCACACTGGGTTTCAAATCCCACTCAAGCTTTTCTTCCTCATGGAGGAAAGACATAAACACCAGCTTGTCTCTTTTCAATCAAGGAACATGCAGTGCCAGAGGATGAAGCATGACATTCTTTACTCTTGATTGCGGCTAATTAGTGTTTCCTCTAAAGAAAATTAGGAAAGAAATCCACTGGGTATTCAAAAACAGAAATTGCCTGAACTCACAACCAGAGCAGAATTGCCTGAAGGAACTGCACTGCCTGGTACAGCTCTGGAGGTTTCCAAACGCTTGTTTGGACATCTCATTCACGGGTGAGGAGGAAAGCCCATTGAAGGCACTTCTTTAGCTTGCTTCACAAGCAGCAGAAGTTTCTGCTGCTAAGCAGCTACAAAAAATCCCCACACTTGGAGGAAGTATGTTTCTGCCCTTTTGAGCTCCTCTGACTTTCACAGTAGGAAAAGTAACCCTGTGAGGCTCAGGAATTCCTACTGGAGCCTGCAGCTGTGGCCGTAGTCAGGAATTTAACCCTGTCTTTCTGAGGAGGGGAGGCTCCAGGGCTGCAGCCTGGTGATGGCTCCAAGAGGCTTTGAGTCAGAAGGCAGTGGGGGCTGAAGTCGTTCCCTTCCTTGAGGGCTGTGTTGCCCCAGACCTTAACTGCAGGCATGACAGCGCTCTGAGCAGAACAGGCACAGCCCTGCTTGGCAAACTCGTGAGTTGGGAGCTGTCCCTTATGAGGCACCCTCAGAAACCACGGGGTCACCCCACTCTCTTGCAGCTGGCAGCACAGAGCAGTGGTCCTGTGCCCTTGCCTGGCTCCTGCCTTTCCTGGGGTCAGATTTCTGCACCTGCTCCACAAGCAGAAGAACCGTGGCACTCCTCACAGGGAGCCACTGCATCCTGCTGGCTGGATCAAGTTTGCGAGGTAGATTCTGCACTGGAAGTGTTCTCTAATACACGACCTTATGGCACAGGACACTGAGGCTCTGCGTAACACGCACGGGGAGGAGCACAGCAGCCGAAGAAATAAACCTCTTGGTGTTTACTTGTTCAAAGTAGCTATCGGCACACGCATAGCAGCCTCCCCCACCCGGCATTCAGAGTGTGGGCAGGGATCTGGGAGCACAAGACATGCTGTCAGGCTCCGCAGCCGGACACCCCCCGGCCCTGCACACGCGCAGCAGATGCATTGCCAAGGAAAGACTCTGGCAGGGCATTTCTCTCTGGCTCCGCACAGCTGACCAGTCTCGCTTCTCCTCGGGGTGTGCATGAATGGCGCTCTGTGGTTTCTGCCTCCAGGGCAGGTACGTTAGAGCTTGGATCTTTGTTCTCATCCTTTCCCACCAAAAGTTTGGCTTCTCCAATACCCCCACTTCAAGTCACGGTGGCTGGTGCACAGTGACAAGACGTGACCCTCTCTGCGTTTCAGCACACCGTGACTGTCAAGTCTGCTTCCTCTTTACGTATGCAGAGCGAAGAAGATATACACACAAGTTTCACAACAAGTCACAGCCCTGGGAGAAGCTGCTGTTCTGCAGACGCTGCTGCACTAAACCAAGCAAATAATTTTTCAAGGCCTGATTTTCTGGGCAGCAGCAGAGGTCTGACTGGAAAAGACAAGTGCCAATGCCGTGCCTGTGACTGTAAAAGAGGCGACTGCCAGCCTGGAAGGGGCTAAGGATGCTGGGGATCAGCCCGCCGCCCCCAGGTCTCTGCTCGCTGTCTGTGAGACAGGCGGGCAGCTGGTGCCTGAGCTCTTCCGCCACCAACAGGTCACACTGTGGACATTTCCTTGCATCCAAGTGGAGCATGGAGCCCACTTAGCTCAAGAAGTGGCTTCACTTTGTGAACCTGACCCCCGTTCGTGATGCGCTACCTATGGATGCTGTGCCCTGTGCATTATCTGTTTGCATGCAACAAGGGTAATCAAAATGTCACTGCTGGCACCAAAGCAAGAGATCCTACTTCTCCCTCTCATCCAATTGTTTCTAACACAGCATTCCTCCTGTGTTAGATGCCATGCTTTTTGGATTAAGAAATTGTCACCTCTGACTTTTAGAAATAGGTAGTTTAGTATTGGCAATACATAATAGTGAAAGAGTAAGATGCTACAGAACAAAATATCAGCAGATAAGTAAGCGGAGAACTAGAGGACCATAAAAAGGAACAGAATAGGAACACAGAGAAAAGAGAAAGAGAAGGAGGAAGGACAACCTAAGATCCAGAGCTGGGCTGCACAGTGGCACTTTCCTCATATCTTAGAGACAAGTGTGAGTTTGGGGCTCAGGCTCTAGTACCTCCTCAAGCTCCAAGATCTACATTTACAGCTGGTGACTAGTTTTACAGTAGGGCAAAACAAACTTTACATCTTAATGTAGCTTGACTGTGGGGAAATGTGCCTGTGAGCCCCGACAGAAAGCTTGTGGCCTGGACACAATTTTTCTCATGTACTCCAAGAGATTTTTTTTGTGGGATGAAGATAAATTCCATTGCTTAATGGTAAAGATCCCATGGATTTGTGCAGAACAGACTGGAGAGGTATTGCATAAGGACTGGTTGCTGTGTTCTTTGATTACTGCTGATTAGCCTTTCAGACTCTTGGAAACACCAACTTTCTATCAAAAGGAAATGTCACTGCTTTAGCTAATACACTTTTTTCTTTCCTTTGCAAGAGGCTCTAATTGACTTTTTTTCAGTTGAGTACAGATTTAAAAAGGAATATTTAATGTCAGGCATTAAAGTTTCCATATTGGCTTGCAGAGGAAGTCTCAACTCGCAGAGATTCTTGTTAAGAGAAAGAAAAGGCAGACGATGCCTCCCTTCCCTGCCATGCATAGCAAAGGATTTGTCTTGGTGTAGCTCTGCTATCTGATTACATACGTGATTTTATGTCTGAAAGGAGCTTTTTCCAGCCCATCTTCCTGAAGGGCTCCGAGCGATGGGAGAGCTGCCTCCAGCACCCACTACCTCCAGCACCCGCACACTCCATTCCAAGAAATGCTGAATCTGGCAGGCCTGTGGCTTGCTCCTGTCCAGAAGTCAGGGAAACTTGCCAATTGCGTGCAATCAATGTTTTGCATTTTTCCCCAGCTGAATAATTCCCCAGCTTTACAGATCAAGCAAGAGGCATTAAAATTGCTTTGCCATACTGAATGCCAGGCTCCCTGAAGCAAACGGAGGACTTACAATTGTAACAAATCTGTTGAACACTTTATTTTAATTTTGTGTCTCTGCTTAAACTCCTTGACTGCAGACTGTAAGTGTAAGCATATGCTTTGCATGATATTGATTCAAACATTTGCAGAATCAGGGCCATCTGAGGCGCCGTTCCTATTACGTGACAGTCTATGTAATAGCCAGATCACAGCCATCTCCTGCCACCCCATGGCAGCCTGATGGCTGATGCCAGACCTGCTTAAGAAACCAGTGTTAATTTTAGTGAAATGCCACGTATATGACGACACCCTGAGCCCTGAGGGACGACCATGTGTTTGGAAACTGCCTGCTAGCCCCCCGGCCCTGCTTTCTGCCGCCACTCTCACAGCAGTAGGTGCTCTCCCAGACCCAGAAGCACACACTGGCTGACCCACAGCACAGGCTATGGCACGCTCTGCTGCTGCTGCTGATGGATGGATACGCGCTTCCACCCTCTGAAAAGGCCAATGAAATAACAGCCTGACCTGCAAAATGCCAGATACTTATCATCAACCCCTTCCTTTCTCTTTTGTCTGCAGGAACTGGAGAAGCTTTGGCTACTGCAAGTAGAAAGGTGACTCTGGCCGCCACTGCAACCCTCATGCTGCAGCACCAAGCCCTATGTCAAAGTTTGCTGTGTTAATCTGAGACTAGAGCCAGTACTGTAGCCCCGTGCCTCCCTGGGAATTTCTCTCAAGTGTATTTTTGTGAATCCTGGAAATATTAATTGGCTATTAGTAACAACACAATATAGTTTATGGGAAGGCACAAACTGCCACATGCCAGGAAGCTCAAATGGATTTTATGAAGGACCACATTCAGTAGTAAGAGCTTGCCAGATGGGAATAGATCACGTTCACCTACTGAGTGTCTTTGTCCACCTCCATGGTGTTTCGGGGGAAGGTCTGAGATTGTGAGCTGAAAGAAGCTATAGTAATGCAAAACTCTATCATGAACTAGGTAGGACAGATGAACAGTCAAGATCTTCTCAGAATGGGGACAAATAAATGCCAACAGGATGCCCTAAGGTTGTAACCCTTCCAGATCCTGCTCCAGGGTCAGTTTGTACTGTGAAGTGTGAAGATTTCCATCTGTGCCAAAAATGGGAACACTGCTTTTATCTGGGGGAATATCTGATCCTTTCTGGTAATCTACTAAACCATTTGCTGCCTGTGCAAATCATGGTAGGGATATTTGAATACAGCTAATTGCTAAAAATAGCCCATTTGCAGCAGCAGAAGAACTGGGAGTTCTGTCAAGTCATGTTAAAAATACTGCTTTAGCATGACTTCAGCAGAGAGCTGCCACCTGTGTGTGCTGCAGGAGTGAGTGGGACTGCCTTGTCCCTGGACGGGATTTCCTCCAACATGTGACATGACTTATGGGTCCCACAGCTCGGGAGTAGGTAAGCTATAAGGTTGAAAAACGTGACTGCAGTGGCAACCAATTACCTTGTGCCTGCGGTTTCTTCTTTGCAGCTCTGCACGTTTTGAGTCCAATTTAAGGACGTATCTCTGACTGCTAGGTCAAAGTGAACAAAACCTGATTTCTTATTAGGTAGGAACCTTCTGGTTCCTGTGGGGTGCAAGCCTGGTGGCCTGAAGCTACATAAATGACATGCTGATCACTGTTGACATCTGCTAATGAAGAATAGCAGCAAGTCACATATGCTGGAGAAGTTCAGCCAGCCTGTGATCTCTCTGGGCTGGGTGTTCTCCACTGGTAAGGGAAAATGACTGACATACCAATGACTGCCATTTTAGTGTGTGACAGCTTGGGACATTTTAATACAGTTTAATAAATATGTGGAAGGTCTTTGGATTTTAGAGGGTAGCCTTCTACAAATCCAATTTTCTAAACAATGTCTTCATCTCTAATCCAAAAATCAAAAGATCACTGCATTTTGGGGTAGAAATGTTTGAAATGTGAGGAGGACATAGTTATCACTCAACATCAGCAGGAAGCTTTTGAACACAGCTGGTTTCTGCTACTCAGGATAACGGAACTCGTGGAAAAAGTGCAAGTGCTGTGCTTTTAAATCCAAACTCATGATGTAGCTGTGTTTCAATACTGAATCCTGTTTCTGAAGTTACTCTTAAGCCAAACATTTTGTGTTAGCCCAGCTGTACTTTGAATTTATGGATCTGGAAAGTAGAGGATGCGTGCGTAGCTCACAGAATGCTTAAGACAGTTGAGCTGGAATGGGACTGGAGACATAAGAGGTGTGAATGTGTCCACACAATACACCCACTGCACGAGAGTGTAGATACACTGGGAGTCCTAAAGGAACAACATTACCATTGCTTTGTGTGTGATGGTCAAATAGCCTTTTGCTAACCTACAACTATGTCTCCATATTTTTTTATTTCTCTTTGAATTAGCAAATGCTGGAATGGAAATACAAGCTTTTGCTCTGCTCTGAAGAGCAGCAAATTGGGCCCAGCACCGCAGGTGACCCAGGTGCCAGCACTGTCCCTGGAGAGCGGGTCCTGCAAGCCCGACCCAAGGAGATGTCAGTAGAAGCACGTCTGTTAACCTCGGCTGCTGAGATGTGCCAGCCAAACAGACACGCTAATCAAAATGTAACAGACCCAGAGGCTATACCCTGTCCTGGTTAATTAGATCTAATTTTGTTTTGCTGCCTTTCAGAGGTACTGGATAGTGGCCAGCAAGGTGTAACCAACTCTGGATTCTCCCTGTGAAGCGAGGGCTGGAAGCTGTTTCCCCCAGCTTGTGGTATTTCCCAAAGGTACGTGAAAAGTGCTTAGTGAGACCTAGCAAAGAGCAAAAAGTCCCAGGCAGACCAATATAACTCCACGGCCCAAGTGAACAGTGTGGCCTTCACAATTGAACTATATATCTTTAATCCAGCATCGAACTAGAGCGTAAAGCTTTTGGGGGAAAGAAAGAAAGAATTTACAAAACATGTATGCTACATGAACCAGGAAAGATATTCTTCATGTTCTATCCAGTGCAAGCTTCAGCTAAGCATTCATATTTTACAGGACAAAAAGAAAGCAATTTGAAGAGATGCTGTCTTAGAAGTACAGACCAGATCCAAGGTTCTGTAGGGGATGGAGGGAAAGGAAGAAAAAAGGCTGCTGTTCATGAACATAAAGCCAGAAACAAACCAGACTCACTAAAGCTCATCCTGGATGTGATGGTATGACACGCTTGCTACACAGTCACGCACTGAAACTGTGTGTTGGAGCTTCTGGAGAAGAAGAGGCTCTCAGTGCTGTGACTGATGCTCCTGCTGCCCTCCCAGAGGTCCCGCCATGAGGACCACGTGCAGTGTATGCCTTGTGTGCAGGACTGTGAGGAGGAATGGCTCTGACAAAGCAGGGAGGCTTGCTGGAGAGGAATTTCTGCTACAAAGCAGGCTAAATTTGTAGAGGCATTGTGTTTCTAATGGTGATGGGCTAACCTTAACAGGGTAGATGGATAGCACGTATTTCAGAGTAAGAAACCCTAACGATTGAAGACGGAAGTTAGAAAGCTCACAAGTGAACTTGCGGAGCAGTAGCAGAAGGGGTTTGGGAGCCAGGGACCGACGACTTCCATCGGCCCCTGCACCAAGGTTGAGTTCAAGTGTCATAGGTGCATCCTTCTTCCACACCATGATGATAGTCCTAGCGTAGGAGCCGCATTTTCTCATTTTAAGGGTTCTTGAAATATTTCCATTCCTTGTGTTGCTCCAAGCAAATCCAATACGCCCTTATCTGGTAAACTTTCTCCCGTTGGTTGAAATGACATATTGATCACCAGTTTAACCTAATGATACTTGTTGCTGCTGGCTGAATACAACACCTACCCAACCTGGGTGCTGCAGGAACACAAACCACCCCTGCTTGTGCCTCAAGAACTGCTTCTCCAGATTTAGGATACAGAAATACAAAGAGCTAAATACTAAAGCTCAAGAGATGAATTCAGCGGTGTTATACTGAAACTGTACAACAGGCAGAAATTAATTCTGCCTTCCCAGTCCTGACTTGTTGCACAGGGACCCTGCACACACTCTGTCCCTCCCCTACCGCCACTTGCGCGCTCCGGCAGGATAACAGCCTTTCCTTATCTGGTCATATCCCAGCCATGTGGCACCAGTGCCAGGAATTTAACACTCCCATTGCTGCTACATAGATGCAAAACTTTTTATAAACATGTTTGGGCTGACCAGCTCCCTTATCCCCCTTCAGCCGAGATTATAGGAACATCGACGGTGGTTTGGGGCTGAATAAAGCTCTCCTCGGCTCAGGCTGGGGCTGTGGTGCCCTGTGCTTCACAAGGCCGCTGACGGAGCCCAAGAGCAGTGTCCCAGCATTGTCATACGTTTTAGGGGACAGATGGGTCTGCTTTCTCGACCGCTGAAATAACAGATGTGCATCATGCACATATACATGTTAAGCATCACGCAGTGCTTCCCCTCAGCTGGGACCTGTTTTGTCCACATTGCCTAATTCCATTCCCCTAAAAATACCCGCCCGTTACAAGCCCATCCCGTGTGCTGCAGGCTACCAGGCCCAAGTACAGTCTGGCAATGAGCAGCACCAGCAAGCTCTGGCCCTGACACCCTTTAAGACTCCAGCACTGCCTCTTTCCGCACACCTACGAGAGCTGCCTGAGGGTCAGGGTTTTTATTTCGCTTGCTGAACAGCATACTGCAGCCTCACAAGGGAGCTTCATTAGCTAATTGAAAGAAATTTGGTGATTAGAGAAGATTCCATTAATAAATTAATACATTCCATCAAGGAATCTCAAAACATTTCTATCAACCTAAACTTTCTTTCAGATCAGCTAAGTGGGCAAGGCAAAAATCAGTAGGATCTCTTTTGCGGAGAGGAATACCGAGGCCAAAAGCCCACCATGCACCAGCAGCAGAAGTCAGGACCCCCTGACTCTCAGTCCCTTGCTCCAGCTTCTGGCTGAGCTTCCTCCTGGTGACAGATTGATTGCATATGCGCTATATAAGATGACAACGTTATATAAGTACAAAGTAGTAGGATTATGGGTGTGGGGGAGAGATCTCCTGGGGAGAGGGGACATTTTGCATCAATCACTCCCTCCCCCACAGCCACCCACCAACTGCAGGGATTTTTCAAAGCACTAAAGATTATATAGTTTGGTACATTTTAATCAGTTTCTTACCCCATAGAATTATGGTAGAAACACTGCTTAAAAAGAAGTAGACATAAAGCAATTAGGGGCTGTGTAAACTTCAAAGGNGNTAGCANNTGCACTTCAGACACCATGGAACAGACCGTAGTTGCCGCCCGGTGCCTCATTTCAACCAGCTGGACAAAAACTGTGTCAAGTACGAGGGCTGCAATTAAAAAGTGACAGCAATCTGAGTTCAAAGTAGAACAGAAAGGCCTAGAAAAGAGCTGTGGCAATGGGAGAGGAGATACCGAGATACACATTTTGCAAAGCAAAGTGACGAAAACCAAATTCTGTTTAAGAAGGAAGAAAGCATGTTAGAATTGGGATAGAAGAATGATGCTCTCATCCTGGTTTGGCACTCTGGAAAAATCCTTTGCGGTAGAAGTCAAAGTTGTGAGCCAGATCTTCAACAAAAGAATAGCAAAGATCTCTGTCCTTGTCCCCCTTTTCCTTTTAAACCTTCAAATATTTATTTTCCTGTCCTGCCCCACAGCCATAGGAGAGAAGAGAAGGTGCTGAGGCAGGTCTCTGGGCCAGAAGTATCAGAGGAGAAAGGGAACAGCACCCTGGGAATACAGTTATCATGGTGGCTATGGCCAAGTCTGGCACAAAGTGGTGCCTTTGAGCTACTGCTCGTCTCCGCTTACATTGGGGTTGTGCCTGAAGGTCTCATCCCTAGAGGGGAGAACACCAACAGTGTAGAAGAGGGCAAAAAAATGCTGAAATGAGAGGGAAGTCTGGTCTGCTGCATGCTGCATTAATCCCTTCTGGGCCATAAATCTATCATCTCTAATTTTAACAAACTGCCTGAATCTGACAGTCATGAAATATAATATCATCTAGACTAGCTGGTGAACCACAAAAATGTGGTTTTTCCTCTTGTTCATTGAACAACCATAAGAATAAAACAAATAACCTATTGGGCATCCAGACCCTCCATCCTGTCTCAGCTCTCCTGAGCCTGGCCACCTTCTGCAGCCTATGCCCTGCTCAGTCCATCAGGATGCACAGCGGTTGCTTAGGGACGGCTACAGATTATAAATCTGCAGAAGCTGACTCCCCGCTGCCTAGAGAGGTACACATTATTTCTCTATGAATCGCATCCCCTACAAGCTTCATCAAGTGCACCTTGGCTCTAGTACTGTGCGATTTGGTGAATAACAGCTCCGTGTTCATTTTACCCCTGCCTCCATGCTGGCATACCAGGAATGCTGATACAGTGCCCAGAGAGAGGGCTTGTACAAGTTTACCCCTATGTCCTCTGTGGGCAGTGGTGTGGGTGAGCAAGTAGGGATCTCACCCTAACAAACTGATTTTTCTGCTAGTTTTTCCTCCAGCCTTCCCTGGTTAGGAAAGAAGCAGCCGGAGAGGGCTGAGATAGCTGCACTTAAATCCTACTGATTTACTCTTGCTTTATGCTAGTGTGAGTCAAGCAAGGCAGAAAGTTTATCTTGTGGAAGCTAATCTTGAGTACCTGCTTCTGTTACTTTAGAAATTTTAAAGGTTTGGGTTTTTTCAGGGACAGTGCTTAGTCTTGTGAAAAATCATTACCTGCCGTATGTGTTCTGTGATGTGACAGCGCTGTGCAGCTGTAAGGAAGCAAACACAACAGCAAGGGAAGCCCTTTCACAGCCTGCACGTGAAAGAGAGAAAAGCATGGGACACGGGTCAATTTAGTGCCATTCCTCCAAGGACACTGACTGGGACATCCTGGCATCCCTTGACATAGCTGCTCCTGCACAGCTCCTCATCCCCCTCCCCCCACGTGGGCACAGCAGCCTCAGCTACTTCAGGGACGTGCGAAGTCTTCATTACTGCTGACCAGCAAGCCAAGCACGTGGAGAGCACATAATGTACCCCAGGCCCTGCCCATGTCCACAGATGCCAGAACCAGATTTGTGTAACTCTGCCTGCTCTCACACTGCGGCTCAGTGTGAGCCATGGGGCTGAGCCTACTCTGCAAACTCCGCTACAGATCCACAGCAAGGACCAACACTTTGCCGGGAGCTGACCCCAACAGAAGCCCAGCAAGAGACTGAGCTGCCAGCACCCCATCCCCTGCGCCAAATACGCTGTGAGGGCAGGAAGCAGACTCAGCGACAGGTTTAGCCCATCTGCTGCTAGCACTTCGGTGCTGCAAAATTAGGAAAACATCCTCCCTGCCCCTGATAACAGCACATAGCAAAGTGGGGACAGCGAGGGATCAAATGCACACATGTAGGCTCCGGCCCCACTAACCGCAGAGGGGAGGCTTCCTGACCCATCAGGAGAGAAAAGGAGTCAGCCAAGGAGGATCTGGAGTGGCATCCAGAGTGCCCGCATGCACTGTGGCATCAAAACGTCTTCCCAGGTTTCTCTGCCAACACAAATACCAGTGCAAGAGTGAAGCACCGACTTCAGGACTCTGTGTGGCAGGGTTCCTGGCACGGGGGTGGCTGGTGCGCGCTGGGCCAGAGCAGCCGGCTGAATGGAATGGGTGCTGCAAGCCAACAGGCTGGCCCCAGCACACGCCTGTTGTGCAAAGACACAGCGATACAGGGGAGCTTCTTTCCATGCCGTTCCCAGATATATCTGTGTTGTCAGCAGGCCAGGAAACCCCTCTCAAGGACCACTGAGCAGCTTTCTTGAGCAGCAACGTGCCGCTGGCTGCTGGCACAGGTAACCAGTGACCCCACGGCTGGGGCACATGCTGGAGGTGGTGAGAGAAGCAAAGGTTCAAGTGCCCTGTTTCTCTCAGAAGCAGAAAAGCAAACATAAAACGGACAAGCCTCTCAGCCCATGCTAAACTGGAGCAAGAAGCCAAGGCAGCTGGGGGGCAATACCAGTGCATGGCAATCCCGAACAAGAGAGTGACCCCAGGGGCAGCTCCCTGCTGTCATCCCTGGGGGCTGAACACAGGTCGCAGCCCCTGATCACACGGCTGAGGCACCCATGGGCTGCCACTGGCACAGAAACGCGTGTGATCAAACGCTGTCCCTCTCCAGCAGCTGCTCAGTGCTTTGTGCCACACATTGGTACTGTGGTCTTGCCAGTCTGGGAACCTGAGCCCTGTCCCTGTCTGAGCCATCACAGTGCAGCAAAGCTCAGCACTCCTTCCAGCAGCTCAGCACGACTGCCTTTACCCCCCCTCCCCGATCTTGTCTGCTCCCCCACTCCGCGAGTGATTGAGCTGTTAGTCATGGGCATTGAGAATCCACCAATAAAATCTCCTGGCCCAGATTTTGCCTGCTCTTTTGCTGAGTAACTCCAAAGAGCCTTCTGAGAAACCTGCAGCTGTTGGAATGCTCATCTTGCACAGCAAGACAAAACCCATCTTTTTTTGAGCAATTGCTTGCTTTTAGTAAGTGGAAGAGTAATCTAGAAAATGCCTGACTACTGGCTCACCCTTCCTTAACATATTGGTGTACACTGGATGGAAAGCTGGTTTGATAATTTGTTTAATATCAAGTGCATGAGACCTTGCAGCCTCTGTACAGCTGCCAGCAAATGGGCAAAAGCAAGTCTAATTTATCCATCTGTTGTAGGTAGCATGAAGGGGAAAGTCGCCTTCACTGCAAGACAGAGGAGGTTGCAAGCGAGACATCTAGAAAATAGCTTGACCCTTCTGTCCAGGTGGCAATAGCTTTTGTGTCTGGGCTGGTAGAAAACAGTCCAAAGAAGCACGTAACTTGGAAAAGGACACTTCCAGGTCGAACAGAACTTCACAGATATAAGGAACAGCCCCCCCAAAATCTTGCACCTTAAATCAGATTCTGATTAGAGCTGGCTGAAAGTTGACATGAAGCCTAATGTGTGGGGTCTCTCAGATGCCCACGGCTTACCACCACT
>Ga0065711_1035744_pt1 | contig 21891 bp, 10 predicted proteins | sample Hoacrofraction12_FD_59098 | JGI IMG/M metagenome (GOLD analysis project Ga0065711, IMG submission 59098) | Hoatzin crop microbial communities from Cojedes, Venezuela - Epithelial fraction 12 v2 (version 2) | ecosystem: Host-associated > Birds > Digestive system > Esophagus > Crop | place... | reverse complement strand
GGGGCTCGGCACCGGGCGGGCGGGGTGGAGACGTGGCGCGGCGCGCCCCCGGGTCGCTGCCTTCCCCGGCCTGAGGGAGGTTTTTTAGAAGCGCTGGGGCGATGGCTGGTTCGGAGGAGGCGGGGAGTTAAACGGAGCCGTTCGGTGTCACCGGGAAAAAGGGAAACCGTACGCGGGCTTGACCGGTTGTGTTCCTTCAAAAAAAACACAAAATATAAAAAAAAGATGCCATGAAATACAGAATAAACCCAGGAGCGGGAGGAGGATGGAGCACTGAGGCCGAAGGGTCCGCGTGCCCCCGCACCCGGTCTCCAGCTGTAGCCAGAGGCAGATGCTGCCCGAAAAACGGTGTAAGAAGGAGGGCGAGCGCGGAGAGCCTCCCTCTCCAGTCCCTTCCTCGCCTCCCACTCAGGGGTGGAGGGGCTGAGCGGCGAGACCAGGCAGTAATACATTAACTTTTCTCAAAAGAACGGTCTCGTATCACGAAGGCATTCACCCTGGCAGGTATTTCTGCCTCTGGAATCTGATCCGTGCTACAGTTTTCATCCTCGATTAATTCCCGGTGAGTCCCAGCACCTCTGCAGCTCTCCAGCCTTCGGAGCAGGTAGTTGGCTCTGTGAATCGTATGCCCTGTTGGCTTGTAAGAAAGACGGAGAAATCTCAACGACTGAAAAATCAAAAGGCTTGTCTAATACAACAGCACCCTCTTCCAAACGCCCTGACATTGTGATGTTTAAACAGCTGCATTGTACTGTGCAAAAGCTCTGTCAAGCAGCAGAGCAGCCAGCATGATCTAAACCTTTAGAAAAAAAGAGGATAAACACTTCTGATTTCCGCCCCACGAGCGTGTGAATTGTACAGGCCCCTTCCATCTAATAATCAAAACTGGCTGTGAAGTGAAATAACCTGGAAAGTTCTGGTTGCTCTGAGAGGGGAAAAAAAAAGCATCACAAATGTGTGAACATCTGGAGGTGCCTAAAACCACTGAGCAGCTCCAAATCGAAGGTGCATGACAGTGCATCCAGTAGGTGAAGAGCGAAATTATCGCTGATGTCCACAATGCAGCTGCCTGTTGTACGTATTTTCTTCAGTGGCTGCAGCCAAATTTCACAGAACTAACATAAAATTTAGGAGTTAGAAGTCATTTTACCAGTTCTTTTCTGTAATAATATCCTACTGCTAGGGAAGGGGCAAAGCCATCCGGAGTTATTCTTTAGTAACCAGTTCAGAGTGGTCCGGTTTCTTCTCATTCTCTCCATTTAAGAAAGAGAAGAGGGGAGAGTGGGAGCATTTGGTACAACAGGTCGAGCTGCTGCTGCACTCTCAGCTTCCAGACGCAGGTCCCTGGTAAATAAAGATTCACGATGATGCTCTGGTTTGGGTCAAACTTGTAAAAGATCCGTGCAACATAATACAACCTAAATACAATGTAAAACTTGCAGCTCTGTGTTTCTGCTGCGGAAGGGCCTCTGCTAATGCCCCGTGATGTCACTCCGAGTTTTGCTCCTGACTTTCATGGGCTTTCAATCCGGCACGATGAGCGGAGGTGAAAATCCATCTCCCCCGTCCCCAGGTGGGAGCAGGTTCCTGGCGTGCTGCCGGCGCAGGGACAACCCCGGGACTTCGCCCACCTCTGTAGTGCTTTGCCTTCCCAAACTTGTCACCTTGTGAAGCCCTGTTTCATGATGCCTGTTACAAACTGTAACATTATTTCTTTCTCCTAATTTTGGGGGTTTTGTTGTGTTTTTCTTCATTTTTTTGGTGGTAGGCAAAACGAAGATAATGAAGAACTTTTGCCAACTGGAGAAACCTCCATAGACTCCTACCCAAACTGGTTAAAATTCCACATTGGCATTAATCGGTACGAGTTGTATTCCAGAGATAATCCTGCAATTGAGGCTTTACTACAAGACCTGGTCTCCCAAAAGATAACAAGTGTTGGTATGTTCAGATATATATCATTTTTTATGATTATTTGCTCATTGTTCAGGATCTCGTTGCTGTTTGAATATTAATATTTTGCATGGCTTCTCTCTGGCGTGCCTACAACATTTCTTCCTGACTTCTGCGCTCATTTTCCCTGTTGAAGAGATATTGCCAGCTCTGTATTATGTGAATAATTGCAAAGTCTGCCCGCAAGGCAAACCCCATTCATTTCAGAAATCTGTTAGTCATGATCAGGCTGAAAGTGCCCTCTTCAGTTATTTAAAAAAAAATTATAATAAAAAAAAATGGCAAAAAGCAGATAGCATCTTGCACGAGCAAGGTTTGTATTATTAGCTGATTATTATTTAAAAGGCTGTGTCTGCAGTGCTCGTCCTCCTGAGGAAGGCGAGAGGCGGCTGACCTGCAGCGATGGCTGCAGGAGCATCCAGCACCGCGGGGCTTTGCGGAGCTGCAGCTTCCCCGGGCAGTGCGCAGGGAGCTCCGGGTGAGCCAGCCTCCTCCCGCTGAGCAGAGTTCAGCTCTGTTTATTCTGCTTGTAAATCCACAATGGGGATGTGCCCATGTCAACCTTTGGCTCTGGTTAAACAAGGTGACACAGTTCGGGGCTTTTCTCTAGGGCTGTTTAATGACAACGTGTGTCTTCCTGAATCTAGCTGCGTAGCTGCGCAAGGAAAATAAAAACACAACCCCAAATGAAATCCCTGGGATACTAAACAAATGCGCACCCCGTGGTGTTCCATCGGCCGCGCAGAAAATGAAGTTACTTGCGCTGGCCACAAAGTTGCGAAGTCCGTTTCAGTGGGATGAAATAGCAGGAGCAGGGTAAAAGTGCTGATGGTGTGTTGGCACCGCGGGATGAGGTCAGCAGGTCTTTCACCCTGCAAGGCAAAAAATTCCCCTGGCTTCAGCATGAAAGGGCCTGGGCAAGAACAGCATGAGCAGCCCTAAGGTTTACATTTTCCATCGTGTGAATCACAGCGGCTGCTGAGTGGGAGTAAGGGAGATCCTCGGTCATCAAGAGTGGGCTGATTTAGCTGATCCGGATGGAGTAGGTGTAAAATGCAGAATGGCACAGGAGAGCTTTGCCTCCAGGAATCGAGCTGTCCGGTGGCTCAGCACACAGCTCTGCGCTGAGCTCGGCTGGGGCAGGATTGTGAACAAAGCGGTTTGCGGTACCCAGGTGCCGTCCCACATGCTGGATGCAAGGGTCCAGTGGACACCTAGCTCGTGAAGGACGACAAACACAGGCTCGTTTATTAACCTGGGGTGGGTTTTCTGTCCCCAGAACTCTGGATCAGAGTGATTCGTCAAGGAGCTTGGGTTTGACATTTAAGCCATGTATTTTCCCTTCTCCAGCTCAGATGTGACACTGCTGGTAGCAGCAGGCTCTGCCCATGCCCCTCTGGTCTGCGCTGAAGGGTAACGAGGACACCATACCGGACATGGCCCGGGTGCTCTTCTCCTTGCCATAACCCCCACCTTTCTTGACCTCTGCCCTCACCTTTCCTGACCTCTCTCTTCAATACCAAGCGATTTCTGGAATATTAGTGACATGTGCGAGTGGGAATTGAGCCAGCACTTTATAACAAGTGTGCTAACATTGCTCTTTGAGCACATCCACCGAGGAAGAAAAGATGCAGGCCATGCCCTTCCCAGTCCCCCGCTGAGAGCAGCAGTGCACCAGGCAGTTGACCAGGCTGTCCCCAGCTCTGTGCAGAGGTGATGCTCAACCAAACCATCTCCTGGCTCGTCTACGGAGGTTTGCTTAAAATGCATTGGCCGTAGCGGTGTTTTGTACTGCATGCCTGCGAACTGTATCGATCTCTGTTTACCTCTTCAAGGGTTTAGACCTCAGTGATGTTGTCTATGCAGGAGGAGAGCAGCGTTTGCAGCAAACTCGGCAGCGTTTGAGCCGTGAAGTCTGGCACTTCTGCAGAGCAGTGGGATGGTTAAGGTTGATGTAGGGATGTTGAAGCTGGTGGGAGAAAAAGGGAGGTAGGAATGAGAAATAATAGGTTAGCAGTCACTCTTCACTTGGTCTTCTGGGCTTGATCATCACTTGTGCCTCTGGGCGTGTTGCTTAACCTCTCTATGCTTCAGTTAACCTAGCAGCAAAATGGTTAGCGTAAAAAATAGGAGTGAAATCCTGACCCTGGTGACATAAGTGGAAGTTCTGCCATTTACTTCCCTGGGGCCATGATTTAACCTAATGTGTCACATAGATGTGTCGTAAGGTTTCCGTTAATTATGATTTTGATAGAGCTTTCAGATCAACGGGGGGAAAGGGCCACGGGACCAGAGAGGAAGATTTATGATTGTTATTAGCGATTTCCTATGGGATTGTCTCTCTGTTAATGTTTGAACAAGGCTCTTCAAGCATGGTAGGGCCTCTTATGCCCCTAACAAAAATGCAGAGCCATGGTTTCTATCAATGATTCAGTATGATTTCCATAAACTAAAACACGAGGTACATTTGGTATTGGTATCAGTCGCTGTGGGAACTGACAGGGAGTGATTGCTACACATATATCCCAGTCTAAAATCAAGCGTGTGGAAATGGAAGGGTACTTTTGCCTATATAGGGATGCCAGGATCTGAATTTTGTTGGGAGCATCCACTGCCTGCCTCTGTGGGGATTCAGGAGTTTTATCAGGTTGAAAAGCAAGAAAGGGCATATTGTTAATATACTGTTTTTTATTACACAGTGCGGCATCTCTTATTTTAGGTTGCAAGTTCTTTGGGTGTTTAAAAATATATGCTTTAAAATAATACCTGCCAGTTTTCAGCTTTACTGCAGAGCAGCAGCAGGGATTCAACAGCATATAGGCTGATTAATAAAGAGTAATATATTTGACCAAATGTCATTTATAGGGCTGTTACATTCTGTCGTATATTTCTGCATGCTTTCTAATTTGCTGGTTTTATTGCTTATGGTGAATTTTTGTAGTTTTGCTTTTTTTTTTTCTTTTTTAAGGCAGCTACAAAGATGCCAGGTTAGAAGTGTAAAATAAATGAAAATCTTCATAATACCCAGTCTTCAGGCTTCTTTTTGCAAGCAGGACAATCAAATATACAGGCTAACATGCATTAGATCAAATGGGGTATTGCTTTATCCAGTTTCTTCCCAGTATTCAGATTTGCTTTGGCTCTAACAGAATTAGGTGGTTTGCTGTGCGGATTCTTGATACCTACAGTAATTCGATCCAAACTGCAGCTAAACATCTTGCTTAGCCACATTGTAATTTCTCTGCTCAGCTTGCATTATTTATGGAGGAGAGTGGTGACCAGATTGATCCCCCGCCATCAGAACCGCTCACACGACTCTGTAATGTGCAGTGTTATTTTAAAATGAAAATGGTGACAGAAGCAATTCCCAAGAGCAGGGAGCACCAAGGTGACATTTTCTTGATGTTAAAGTTTAAATGGAACAAATCCTTGGATGGGAAGGAGCATCCCATTCAGCTCCCACAGTGACACCTAGAGCTGGCCTTGAAAAGGACAGGGTTACCCAGAGCTTTCAAGCTGAGGATGTATTCTGTGCCCTGCATCAATATATGTATTTCCTATTCATTTTGTTCAGCAGAAAGGGGTAGCTCTTAATTTGATTTAATTCACTGAAAATTTCCTCTTGCCATAAATAGGAGCCTAGAGAGAATTGTTTTTCCACTGAGCACTGAAACCCAGTTTTCAGAAGCAGCACATGCACAGGCAATTGCACATTTCCTTTGCCTTTCATAACCGTTTATTGCATGTGTAAATAACCATAGTTAGCGATTTTCTTGTGTATTTACAAGACGTCTGTGCATAATTGTGGCAGCACTGTCAGCAGCTCAACAGCAAGTATGGCATGGTGCATTGTAGTGGCAGTGCGGTCTCCATCTTGCTTGTGCTGCTGTCTGGAGGAGCTGTGCTGTGGGATTGCCTGGGAGCAGAACAGGCTTTTGCAAGTCCTGTGTTTACCTGGGGCTTATTTTTTGATTCTTTAAATTCTCTAAACATTACCTGACTGAGTTCATTTCTGAACCTGAGATGCCTTCAGTTTGTACAGGCAGTAATTAGAAAGCAAGCACGCAAGACTGCTCACGCAGCGAATAAATGCTGCAATTAACTAAGGTGGACTCTGCTTCAAGTCAGGGGAAAAAAAAAGGAAAAGACAAGACACTAATTATTGAACCTAAATTCTGGTGCTAAACGAAACTATAAAAATTTCATCCAAAGGAAGGGAAAAAGTGCTGCTGAGGACGTGTGAAAAACATGATGAAATGTAGCACCATTGATTTACTGTATAAGAAAATAATGAATCTGCCAAGAGTAAACAGATTGATTTAATGTACAATTCCAGATGAAAGGAGGGAACTTAAAATATACAACAAAGCCTCTGAATGATTTCACAGATCTCTCCCCCTCCAGAAGTCTTTTACTCTCTTGACTAAACCAAGAAAGACCTTTAAAAACAAGTTAGCAGAATTGGCTGAACAAGAACAAATTAAGAGATGATAAGGGCTTGAATTTGTTTTGAAATGTGTTCTTTACAGTTTGAACAGGGCCATGTCTCTAGCCTGGGGCAGAGTATTACTTGTTAAAGCCAATCAACATGTTTATGTTAGATTTAAGCTTGGTCTATAAATAGGAGTCCAAAATGGATCTGAATGTCTGCCATTTGAGATGTTACTGCATCCCAGGCTTTGACTGGATCTCATGTCTCAGGCATTAGCGTTGCATAATTAAATACATTTTAAAATATTCATTGGACTCTGACCAAAAGCCAGGTTCAGAGGTCCTGTTGGGACTCTCACTCTCCATCAGAAGAGCACACGGTCTAGCCAGGTCAGTAGGATGAGGGCTATCATGAAGCAAAACAGAGGAGCTGGGAAGCCAGATCAATTCAAATTCCAAATCCTTTTGGGTCACATCCCTTTGGGCAACGTTGGGTCTCTGCTAGGAGTTAGTACCAGGTGCTTTAGAAGAGAGAGTCAGAAACCCTGTAGCATACAGTTATAAAAAGGTGATTGAGATATGATGGGTAGTGCATCTTTTGTATTGGATGGTGTCTGTGGATCAGGAAGGGAATTCAGGTCTTGCAGTGGTGAGGGGACAAGGTGGGGAAGTGGCAGACGTGGCATGTGCCTGTGACAACAGGCTCATAGATGTAAATGAAGCGGGGATTTTTGGAGGCTTGATCCAAAGTCTATCAGAGAAAACAAGGAATCCCACAGATCTGACTATTCTTTGGACGAGACTTTGATCCCACAGATGCTCAAGCAAAAAGATATCTCAGGGAATTTTTTGCAAAGCCTCCTAAAGTTAGGGAGATTTCTGATCACACCCAAAAGCCCTTGCACTTGGTTAACAGGAAAGGTTAATGCTGCTTTCCATTTCCTTCTGCTTTGGGGGGAAAAGAGAGGCTTTGGGTTGCCTGAAGATAAAAAATAATGATTGTATTGGGATTTGTTTTTAACACTGTGCCAGTGCATCCTGGAGCTGTATGAGAGTTGATTTGAGGTACCTGCTGGGCGCTACCAGGCTTATAAAGTCTTTTACAGAGCTGTTCATGACCTGTGATATTACGGTGTATTCAGAAACTTAAAAAAAAAAAAAAGGTGAATTCAGAATGTGACTAGTGGTTCCCTTGGAGTCGGTACAGCCCTACTTTGCAAGACCTTCTTAAAAATACCCAAGCCTGCTGATCGTAGATGTGACATTGCAAGGGTGTAGCATCTTCCAATTTCTTGGTAAATTGTGTATGCTGCTTCTGGGTATTATAAATTCTTCAGAAATGTTCCTGCGGGCAGTAGATGAAGGGACAAGGACATCTCCAGATACACAAACAATGTTTGTTTGGGATAGGCTTCTGGAAGATGATGAGAGTCCCACTCTTTGGCCGTAATGGCCAGAGGGCCATGTCTAACTGAGCTCTGAGCAGGAAAGGGAGTTCCTGAAGGAATACTGCTCAGAAAATGAGAGGGAAGCCAGTATGCAGAGGTAATGCTAAGTTAGGACAAGGGACTTTATCTGGCCTAGAGGTCTGAGTGAATCATCTCCGAGAAGATCTGCTCTTTTCTGGCATTGCCACCCCCAAGATTTGGGCACCCTGAACTGCTCCCAAGTCTGCTTAGTTTAGAAGTACACAAGGGTCTTCTTGAGTTCAAAAGGACAGTCTAAGCTCAGGTCTTTCCATCTCTGCAGGGATTACAATGTTAGACTCTAACTAGTCTGGACTTGGAGGGTGGCTTTGAGTCACCTCCAGCCTGACCAGCATATCTGCGGCACTGGACAAGCAGCAAAACTGGGAATATCTGCACGTGAATCTGGATGATGTGGGGGGAAGCCAACGTGGAGCTCTGGCATGGGTTGTTGTCCACTATACATGTGGCTTCCAGCATGCCCCGCTGCAAGGCACGATGCAACACCATTCCCACCAACATCACCCTCTGTTTTGGGGAGGTCCCAAGTTTACTCCTAGCAGCAGTGGGGGGACAACATGCTAGCAAAACTTGTGTTTGGTCAAAGCTACTATTACAACCAATTAAGGCAATACAATAAGATGGATCTAAAAAGACAAGGGACATGCTTTTGTCTTACTTCAGCTGAATTCCTTCTGACAGGAAACCAGGCCTTTGTGCCTCCTGGAAGAATTATTCTGAATTGTTAATCTTTTTCATACTTTTCCCTGCTTGGTGATGACACACTCATTGTTGAGTTCGGCTGCTAACAAAACCATTATCTGTCGAGTGGCTTCAATTTGCTGAGAAACCAGTCCTCTTAGTGTATCTGAAACTTTGTGCTTAGAAAAGGGCATACTGGAACATCCTTTTTTCTTCTTCTTGGTGTTGCTGCGATTTCCTAAAAGCTCGGCTTCCCAGCCGTACCTCAAAATAGGTTCTATCCTTCCCTTTTCTCTGCTGGGTTTACAGAATCTTTGCTCTATTTTGGATATATACGTCTCATGGGGGAGATGGAGCCAATCTCTAAGCTCTGAGCTCCTCAGAATTGAATGAAGAGGCACAAATTGCATCAGTTTTAGAGAAAAATCATTGGGTCTTCAGCTGGTGTGAGCAGCTAGGCTGAGGTCAGTGGAGGTGGGGAGAGTTGTGTCTGACACAAAGGACGCAATTCTGCCCTTAGGTACTGAGGCTGATATTACTGACCTGAATAGAGATAGCCCACTTGAACGGGGGTGCAAATACAGGTTATACCTTAAAGAGCTGGGCAACCCCCCTGCCTTCTGCAGCAGCTGGGCAGGGGAGGTGGTGGGGCTGGTCCTGGGCATGGCTATGTGTCCCTGCAGGAGGGAGGAAAGGGCAGCTCCAGCTGCCTTTTTGCTGTCCAGACTATCCAGGAGTGTTTGCAGAGTGTGTAGCTGGGTTGTGGTGCTCCTAGGGCAGCATGTGTAGGGTTTTGGGATGGAGGATTGCTGCTTTTCGTTGCCTTCAGGCTCTGCGCTAGGTATGAAAAGGCCTCCTGCTCTTCTTCCCTCTGGTGCAGATCAGCTGACCTGTTCTGCACGAGAGATGGAGTTTGATGTGTGAAAGCCATGAGCTTCTGCTTTACCTGTTCAGTGCAAGTTATTTAATGCCCTTTAATGTCTCATTATTTATTTGTTCCTTTGGGATAAACTGGAAATGCAAGAGAAAGCTGGGGTCAGCAAAACAGCAAGGCAAGAGGGATTTTATTCTGGAAGAATAATTACACTGACCAGATTTGCATAGCATTTTGTTGCAAAAGTATAGATTACAAGTGCTGAAAGAGAGCTGATGACCTATTAGTAATAAGGCACACAGATGAGTAATTAAAAGAATATGCAGCTAACAGCATTGGTTAGGAAAAAAATGTACAAGCTATATAGGTGGAACAAGGGCAGCTCTAAGCCAAAATTTACAGAGCAAGGTAGCTTGACATTTATGTAGTTCTCCAGTTGACACGGGTTTTGTCAGAACTGTAAAGAAAGGGATTGATTATCTGATCATTCAAAGCATTTTTAAAGGACTGACTCATCCACACAGACACGACTGCCATCGCCTGCCTCTCTGAACACAGAAGTGAATTAAGGAGTCAGGGTATAGGTCATTTCATTTATTCAGAGCAGTTTTGATTGAGATGGTAAAAAAGTAGCTGGTTTGCCAAAGTATGTAGTTACCTTTTTAAAATAGCTTTATCATGAATTAAAATGCATTTTTATGAATTTTTATATTAAAAAAATCACTCTGACTTTAGAAACACTGTAGTATGTCTGTTAACATGGTATTGTCCAAGTTGTTCAGACTGGTATGAATAAATGTCAGTATTAAATTCCCATTAGCTCTCAGTTGGGAAATGAGCGCATTTAATGTTCGAGCAAAGATGGCCCTCGGTGTGCAGTGTAGACCATGGTCCCTGCCACCTCCACGTGCCCTCTCCCACCCTCCCAACAGAGCCAGTGACCCGCTCTGCATAGCTCTGCTCTCATGTACGAGCCACCTCAGGATCCCTTGAAGTTAATGGATGTGCCTGAATACATATCCTTTGTGCAGAGAGGAGAGGTATTTACATATCTCTACTGCTCAGCAACAATCGCAGCAGAAGTCAGAAATTGCTATAGTATCTGCTCATGCTTTGAATTAAGGAGATATCTGCTGCGCATTCAACTGTATATCCCAGTCGCATCTGCCTTCAAAAGCACACCATCTCCTTTCCCAATGTGTGTCCCTTGTTAAGAAGAACTTGCAAAGCGATTGAAGATGGAGAAAACAAGACTCCAGTGGTCTGTTCCTATACATGCCGTTCAGTTAGGGTGCTTATGGAGCCCATAGTGTCCAGCTGAAGAAGACAAAGGCATGTCAGGGAGTACAGTCTATTTTTAGTCCTGGCTGGCAGCTCAAAGCCCTCCCCTGTACTCTGCACCCGCTAAATAATCTGTTTTCCAGTTAGGATTACCCTGCTTGGTGCTCAGATACCTCAGTGCTGAATCTAATACAGAGAAAAAGATATATGATTTTGTTTCAAGGAAGCTGAATGTGAGCAGATCCACATGTAGCATTTTAAAGCGGTTTTGGTTTTTTCCCACAGCGATGAAATCAGGAGGCACCCAGCTGAAGCTGATCATGACGTTCCAGAACTATGGACAAGCATTGTTCAAACCAATGAAGTAAGTAAAAACAGTCTGTGTTGTAAAGTGAGGTTGTGGTGGAATGGCCTGTTGCTATTTTCTAAGCTGTTAAAAGTTTGCTGTAGTATCTTTCAAGGTTAAGGTGTCTGGTTCCTTGGGCTTGCTGCTGAATGTAGAGCTTCAGGGACTGTTGAAACCTTGCCCTGCTAGACTGGTCCTTGGAAGAGATACTGAGGAGACTTCAGATACATTACAGCCTTCTCAGGAATGTTGTTCGCTCTGGTCTCTGTGAAATCTCCCATTATAAATACAGGATATTTTCAGCATTTCTTTCGTATGTAAACTGACTCCGCAGGTCTGAGCTTTATCGAGTGTCAGTGCTCCTCTGGAATACGGCCAGACAAGGGAGATGATTCAGAACAGTTTTGGGAAGAGCTAAATAGTATTTGTCTGATAAATTATAATATAATCCATTGATTTATTGTTGTTTGTATTAAAGGGTTGTATTAGTCATTTGGCTCTGGCTAGGCTGACTCTGTGAAAAAGAGTTTGTCCGAGAGTGGTACTAATGAATCGAGAGAGAAAGGGAAGGACTAGGATGACGCAGCCTGGATTTGTGCCTGCCCCGATCCCACTGAGATGAGGGAAGTTATTCAGATACAAAGTAGATGTAAATGAGTTCTGAATCCTGACCTGTATGTTTGTGTTTTAATAAGGAAAATGACTCTGTGCTTATTGTAGAGAGCTTAGCAAAGACACTTGGGGCCGCAAAATGTGTAATGAAGCTACTCAGTATCTGTGTCAAGGGTACCACTGGAATAATAAATTCATCTCCTTCTTTTGTTCCCACTGTAGGGAAGTTCAGTTAATTTCCTCTAAGATGGTCCATAAAAGACTAAAGTAACTGAGAACGAGGGGTTTGGAATATGTGTTGGCATTGTGTTACAGCTATAGCAGGGAGCACAGCTCAGGGGGTAAGCTGCTGGCTGGAGACTGAGAAATTCCCTGTTTCACTGTAGATTTTGCTTCAGACTGACCTCAGACTTGATTTGTACAGTACAAAGTACTTTACTTTGAAAAGTACAGATTTGACTTGATCTTATTTGACTGCCAGAAGAGCCAAATAATTGGTCCCACTTTTCTTCAATCGAAATTTGAGCAGGAACCCTCCTTATGTACATTCATCCTGGGAATCACAAGGAAATCCTGTGAACTTCCAGGCAGAGCAAGGCATTTGTGCAAAGGCCAAGTGCTTCTGTGGTATTTCCCAAATTGCACACAAATTTCTGCATGTTTCTGGTGGATCACTGATTGTCTGGGAGGGGTCAGAGGAAGCGTAGATAATACTGACAAGTAAGAGGGAAGGTGGTATCAGAGACATCTAGTCCAACATCTTCCCTTCCTCTCTCTGTCCTCTCCCCAAATGCTCAGATCATCAGACCATCGGTGCATGGGTCCAGCTCCCTACAGCTGCAAGTCTGATGCGTATAGGCACCATTCTTAACTGTCCCGTGTGCAAAATCAAGAACCAGGCAGGTTCGAGCAGCCTTTAAGTATTTGGCAGAGTTGTGGTTGCACTGTTGGCTTTTTATATAGTGTGTGATTTCTTTCTTCTCCATTTGCTCAGATGCAGATAATCTAAATCTTTATCAATGGTATGACATTCTAATTCTGGGAATGCTAATGAGGTCAAATCAAAAGATTACTGTTTCTACTGTGCTATACACAGCCTCAGCAACATGATGGATGACGATAGAGGTATAGCCACATTCCTGTGTAGAAGCAATTACTACCATCCACTACAACAATAGCAGAAAATGATGTCTTAATCATTCCTCTTGCTTGACTTGAAGGGCAGCAACGCCCTATTTCTCACTGCTCTTTGCATTACACACATCACTGGAAAAAGCAGCATTAGAGCATTCAACAGCTGTGCTCCCAGGCACCACACCTTATGGTAGCAACGCTGCTGCATTTGTGCTGAGCATCGTTGAACACGTTAGTGATTTTGAATAAGGATGTTTGCAAGCATTTGTCTTCATTCTGATAGCAGCGAACAGGGAGCCAGATGCTCGGCTAGTGTAAATCTTCCTAGCTCCTTTGGCATCTGGTCCCATTGGCCTCTTTCACCAGCTTATGGACTGTTGCTGATGAGGCGAGGTTTGCAGCATCGTTTCTTTACACAGAAATAAGCAGCCTAGAACTACAAATAAAACCCAAACACAAACCACATCAGGCTTTAAAACTATGAGACTTTTTCTTGAAGGACCTTCTTCAGGCTCTAGGCACCTTCCATGCCATTTGTGGTGTTCCCTCTTTTCTGCAGGTTACCCTTCTGATCCAGATGCCTTCCCAGGACAGGAGGCTATAGGGAGCTCACAGATCAGGGCCAGACATCTCTGCTCATCAGGACTGGTGGTATAAAGGAAATCTTTTTCTAAATACTTTAATTTGAGGACCATAAAATATCATCCTGGTGGCTACTTCTACGATCAGCTCATTGAAGGAAGCCCTTGGTGGACAGTCAGGACATCTCCATGTGGTGCATCCTATATGTTTCAGTTGTTACTGTTAGCAGCTCTATGGCTTTTCAAAGCAGCATAAATTATGCTTTTCTTTCTCCTGTGTTGATAAGCCTCTTCATAGAAGCAAACTTCTTCATCAGCCCCAGGTAACACAACCATTAAACAGTACTGAGTGTCTAGCTGCAAATGATAACTGGGGCCTCAGTGCATCAGTCAGTACTGGAGGGGGCAATATGAGCTACATCTCTATGTTAAACTGAACTGGGGCACTGTGTTTTAGAGAGTAGAAATGGCATCAGTAGGATTTCGGGCCTGATCCCAAGGAAAATTGATAATCCAGAGCTTCACGTCCTGTCTGGGATCCAAAGTACTGAAAGTTGAATGGTGTGAGGTACATATAGGGTAATAAGTAGACATGAGGCCAGTCTCTACCTGGATTTGATTCCTTTAAACAACCTGGAAAGCTGTTTTTGCTGTACATAGCTGTACTCAGCATCTTCCAGACTGAATTAATACCTGCTTGGGCAGGGTTGCAGCAGACAGGGGAGACCATGCAAACCCTTCCCTGGCACAGCCGGGCATCTGCTAGTGCAAGGGGAGGTCTCCAGACCTTTGGCAGTAACTTCGGCTGGAGAGTCACAGCAAAACATACTCCATGGCAAATTGCTTGAAACCCTGCAGAACTCATCTGACGTGCTCTGCCCTTTCCCAGCCTCCCAATTCCACGTTGAATTTGTCCAGGGAGCAAACCAGCTCCAGAAAGGCCCAGGCAGGATTTGGAAATGGGGAAACCAGAATCTACCTTTGGCACCTTTTGTGCTCAGTGTTTGACACTACCTGACAACTCTTCATTGGTCAGGCTAGTGGAGCAAATGAGAGGAGGGAAGCTTAACAGTCAGGGAGATGTGATAGCGGTAAATAAAGCCTGATCAGCTGCAATTATTTTATTTATTTGTGGCTCTGCATCTTCATTTCTGAAATAATTGGTCATAAAGTATGGCAGAGGAAGCCAAATCTATTTATAAATCCTATGGACCAGTGTAGATTCCTTTGTTACTTCCAAATGCATCATAGAAAAAGAGAGTATTTGCTAAAACTCCAGGGAAGATTTAATATATTTGCAATGTATCTTACAGTTAATGTGTAGTTTTATTTAGCTCATAACAATTCAATCATACAAAATTATTACCATATGGGACAGGAAAAAAATAGCAACCTCCCCTTCTCCCATGATTGGTGTGTCAAACTGTGCTAGTATTGTAGAGCATAATAAAATTTATTTACATGATCGCTGATATCTGCAGTCGCAACTTTCTGTATGACTTACCAGGTAGGGATGGTGTAGGGCCATAAATTTCAAAGGGTTTTGGCTTATTTGTCCAAAAGGAACATGCACTTTATAGTTTTATTTGTTTTTCCTTTGTTTCTGCTAGCTGTTGGAGTTAAATAGCTGGCTCAGCAACAAAACCAACACACTATTTTTTTCTTCCAAAGACTTTATTCTTGAAGGGGGAGATTCTATGCCAGCCAGAGTCAGTGTTAAGATTCCTATTGCAGATGCTGGTGCCAGGATTTTGAGAGAGGTTTTTACAGTTCCTTACGGAAAAGCCATATGGGATCGAATAGAAAATGATACCTTGCTATTGGAGTTGTGAGAAAAGTGTGCTGTGGTATGTGTTTAGGAATGACATCTCTCATTCCCAGTTTTATAGACTGCTTTGCAGAAATGTGTAGAAGGGGTATTCGTTATAAAATCCTTGAGGTTTATTTGTTCCATTCAAAGAAACACTAGAGTATCTAGTGAACTCACTCTTGACTGAACTGAGATAAAAGCCAGTTCTGTTCCAGTTTTAGATTTTGCCTGATATTTTTGACATCTTTTTTCTTTTCTTCTGTTTTTACAAGTCACAGTACAGGATTGGAAAGAGCCACATGGCTGTTTCTTTCAGTAGCTGAAGTTCACAGTTAAAGTCTTTACTAAAGTAGCACCAATTAGCATCGGGGTGATAGCAGGCCATGAATCACAGCTGATGGTCTCACAAAATCCCATTCGTTAACTGATCAAACACTGCTGACCGCGTTGTTTGCACCTTTTGGCCCTGCTGTCCGTCCTGAAACCGGCTGCTGTAGAAGTCGTGCCACCCACTGGGAGCATCTGCTGGTTCCTGCAGCCCTCAGGGACACGACCCATCCCAGTGATCACGGTCTAGGGTAGACCTAGTGCTCTACAGAAATAAACCTAGCACGCCTTGCATCTTCTCTAACATTGCTGTAGCATGTCTTTTGGCTCAGAGTCACGGGCCCTGTTAGCTGGGCTGAAATCTACTAGCCAAGGTCATGGGGAAGATAATATTTTTGTTTCAATTGGCAAAGCACAGCTTTTTACTGGCTTTGAAGTGTCCTACTTATAGCGACAAAGGATTAGCAACATTCTTTTAGTTTCTCTTTGATTTCCATTTAGGGTTGCTCAACAAATAGTGCATCTTTTGATAGGGATATTAAATAGGCCAAACAATCCCCGTAATACAAACAACTGTTAATCGCTTTCATTTCCTGCAGTAATATTCCCTTTCCGAAGCTGCGGTGTGACTGTTGTACCTGCGAAATGCAGCCTCCAGGCCTGATTAGCATATCAATTAGGCTGGTGTAATTCTTCTGAGTTGGTAGCATTGCTTCCAAGTTCGAGGAGTTGAAATGAACTTCAGAATCAGGGCCACGGAAAGATTGCTTTCCTTATTACATTGCGTATCGTGCTGTTTTGAGGAAATACATTTTGCAAACCTGTTGCATTTCAGCTGGCAGGCATCCAGTATAAACATACTGTTATAAGTCAACATAGCAATTAAATCAAATTGCAATGTTTTCTCTGAGCAGCTAGAGAAGTGAGATATGCATACAGTAGCTGCTGTGCTAGAAGCCTTCCAGGATTAACACTTCGGCACGCTGGAATGTGCTGCGCGAAACCCGACCGAGCAGCCCCTGGTCAAAGTCCAGACCCAGCCGCTGTGTTTTGTCACTCGGCTTTTGTGTGACTGCTGCGGTCACTGGAGAACGCTGGTGCTGCGCAAGGTGTGTTGCTAGAGACCTAAGGTGGAATAAACTGGTCAGAAAGGTTGAAGCTGGTAATCCCGGCGTTCAGTTTGTAGAGGTGTATTTTAAAATCGCAGGGGGTGCCATGCTGTTACATCATGAAGAAGAAATACTTTCTTTGCTCCTGGACGTAACAATCAGTAATCAGATATTCTGTGGACCTCATCCATAAGATTTTGGGCTTTTTAAAGGTATTCGAATCCTTACCTACCAAATCCCTACTGAAACACTTACCTGCGTGAGACTGACAGGCAGATTTGATTGTACTTACATCAGGAATAAATCTGGAGTAAACTGGATGAATTGTGTCGCTTGATATTTAAAGTACATGAGATCTGAATGTGGTCCTAAATAAGAATAGTAGAGGTTGCCATGTAGTATTTTAGTTCTTTAACTTTTGGTATATTATGCATGAACTGTTTTTCTCTTGTATAACTAATCCCGTTCATCACATCAGACTTCTTCAGTATTTCAATGCAAATTGTGTTTTAGGACTCAGCAGTGCCCCTCGTACAAATCTCATTTATGCAGATTGGAAAATTTGTGTTGACTTCAAGGGGAGCTGGAGCAGGATTGAGACTGACTGACGGCCCTGGACAGCAATGCAATCCAGCCTTCTGTCCGTCACTGCGCACTGCGTTTCCCCTTGCCACAGCTCAGCAACTGCTGGCTGAAATATTGATCAATCCCATCCAGCCCAGGAGAAATTTGTTCTCAAATTCCGCAAGCTTGTTTATGAAATGACCCCAGAGTCAAAGTCTGCAAAGTCCAGGTAGCTCAAAGGTTGTCCATTTAGATTAGGATCTGCAGGGATCCGTGACAGCAGCGTTTCACCATGCTGGCAGCCAGGAAGGGGAAAATCCTCTTTCCCTCTTTTTCGGCACCAGCTCCATAGTGCTGTCCCAAGCCAAGGTGCCCTGTGTTATCCCCTCCTGGAGCCAGGCAGGAGCTGCTCTGAGCCAGGATGGGACAATAAGAGTCCCTGCGATGGGAGGGAGCAGACTCCAGCAAAACCAGGGCTGTTTTACTGGATGTCACCACACCCATGGGGTTCAGCCCCATGCCACTTCCTGGCACTGGGAAGCTCCCCAAAATCCCTCTCACCTGGTGTCCCCGCAGCATGTCCAGCTTCTGGCAGGAGAAGACTTCACTCTGCAGCTCACAGAAACATCAGCCCCACAGTCTCTGTGCCTGGGGCTTTTTGCACAAATAATCCAACCCTTGCATTTTAATTCAGCTCGTTTGTTGTGGTTTCTCCAGCAGGTAATAACACGATGCTCAATATCTGGTTTTGTTCTTGTCATACGCAGACACAAAAGGTACTGACTGCACCTACCCCTTATCGCCTTTTTAGGGGAGAGCTGAGTGGGCAGTCGTATTTTACAGTAGTGAAATGTCTCTACTTGATTAGCCACCTTCTGTCTAAGTGCTTATAGAATCTTGCTAATTAGTCTTTGGGAACAAAGACATTTTTTACATGTTATCACAGTGTATTAGGAAAGAAACATCTTCAGTGTCTGATTTTAATCAAGCTACTTCTTCATTATAATTTTCTACATACCAAGAAATGCAGTCTTGTGGCTTTGTCTTTTAATCAGAGACCCACTTTCAGTTCCTCAGTTTCTTGTTTCACACATTTTACCCTGTATCAGCTGTGCAGAAAAGCAGCAAACGTTATCAAGGGAAGAGCTGGCGTGAAATGCATAACCTGTAATTTACTGCTAAGTAACAGGGCTTGACACACTGGGGACTCCTTGGTGTAGCAGTGAGGTAAGATGTCCTTAGTAAATCAAAGCAAAAAAATGTGTCCAAAATGTTTTCAGTGGGATATGCAGATATCGCTACCCTGAAATATTTCATGGGAATTTGTCTCCATTTCTCTACAATTTGTAATCCTTAAACTAGGCTCAAGAGACTGAAATTCAGGGAGGGAAAATGATTTGTGCAAGTCTTGTGGTGTAAACCAGAGGCTGAAGCTGTTTTCTCTCTGGAGCAGCATGCACGGGTTTGTCCTGGAGACAAGTTGTACCACGCTCATCTGCCCCCTTGCGAGGAGTTATTTTGGGAGGTTTTATGGAGCTCCGTTCCTTCCCCTCTGCCCCGGTCCGCATCTCACGCAGGGATAGCTCTGGGGATCCCCACCGCTTTGGAGGATGCAGATGGGGATTTGCCCACTGGCGACAAGATTTGTTTGAAGTGCATTTGCTCTTCTAGCATCCAGCTCGTTAAAGCCCTCAACATTTCTGCAGGTTTCTTGAGTTAGGGCTGCTGGCTAGCGGAAGGGGCAGGAGATGAGCAGCAGTGCAATGGGTCGGATCAAACAGCATGTCTACTGGCTGAGGACCCACGTCCGACTTTGCTGGAGGGCACGGGTTCAGGCGACACAGTCCTGTGGTCAGTGAGGATGCGAAGGCTGGGTGACCTTTGGGAGGGACCCACACTGAAGTAACAGTATCTTGCAGGTCGAGACAGGAAGGTTTTGGCAAAGCAGAGAGGCTTAGGAGGGAGCATGCAGCGCACGTCCAAATTATGCCCGTGGCACAGTGCTATTGGTGACTCACTGCTGTAAACAAACAAAAAAAGTGTGTTTAAAATAGCCATTATAGCTGTTAATAACACAGCTTTAGGACACGCTGGACATTTCTGAATTTTTTTTTTTTATTTTTCGTGTCTGGTTCAATAGTGTTAGTACTTTTCTTGTTACAGTTTTCCACCGTGCTGTAAGGTTCTGCATGTGGGTAAATAGAAGTAAAGCCTGAAAGACTCATTTGCATGTGAAGAAGTAGCAGAAACCCAGAGTAAATAGCATCTGCAAATGTGTGGGAGCTGAAGAGTAGGGGGACAGCAAAACTGTTGTAAATAGAAGCAGTTTAAAGTGCTGGATTATGCGCTATGGATAATAAAATACCCCAAGCCAGCACATAAGCCAGATACTGTTCTCAGCAGCAGCATCCAACTGATCCTGTTAGCACTTCAACCCCCTTTTGTAAACTTTGCTAATCGGTGGTCCAAATTCTTCATGCAGGGGTGGCCACCCGGCCAGAGGACAAAAAACACTATGGCCGTGCCTGGAGACCTGTAACAGCAAAAATGTTTCACACAGACTGCAGATACACGCTGTATATGGATCTTGAAATGCTTTGATAAGCTGGCATGAAGCAACAAAAGAAATGAGGATGTTAAATTAATTTGTAGATTTACGGGGAAATCTAGCAGTGATTATTATTCTTTTCTTTAGTTTTCATGATGACTGACTTGTGTTTTGGTTGATTCTATCTCATGATAACACAAGAAGAGAATTTCGACCCAGCATATTTGTGTCTCCCTGTATTTTATGCTTGTTTGAATCACTGCGATATGATAATCCGGCCAAAATTTTCAAACAAACCTCTTTTGCATCTGATTCTTTAGGCGTTTATTAAGCAGAAAATCTGATTCCTGGGGCGTAAAACCCAGAGGTTTTTCAGCCTTTCATGTTGCAAGCTGAGGTTTTGTGTCAGGGCCCGGAGTGAGCCTCAGCCAGGAGGAGGGGAGAGTGATGCTGTGGTTCGAATGCCAGCTCTGCCTCCTGGGGCTGATGATGGCAGACAGCTTAAAGCAAAATCCTGTTTTTCTCCGTAACATGGAGAAGGATGGGGTGCAATGAGGAGGGCTCGCGCCAGCCCTGGACAAGTTGGGGACAGCAGCTGTCCCCTTCGGCACATGGACCCAGTCCCACCGCAAGCCACCTCCCCTCCACAGCAGCAACCAGTCTGACATCCCAGGGCGCTGACCCCCTCCAGACAGGGTGCCCCAGGAGCGCAGAGCCTGCTTTCCTCATTACCTGCCTAATTTCCCTATTCCCAGAGCCAGCTCTCAGTTGAAACCATCTTTTTTGCAGCCTCCTGACCCCAGGTACAAGAGCCGGGTAACTGGAAATTTAGCCCCCAACATGCCCTTTTTTGCTCTGCCTGACCTACTTGTCACTGCCCATGGGGAGCCGCGGGGGTTGCTGCTCCTCCCATGCCTTTGCTTCGGAGAGTCGAGCTTTTGTGCTGCTGATTGTATCACGGTGCCTCGAAGTTATCTTGGCGTGTGCTGGATGTTTTGGTACAGAAGCTGCTTTTTAGGTGCTTCTGTAGCGCTCTGGGCACTGATGCTTCACCTGAAGCCACGGCAAAGCCTCCGCTGTTGTGCAGTCGTACTTCTGGGCAGCGCCGATCCAGAGCGAGTCCATCGTTCCGGGCGCTGGGAGCACAGCCGGGTCCTGCTCTGTCAGCAGTCAGCAAGGCCATGCAGAAGAGATGGGTTTTGCAACATATCCAGGCCACCTATTCAAATCCAGGCTCTTTTGGCACCCGTGAAATTGTCTGACAACTTGTGAGCAGGCACCGTGCCATGCAAGCAGATGGGCACAAACGTCCCAGCAGCCAAGAGCCTGGGATGCTCATCTGGCAGAGGGGAGCGAGAGCAGAGCTCCTCAGTGCTCGTGTCCAACTGCCTGTCCCTCCTGAAGTCACCCTGGGAAGAGCGGGCACGGCGATGGGGTGTCTGGTCTGGGCATAGGGTGTTTCCCAGCAGAGATGATACCCTCCACACTCTCCCCCTGGTTTCTGCTACTCCATCACTGAGGACAGAGTAGTTTCTGAGATGCTTTCGGCCAGAGCTCCCCATTTTGTTCCAGACAACCAGCACCTGGCACTGTCCTGTGTCCTCAGAAACTCACCTTGAAGGCAACAGCACAGCAATTTTTTTTTAACTGCCTCTGCTCGGTGGTTTCCTGTGAGAGGCTGGCCCTTACCAGCAGTGAATCCTGAGATAAAAGGATTAAAACATCTTCTTCAGAGCTTCACAGAAATTGTCACAAGGGCTTTCTTTAAAACATAACTCCAGGGAAGGCCTTAATGCTTATCACCCCAAGGGGCAGCTTTTCTCACATAGGCATGCACTTCATGATGATTGACACATCATTAATTAACTGTTATTAATTAACCCCCTAATCTGAGGGGATGGGGGGAGGAATTCCTTGCAGGCCTGGATCCTGTCATTTCTTTGGACATACGAGTCCCCTGTTCTGCTGCACTCCCAAACCCATCTGTCTTTGGGACTGAAGAAGCTCCTAAAATAGGCAGGACTAATGAACAACCTGCTATAGCCCCCCTTCAACCACCTTCATTTGCTGACAGCCGCAGCTCAAACACAATTTGCAGGAGCGAGACTATTTGTATCTATTACTCTGAGTTTATAGGAAGAGAAATGGGGGGG
>Ga0065711_1035743_pt1 | contig 21891 bp, 27 predicted proteins | sample Hoacrofraction12_FD_59098 | JGI IMG/M metagenome (GOLD analysis project Ga0065711, IMG submission 59098) | Hoatzin crop microbial communities from Cojedes, Venezuela - Epithelial fraction 12 v2 (version 2) | ecosystem: Host-associated > Birds > Digestive system > Esophagus > Crop | place... | reverse complement strand
CTCGCCTGTATCCCCCCGCAGAGAAAACCCAGGTAAAGTTAGGTTTTTACTTTCTTTTTTGCTTTATTACACTTAAATCACCAAAAATTTTGGAAAAAAGGCTTGACAACAGTACTCCAAAGGGGTACTATGCTAATCGCAAGAGCCAAAAGTTAGCAAATCCCGTGGCTCTTGCGGTGAAACCTGGGGAGAGCCGTCTCCTAATCGTTCAGGCTCTCCCCGACAACTAGTGAAAGGGTTTAAATGGACTTTATGTTTGAGGAAAATTGTTTTGATTTGCTTGACAATTGGGATGAATCTATTGACGATTGGCGTGCTATTTACGACCTTGGAAGCATGGATGAACCTGTTCGGTTTGTTTATCGGGAATCAAACGCTCAAGATTGCGAGATAGCAGCAGCAAAGTATTCAGAAGAGCGGTATAACAACAAGAAGGCGTCGAGCGGTCTTGCTAGGAGTTATTACAGAAAGATTGCTATTGGCTTAATTCTTGATTGGAGAGTGTCGAAGGTCACAGATAAATCATTCTATATGCGCCAACCCAAAGATAGCGACCCCACTAAAGACAAAACGGCTGCTTCGCTGGTTTATAAACCGAATGAATCGCTAACTTGCTTTGTCAACATGGGGGAGTGGGAGTCTAAAGCATGGCACCTTAACGACCTAACTGTACCCCGAGAAGAACTGCCTGAATCGGTTCAAAGTTATTTACTTGCAAATGAAATTCCATGGGTTATGACTCAATCTGCGACAGATTGGGTTAGAGACGTTGCTCTTGGAGGGGAGAACCCTCAAGAATGGGCAAAAGAGAATTTGCACAAATGGTATTGCGATAATGAACTGAGAGGCTACTGGAATGAATAAGACTGATTTCTCAGCAAAGAGAGATATGGTTGGCATAACCCAGCGCCAAATCGCAGATGAACTTGAGTACAGTTTGGATGCAGTAAAGAAATGGGAAAAGGAATCCACCACTTATCCACCAGAGAAAGCGGAAAACTTTATTAAAGAGCGCCTACGAGAGCAGCAAGATTTTGTTGCGAAGACAAAAGAGGACATTCAGAAGGAAACCGATAGTGAGAGCAAATTCTATATTGTCAGGTTTGCGTATTTTCGCTCGCAGGAACAGTTCGACTCTGCTGGCAAAAAGGGAGATTATGGGGTCTATAACGCAAATGTCCGTGCGGCGGCGTTAGAACTGCTCTCAGAGGGCTATTTTGTTGAGTTCAGAGCGCCAACGGAAATGTTTGGGGATATACAAGTATATAAGTACAAAAATTCAGAGAAAGGAATCGTTGAAATGAAAACCGCAGAAGCAATCTCCGTGATTCTGGAGCGTGCGAAAAAATCTATGAGGAAAGTCTCTTTAGAAATGGGTCAGAACCCAAATTATATTAGCACTATTGTGTGCAACGATAAGAATGTATGGTGTGCTACCGCAGCAAGGATTGGCGAAAAGTGCAGTTTCTCGCTTTGTTTTGTGCCGAAGGAAGAAGTAGACGAAGATATGGTGGTTATTGATGCCGACAACGATTAATGGTCAACCATCTAGTAAAGAGATTGTTGCTTGGGCGCAAACTTTGGAAGACCCAGTGTTCTTATCGTTCTCTTGCGGGAAGGATAGCACCGCTGTATGGGCTTTGTTGAGGGAAGCGCATATTCCAGTTATTCCAGTTTATTATTATTTTGTCCCAGATTTAGAGTTCATTCAAGAGACAATTGAAATGTTCGAAGAAGTTTTTGGGCAAAGGATTGTCCAAGTTCCGCATCCGTCGCTTGCTCGCATGTTGTGGTTTAAGGTGTTTCAGCCGCCAGAGCGCAATGGGATTATCGAGGCTGCGGCGCTGCCTGTCGTAGACTCAGATATGTATTGGAATGAAATACGAAAGGATTTTGATTTGCCTAACGCTTGGGTTGCTGATGGTCTTCGAGCGACCGACAGCCTTCAACGGCGGGCAACCCTGACTCGTTATGGGGTAAAGAGAGAAACAGTCAAAAAATTTTCTCCTATTGCTGATTGGTATGCTGAAGAAGTGCGAGAATTCCTTGTTGAACGACAAATCCCTGCGCCAGTTGATTATGAAATCTGGGGACAGAGTTTTGATGGCATATCGGCTAAATTTATGCGTGGATTGAAAGAGCACTTTCCAAATGATTATGAAAAGGTTCTTGAATGGTTCCCGTTTGCAGATTTGGATATTCTAAGAGAGGATACTTATGGTAAGGCTGCAACCAGAGCATAATCGCCCCAGAAAAGAGGATATGGCTGAGAAGGAGCGCATTCGGAAGAACACCGATAGCGAATTCTGGTTCTGTTTATGCTTTAAAACGGAGGCGGAGAAAGCGAGATTCCAAACAATAATTGGGAGCGATAAAGAAACGCTCTCAGGGATTGAGATAAGGGAACTTTGCGCCAACCTTAAACCCGAAAGGGTGAAAAAGTCATTTAAGCGCCCGCAAGCATATCCAGCCCATAAAGACCCTTTGGCTGACGTTGAATACAGCGGATTTTTGATGCTAGATGAATACGCAGAGTTGCAAGCATTAAAAAAAGCCTTCGAACACCCAGGGAAAGCAAAGCATATAACAGAATCAAAGCATTACATTCGTGTTTTCTTTGCTAATAGGGCAGACAAGTTTGAGTTTCTGAAAGAGTGGAACCTGTCCAAATATGGCGATAAGTATCTTGATGGGTCTACTTGGCTAAAAGAGTGCATGTAATTGCAGTTCGTATAGGGGTAATATCATATTATGGAAAATTGTGTGGCAACAGAAGGGCGGTGTTTTATGCGCAACCGCATAAAAAATATTGCAGCGGTTATTCGTTCATCTTCTGCGCCAAGAGCATCGTCAACTACTGTGTCTGATATTTTAGGCGTTGCGTCTGACGTAATTTCGAACTTGTTCGGCGGGTCAGATTTTGGGCAAGGGCTATTAAATGGCTTAAGAGAGGGTCTTCGGGCGTTTGAGAAGGCGGCAAGCCAAAACGCCCTGATTAGAATTATCAAAAATGCAATTCTTCGTCATTTGCCTATGGACTACCTCAAGGCTTTAGGCAAGACTGACTTTGCGAATGCCCTCGAAAATGTAGTAACTGATTATGTTCAGAGCCTATTCACTAAGCACCTAAGTCCAGAAAAGTTATGGAATGCGACAGTTGTATTTGGTGAGCAGACGCTTAAATATGCGCTAGCGTCGTCTAAGAGGTCGGGCATTCTTCCCGATTTAAGGGCAGGCGTTTCTGCTGCTATTAAATATGCCAAAGGGACTGCGACCTACAATTTAAAATCAGCGATTTTAGGCGAAGCGTTTGAATCGCTTAATAAGCAGGTATTCGGGACAGATTCTCAGGGCAATTCACTCGCTCCCAAAAAGTACAACTATTATTCAGTGTCTAGTTGGAAGAAGAGGCGCCGCAAATCCCGTGTTAAGAAAACTAATCTTTGGAATAGGACATAGATATGCCTACTGTTATTAAAGGACAACCAACAAGCGACGTTATCCGCCAGGAGTTAGCCGATAAAGGTGAACCTGTGATTCTTGCGTTCTCATGTGGGAAAGACAGCATCGCAACATGGGTAGCACTTGAGGAGGCGGGCATAGAGGTAGTTCCAGCCTATCTCTACCTTGTGCCTAATCTGCAATTTGTCTTGGATAGCCTTGCATACTTTGAGGAGGTTTTTGAAAAACCTATCGGGTATTATCCCCACCCTTCGGCGTTCCGTTACATGGAAAGTGCGTTGTTCCAACCGTATGAACGGCTTCCTATTCTTTCAAGTTTCGGTCTGCCAAAAGACGTAACTTACGAGCAGGTTTGGGATTGTGTTCGTGTTGATGCGGGATTGCCTGAGAATACCTTGGTTGCCAATGGCGTTCGTGCGGCAGATAGTCTTGCTCGCAGAGCAAATTTTGTTCGGTCAGGCTATTACAACTTTTCAAAACATAAGGTATCTCCGATTGGAGACTGGGTGAAAGATGAAGTAATGGCAGCGATTGAGCGAAAAGGCGTTGAATTGCCGATTGATTACGAATTATTCGGGCGCTCCTTTGATGGACTCGATGCAAGGTTTATCGAGCCGATTCGAGAGAATTTGCCAGAAGATTTCGCAGTGCTTAAAGAGTGGTTTCCATTCATTGAGGCGGATATTTACAGGCGAGAGTGGTTTGGATAATGAGACTACCCAGCAAACCAACATATACCCCCAAAAAGGAACGGGAATTTACCTCAACTGAGTTGGAAGACCAGTCAATTGCAGAGCGTGATACGAGAGAGCGGAAGCGCCGCCATTATGCAGGTGACGGGAATACCTTTCTCTATATCTACTTTGAGAGCGCCCTCGAAAAAATGGAATTTGGAAAATTGATTGGCGATGATAGCGACTTTATTAAAGGGGAAAGCCTTAAAGGCTTAATTGAGCCGAAGGGGTTTCCGAAGCCAACAAAGGTAAACCGTTTGTACATTAAGCCAGTTGATGCGACTGAAGCGGAGGACGAAAGCGATTTTTGGTTATCCTGCTGGTCTCGTTTGTGGGATTGCTTTTTGGAGCACAGTGAGCATCATTGCGTCTGTCTTGTTTTCCAAACTGGAGAAGATGCAGCAAAGTTTCTTGCGATTGAAGGGTGGCGGCAGTTTGGAGACCGCTTCCTTGATGGTTCTAAGATTCTAGCCAAACTACGATAGGAGAAACATGGCGACAAAGTCTAAAAAGAGCACTGCGAAAAGCGGTGCCAAATCTTCTAATGCCAAATCTGGGGCGAAGAAGAGCACAACCAAGAAGGGGACTGCCAAAAAGCAGTCAACTTCAAGTAAAACTAAGACGACCAGGGCTAAGAGTTCTACTGCTAATAAAAGCACTCGTGGAGCATCCAAGAGCACAAAGAGCCAGAGCAAAAGCACCAAAGCGAAAGGCTCGAAAGGTAAAAGTGGGTCAGGTTCATCAAGGAAGAAGTCAAGCGCCGAAAAACGCTTAACAAGAGCATCATTTAAGGGACTGACTAAATCTGAGAGAAGAGTTGCTGAGAAAGTTACAGCCCAGAAGAAAGCAGAGGGGTTTGATAACGAAAGTGCGGTTGCTCTCAGTCTGCATGCAGCATCTAAACTTGAGAATAAAAATAAGTCGGAATTAGCAGGTGCTGTTTCTCAGGTTACAAAGGGCGTTACTTCTGATAAGGGAATTATTAAAAGAATGACTAGTCCCTCTGGTAAGTCTGCTCTTCCTGCGTCATAATGAAACTGCCAGATAATAAACCCTTAAAAGACCAGTCTATCGCAGAGAGAGCAAAGAAAGAAGCAGACCGTTTTGCTTATGCCTGCGATGGCGGGTGTTATATCAATGTGTACTTTAATACAGAATCAGACAAGAAGAAATTCTGTAAGTACATAGGTGTTAAAGTAGCCGACTATATTGATGGGACAAAACTTCCTGACGTCAAAGTCAAACGGGGCGTTGCCAAATTCAACATTCCTGACGCTGACCCTGAGTGGGAACTTGAAGAAGAATATGGCACATACGCTGAGTTCTTTTTAGATTTGTTTGACAACTATCTCGGCGGTCTTGTCCAGGTCAAAGAGAAGCCTTCCATATTTTTAATTTTTCCGACAATGGATAAAGCGATGGAATTTTCTCGCTCTAGTAACTGGGGGGGGCGACTTGGTCAACGATTTGTCGATGGTTCTCGATTTTTGGAGATGATGAAAGATGCCTAGATATTCGAAAATGACAAAAGAAAATCAATTGAAGTACGATGCGCTTGAGCGGCGAGCGACTGCTTCAAAACAGAATTGGGTGCGTGGAAGCCTGCTTATCGGTATGCCATTTCATGTTTATAAGTGGAACCAAGCAAGAGATACTCGCAACCAACTCCAAACGCAAGCAAAAAAAGAGTTTGGTAGCAAGGCTACTGTTGGGAAAGGCAAAACATTAACCATCAAAAGCAATTCTCTTCGTGCAAGAGAACTTGAGATTGGGGCTAATGAAGCGAATCGAAATAGGATAATGTATCGTAACTCAGGATTATTCGGACTCCCTTATGCCATTTACGCAAGGCAAAAAGCGGTTGGGCAGTTTAATCAGTTTAAGACCATTTATGTCACTGGTTCGCAGGGTTAATTATGGAAAAGCCTAATCTACCTGAGACAACAGACTTTCCAGAGGAGACCATTGAATGGTTTGAGGCATGGAAGAACTCCTCCAGGACTGATACATGGGATGCCCCTCAGTGGCAATACATGTTCGATACAGCAATTGTTCATGCCCTTATTTATGCTTCAAATCAATTTAATCTTTTAGGGGAACTTCGAGCGAGATTAGCCTTTATGGGACTTGATTTCGACCCGCCGAAGGTCAAAAGCGAAGTTATAATCACAGACTTCGATAAAATAAAGGAGAGGTACAACAGTGGCGAAAAATCGCAGAGGAGGGCAAACTCCTAATTATGCGATTGTTCCTCACTCAATTTACTCTGACGGTAAAATTTGCGGTGAGTTTGCCGCAGCCTATGGCTTAACTCCAGACCCCTGGCAGCAACTCATTTTGGATGGGTGGCTTGCTTGTAGGAAGGATGGGAGTTATGTTGCGGGCACTTGTGGCGTTTCCGTGCCACGTCAGAACGGGAAAAACGCCATTCTTGAAATGGTTGAACTATTTAAGTCAGCCATTCAGGGAAGAAAAATATTGCACACTGCTCATGAAGTTAAAACCTGCCGAAAGTCTTTTCTAAGGTTGCAAGGCTTTTTCGCTAATGAGCGGCAATACCCAGAACTGGCAGGGCTTGTGCAATATATCAGGCAAACGAACGGTCAGGAAGCAATTGTCCTAAACAACGGTGGTTCAATCGAGTTTATCGCTCGTTCTAAATCATCTGGTTTAGGGTTTACTGTTGACGACGTAATTTGTGACGAGGCGCAGTTGCTTGACCAAGAACAAGTATCTACTTTGCGACCAACAATGGCTGCGGCGCCTAGCGGAAATCCTCAATTATTTTTAACGGGGACACCGCCCCGCCCAGGCTTTTCGGGTGGCGTTTTTGAGCAAACTCGAGAGAAAGCCCTAAAAGGAGCAGCGAAACGAACTTGTTGGTTTGAATGGAGCGAAGAAGAAGTTGGCGACGTTCGTGACCCACAGAGATGGTACAAGGTAAATCCTGCATTGGGGTATCGCTTAAGCGAGACAGTTATTGAAGACGAACTTGCCACAATGGATGATGACAAATTTGCTCGTGAGCGCCTAGGCTGGTGGTCAAAAACTGGATTTAGCAGTGTTATTGATGAAACCATGTGGGCGAATGGATATGTGGATGAAGCGCCTGCTTCTGGTAAAGAAGCAATAGGGGTCAAATTCTCAGTAGACGGTACTCGTTTTTGCGTTTCTATTGCAGTCAAAAACCGCAGGGATTATTTTGTTGAGTTACTCTTTTTTGAAAATCTAGCGGATGGGCTGGATTCTCTAGTTCAGTGGATTGTTGAGAGGCAGCATAAGATTGCGGGCGTTGCTATTGACGGGCGTGCTGGGACAGACATTTTGCTTTCGAAATTGCGCGAAGAGGCTTTCCCCGAGAAAGGGTTGTTAATTCCAGGGACTCGGGGTGTTGTTGCCGCATCGACGTTGCTTTTGAATGCCGTAAATGAAAGGCGTTGCTTTCATGTTCAGGATGGGCAGGAAATACTTAATGAATCAGCGACAAAGTCGGTAAAGAGAGACATTGGGAAAGACGGCGGTTGGAGTTTTGACGGTGATTTAGCACTGCCTATTGAAAGCGCCGCTCTTGCTCTTTGGGCGGTTGATAACACTAAGAGGAACCCAAGAAAGGGGAGTAAACTGCTGTGATTCAGACAGAAATGTACCAAGTTCAGCCATCCGACGTAAAAGGGCTGAGTGATGATGAAGTTGAAAAGTTCAATGAACTTTTGCGAATTTGGCAAGACAAGGCTACTAACAATCGTATCCAAACAGAGTTTTACGAGCAAAGAAACAAGTTCATTGATTTGGGAATTGCGATTCCGCCGAGCATGCGAAATATCAATGCTGCGATTGGTTGGGCAAGCATGGCGGTTGACTGCCTCGCAGAAAGGTCAATCTTTGACGGCTTCACATTTAGAGGAAAAAGGCGAGACGACATTAGCGACATTCTTGAAGCGAACAATTCGAAAGAACTTTATTCTGAAGCATGCACAACTGAACTTATTCATTCCTGCTCTTTTTTAACGGTTTCTCGGGGAGACGAGAACGAGCCGCCAGTTGTTCTTAACGCATACAGTGCGCTTGAGGGGGCTGTTGTTTGGGATAGGCGTAATAAGAGACCCAAGTATGGGTTTGCAGTAACAGACACAACAGTTCCCGATTCCACAGGAAGGGTAGAGCCAACTGAAGTTAATTTATATCTTGATTACGCCACCGTCGTTTGTCGGCGACTTAATAACACCTGGTATGCTGAGCACCTCACCCACTCACAAGGGAGACCGCTGTTTGAAGTTTTACGCAATGAGCCATCTCTTATGCGACCGATGGGAAAATCCCGTATCTCTCCAGCGGTTATGGCGTACACAAATTCGGCTATGCGCTGTGCTGTCAGAGGAGAGTTGTCTTCTGAATTGTTTGCTTCTCCACAGAAGTATCTGCTAGGTGCCGACGATGGGGTGTTTGGCGAGCAAGAAGACGAAGATGATGATGAAGTGACCAAGATGCGAAAGCGGGCTGCGAGAGAGCGGTCTAAGATGCAGGCATACTTGGGGACTATTTTTGCTGTTACGCCAAATTCGAATGGGGACATTCCTCAATTCGGACAGTTAAGTCAAATGAGCATGGAGCCGCACAACTCCTATATGTACATGTTAGCAAAAATGTTTTCAGGTGAAACATGTATTCCTGTATCTCGTTTAGGCGTCATGGCGGAATCAAACCCTACGTCGTTTGAGGCTATCCAAGCGATGAATGAACCGCTCATTCTTAAGGCACAACGCTTAAATGAGACTAATGGGAACACACTTAAAAATGTTGGGCGGCTCATGCTCGCTATTATGGGGAATAAAACACTTGCTGATTTGACCGATGATGAACGCAGATTATCTGTATCTTGGGCAGACCCATCCCGCCCAAGTACAGCGGCGCAGACTGATGCTGCCACAAAACTTGCGTCAATTTTCCCATACTTTACTGAATCTGACGTGGCTTTGGAGATGGTTGGATTTAGCGAAGAGCAAATTGCTCGTCTCAATGAGGCAAAGTCAGAGTACGAAAAGAAACAAGAAGAAGCGAAGGCAAAACTTGAGGAGCAAATGAACCCCGATGCGGGGGAAGAAGATAGCAGTCAGGAAGAAGAAGCGCAAACTGATGAAGCGAGCACCGAATAGGTGCTCTTTTCATAAGCGGGCAAACAACAGCCCTAAATTGTTGGCAATCGACCGCTGTAGGCGGGAAAGGAGCCGATTATGGCAGAGCAGGGAACTGAACCTACTTCCCAGGAGGAGGAAGAAATTCAGGAACGGACTTTCACCCAAGAAGAACTCGACAAAATTGTTCAAGAACGATTAAGTCGCCAGTCAAAACAGGTGAAGGAGGGGCAAGCGGCTATTCAGAAATTGCAAGAACTTGAGGAAGCCGAAAAAACAGAGCAGCAAAAACTTCAAGACAAACTTGCAGAAGCAGAAAGCCGAATTGCTGATTTTGAAAAGCGTGACGAGATAGCATCCATTAAATCGGAGGTTGCTCAAGCGCAAGAAGTGCCAGTTGAACTGCTACGGGGTTCATCTCAAGAAGAGATTGAGGCTCATGCCGCTCAACTGAAAAAGTATCTCGAAAAGCCAAGTGCGCCAGTTGTCCCAAATGAAGGAAAGCATAGTGACGCACAGCCGCAAGGTGATTGGCTGAGAGAAAAGTTACAGAGATAGAAAGGATTGATAATGGGTTACACAGACATTATCGGGGAGGCTCAAGTAGCCGACCAAATGATTCCAGACCAGGAAGTGAACCAAATTTTACAGGAAGCGGCGCATGGCTCGGTCATGATGTCTAACGCTCGTATTGTTCGAATGACTGCTCGCAAGTATAAGCAGCCCGTTCTTGCAACTCTTCCTGATGCGTATTGGGTAGATTCTGAGACTGGTCTAAAGCAAACGACGAGCGCAAGTTGGGAAGGCTTGACCATGACTGCCGAGGAATTGGCTGTGATTGTTCCTATCCCCGACACTTTGATTTCCGACTCCAGTGTTCCTTTGTGGAATGAAATTCGCCCGCTTATTATTGAAGCGATGGGTCGAAAGATTGACCAGGCTTGCATTTTTGGCGTTGACAAGCCTGACACCTGGGCTGATTCTATCCTTGATTCAGCAACTGCTGCGGGCAACACTGTGACTCGTTCTGATGATGAAGATTTGGGCGAGAACGTCTCTACGTTGGGCGCAAAGATTGCTGCTCAGGGTTACGGCGTTAATGGCTTTATTTCCAAGCCTGGTATGCAATGGGAGTTGGTCGGTCTTCGCGACAAGAATGGGGCGCCCATTTATACAGCACTTGCTGGTGACACCAACCAAGGCTTGTATGGTTATGCCTTTAACGAGGTAATGAATGGTTCTTGGGACAGTGAGAAGGCAGAACTGATTGCTCTTGACTGGACTAAGCAATTAATTGGTGTTCGCCAAGACGTTACTTTTGACGTGTTTAGCGAGGGCGTTATTTCTGATGCTGATGGCAAGATTGTGTTGAACTTGATGCAGCAAGACACCAAGGCTTTGCGCATTGTTTTCCGTGTTGGCTATCAGGTTGCTGCGCCTGTCACTCGTGTTCAGACAGAAGGCGAGAAAGTTTATCCTGGCGGCATTGTGCTGCCTGGTGCTTCTGCATAGGAGTGACTTATGAAAGCAAAAGTAAAGAAGCCGTTTTTCGATAAGAAGGTAGGCATTAAGCGCAAGGCTGGTGAGACGTTCGAATTGACTGAAGAGCGTTTTGCTGAGATTGAGGCTAAGATTGCTGGTTATATTGAGAAGTTGGCTGAAAAGCAACCAAAGAAAGCCGCAAAAAAGCAAACTCCTGCTAAGGAGGAGAGCAAGGCTACTAAAGAATAGAGGAACTAATGGCAGACGTTGACCCTTATGCAACCGCAGAAGATTTACAGTCCAGATGGCGAGAGTTAACTGAGGCTGAATTAGCCCGAGCGGAAGTTCTTATTCAAGATGCTTCTAACATGGTCGCTTCTCGCAACCCAAAGGCATCTGCTGAAATTTGTAAAGCAGTGGTCTGTGAGATGGTGAGGCGAGTTATGTCTGTTGATAGAGGCGGGATTACGTCTCAATCGCAAACCGCTGGCTCTTTTAGTGAGAGTTTTAATTACTCGACTAGTTCTGGGTATGGCGATTTGCGAATTATGCCAAGCGAGGAAAAGTTGCTTGGCATTGGCTCTATGCGGATGGGCTATGTGTACCCAAATGAGGTGTATAAAGCATGAGGGGAGAAACCATCACCATCTATTCTTATGTTGCCACAGGGCGTGATGATATGGGCGATACCATAAAAGAGTGGGTTTCAGAAACACTCGATAACGTTTTAATCGCTCCTGTTGAGCCAAGTGACATTGCGGATGCTGTCAATCCAGAGCGAGTAAAAGCCGCCTACGAATTATGCCTCCCCAAAACCTTCGTTGGCGACCTGCAAGGAGCCAAAGTTGTTCTTCCTAGAGAGGAAAAACCGTTTTGGGTTGAAGGCAGGGCAGAATATTTCCCTGACAATGGGTTGACCCCGACCAGTTGGCATTCGAAAGTGAGGGTATACCGTGTCGAAGGCTAGAAACCGTGTGGAGCCTAACAGTTCGGAGGTTCGGGCACTTCTGCGAGACCAAGAGATGCAAGATTATTGTCTTGAGTGTGCTCAAAAGATTGCCGACACCGCCGAGCGAATTGGCAAAGGCTCATACATGGCGAACGTCGTTGCTGGGCAGAACCGCGCTCATGCAATTGCTACGACAAAAGGCATACGGTCATATTTCGACAATAAAAGAAACAATACTTTATTGAAAGCGATGGGCGGAAAATGAATATCGAAAAGCGTCTTATCTCATGGCTTAGCGGGTATGGTTATGACGTTTATCATCGGGTTCCTGTTGAGCGACCAGACGAATTTGTAACGCTCCAAAAAGAGACCAGTTCTCATGGGGCGGGCAAGATTGAGTACCCATGTGTAGCGATTCAGGTGTGGGGTACAAGCGATAGCAGCGTTTCCGATACAGCAGAGGATATTGTTAAGTTGATTAAGTTTCATCTAAATGAACAAGATGATATTTCTGTCAAAGGAATTACAGGTGCTTACGACTATTTTGATGATGATTCAAAAACACCTCGCTACCAAATTGTTTTGGATTTAGTGACGACAAGTTAGGAGTGAATTATGGCTGACGCAAATAATGCCGATAATGTATCAGTAGGCAAGCCGCTAACGTCGGGTGGTGTTTATCTTGCACCGAAAGGCACAGACTTGCCGACAAATGCGACAACTGACCTTCCTGATGCCTATGTGAATCTTGGATTTGTTTCTGAGGATGGCATGACCAAGTCTATCGACACCGACAGTACCGAAATTAACGAATGGGGCGGCAATGTGATTAAGCGCATTCGCACCTCTTGGGGCGAACAGTTTCAGTTCGTGCTTATTGAAGGCAAAGAAGACGTTTGGAAGTTCGTATTCGGCGAGGAAAATGTTAAGACTGATGGGGAAGAAACTGTAATTTATCACAATGCTGGCTCAGACACCGAGTGGGTTCTCGTATTTGAGATTCTTCTGACTAATGGCGGCAAGAAGCGCATCATCGTTCCGCAGGCTGTTGTGATTGAGCAGGGCGACGAAGTCTATAAGGCAGATGAAGCAATCGGCTATGAAGTTACGGTCAATGCTAACTTCTTCGATGGCAAGAATGCTTCATATGAGCGTGTGTCAAAAGGCGCAGCAGCGTAGTAGTACGCATGATACAGAAACAACTGGTTAAAAGGAGAAACAATGCTAGATTTTAGCGTAATGGATGAACCTCAAATTGATGCTTGGGCATTAGAGAATGACGTCGACCTGTCGGCGTATAAAACGAAGGCAGAGAAAGCCGCTCGTTGCACAACAGCAAATCTTGAAGGTTATGGCAAACAGAAGATTGAAGTCATGGGGGTAAAGGTTAAAATTTCCCCTTCAATCTTCAATGATTATGAAGTTGTTGGCATGCTAGGTGAGGTTCAAGCGGGCAACGTTTTTATGATGCCAAAACTTTTCGAGAGGGTTTTTGGGGAAGACTTCCCCCGCATTAGGGCTGAATTGACCGAGCACTTCGGCGGCAACTTTAATTTAGCCATTGTGTCCGCTTTCTTCTATGACGTGATGGAAGCAGTTGATACAAAAAACTAATCGGGCTACTCCGTGCCTTACTTAAACATCGAGCGGAAGTAAGGGCTGATTTCCAGCATTATTACGGTCTGAATATCAGCGGCATGGGGGTAGATTTTTCATATCTCTATGCCGCTGACCTATATGCTCAGTTGCCAAACGACGCTCGTGCAGTAAGCGCCTTAACGGACTTACCAGCATGGAGTAAAACCGAGTGGCTATTAGCATCTATCGAGTATGCAATAGCCCAGCAAACATTTGTGAATTCAACAGATGCTAAGCACCGAGAAAAGGCGCCGAAGCCTCTGTTTTATAACGATATTAAATCGAAGAAAAACCAAACAGAAAACAACCTTTTTGCGGGCGCTGCGGTTATGACGGTTGACCAATTTGAAGCAGAGTTGAAGCGGAGGAACACAGCGAAGGGAGATTAGATGGCACGGGAAATCGCTCATGGGTATATCTCAGTCTCCCCGAACATGAGTGGATTCTTTAAGCAGATAAATGCTGAGATGAACAGTTCGCAGATGGCTAATGCTGGTGCGATTGGTGGGAAGACCATTGGTGGTAAATTTGTAAGCGGCGTTGGCGGCGCAGCAAAAAAAGTTGCTAAGGTGGGGCTTGCATCTCTTGCGGCTATGGGTGCTGGCATGAGCGTAAAAACATTTGGCGGCGGCATGTCTCGTGCCCTCGCCTTAGACTCTGCGAATCTTAAAATTAAAGCCCTTGGGCTTAATGTTGATAAGGTAAAAGAGAGCGCCCTAACGGCTGTTAAGGGAACTGCATTTGGGCTTGATGCCGCATTTACTGCTGCTGGCACTCTTGGTGCATCGGGCATTAAAGAAGGCACAGAAATGACCAAGGCTTTACAATCTGCCGCTGGCGCAGCCGCTCTGAGTGGCATCTCGATGGAGCACATGGCTACCATGTATGGTAAGGCATCTATCGCTGGCAAGGTTCACAACGACATTCTCAACCAACTTGCAGAAAACGGCGTTAATGCAACTGGCGCCCTTGCTAAAGAGATGGGCGTCGCCGAATCGCAGATTTTTGAACTTGCAAAAGGTGGCGAAATTTCCTTTGAGACGTTTTCAAATGCTATGTATAATGCATTTGGTACAGCGGCTTATGGCGCAAATGACACATTTCAGGGCGCCTTAGCGAATGTCCAAGCAGCCCTTTCTCGTTTGGGCGCTCAGTTTGCGACTCCTGTTGTTGAGAACGGCACTCTTATATTTCAATCTCTTATTACAACAGTCGATAATCTCGCTACTGCACTTGTCCCTGCCTCGGATGCTTTTGGGGAAATCGTTAAATCTTTTGCTGGCGGACTTATCGGCGGGCTTGATTCATTCAACACTTACATTGCTGAGGGTGGTAGCATCTCTGGGTATTTTGCACAACAGGTAAATGATTTGGCATCCGCTTTCTTGAATCTTGCCCCCATACAATTCGTATCAGGCTATTTAGAGCGTATTATCAATGCGGCGGCTGGCTCTACTGCATTGCAGACGCTGGCAAATTCAATCATGCAGGCGGCTCAGGCATGTGCCCAGTTTGTACTAGATGGTGGGGCAGTTGGAGCAATTTTGCCCAAGGTTGAACCCCAATTAGCAAAGGTTGGTGACGCCTTTGTTGGGTTAGTGGAAAATATAGACCCCGCAGTAGCAAATTTAGAACCTCTCGCCCAAAAAATGAAGAGCGTTGCTAGCGCATCGAAAAATATGGTCACCAACCTCAACTTTGGTGAAATCTCTGAGCAGTTGAAAACTTCTCTGACCAGCACCAAAGATTTCTTCTCTACTATTGGCTCCTTCTTAACAGAAGGAATTAATATATCGCCCAGCGGCGCAGCATTTACGGCAATGGCTACTGCGTTTACTGCGGCGGCAAAGCCCCTTGCTGGCATTTTCCCACGTGCTGCTCAAATTGCATCTTCCGCTGTGAATGGAGTTGGCAAGGCTTGGGGTTGGACAAGTAAAATCCTAATTGGTTCTGGCGGGATTAAGATTGCCGCTGACAAACTATCTGAATTAGCGAGCGCCTTTAAAACGGTTGGCGACGACGCTGCACAATTAGGCGTTAAAGGTTCTGGGGCGTTTGGGGCGCTGTCAAGTAAAGCATCTGCTGTTGCTGCCAAGATTAACGCTTTGCCATTCTTCAGCCCAAGTAAACTTGTTGGGGATGCTAAAGCCGCAGGGTCTCTCATGGCTGAGAGTTTTAAGGGAGCATTTGGAAAGATTGCCCAAGCGGCGGGAGCCACTCCTGACATGAAGGCAAAGATTCTTTCAAAGTTGCCTTCGCTTTCTAATATCACTCAACGCATGGGGACACCTCGTATTATTGCTGCGTTTTCGTCTATCGGAGCAAAGATTTCAACTGCACTTAGCCCGCTGACAAATTTGCTCAAGCGTGGGCTGGAGCCACTTCTTGCTAAACTGCCGCAGATAAGTATCGGATTTGGTGGCTCAATGGGCGCTGTTGGTAAATTCGTATCAACTCTGACTAAAGTGTTTAACCCGATTGGTATGATTATTTCATCATTTATTACGATGATGGCAACCAACGAGCAATACAGGAGTGCTGTGTTGGGGCTGGTGCAAAGTATTGGGTCAACTCTAATTCCAGTTTTTGAGACGTTATTTGTTTCATTGCTTCAAATCGGGCAGACAGTGCTTCCTGTTGTCCTTGACGTCATGGATGCACTGACCCCAGTATTTGCACAAGTTGCACTTGTTGCAATTCAATTGGTGGCTGCAATCGCTCCGCTTGCCGCCCAATTAATTAATCTGGTCTTGCCAGTTGTCGTGCAAATCATTCAATCGCTTGCTCCATTTATTCAGGCGGTACTGCCCATTGTTGTGACTGTAATTAACACAATATTGAGCATCGTTACTGCGCTAATGCCAGTTGTGCAGACTGTTCTATCTGTGGTTGTAAACCTCGTTGGCGGAATTATTATTCCATTTCTTGGCATGGTAATTACAACAGTAATGAACATTTTAACTGTAGTTACGTCGGTCATTGGCGCAATAGTATCAATTATCGGTGCGTTTATTACAACGGTGCTGTCAGTGGTTGCCCCGATTGCGGAGACCATTTTTGGATTTTTTAATGCGGTTACAAGCATTGCGACACAAGTGTTTTCAGGCGTGTTTACGACCGTTAATACCGTTTTTAGCGGCATTGCTAATATCGTAAGTGGATTTTACAACACCATTTCTGGCGTTTTTACTCATGTCCAAGCAATTGCGGGACAAGTTTGGTCAGCAATCCGTTCAACGATTAGCAATGTTATTAGTGGGATGATTTCCAAATTCTCGTCGTTCGGCTCAAGAGTTGCCGCTATTTTTGGTCAAGTAAAAAATAAAATTGTCGGTGTTTTTACTAGCATATACGAGAAGGCGAAAAGTGTTGTCTCAGGGATAACCGACTTTTTCGGCTCGATTCCAGGCAAAATTTCGGAAATGTTTTCTAACATTCATGTCCCTACATTGCATGTTGAAGGCGGATTCAATCTTGACCCAACGAATTTTCAGATTCCTCACATTTCCTTCTATGGAAAGGGCGGTATCTATCGGGGCGCACACATTGGCGTGCTTGGCGAGAATGGGTCACCTGAGGCAAACATTCCTCTTGATAGAGGCATGAGACCGTTTGCCGCTGCCATTGCGGACAACATGGGGAATTCTGGCACAACATACAACATTTACGTTGACGGGAACAAGATTAATGATGATGAAGCGATTAGGGCTAATGTTGTGGAGTTAATTACGAATGCGCATCGTGTTGCGATGGTAAGGAGTTAGAATGTCGACCCTAAATACTAAGTACATTGCGCCAACTGACCTAGCGACTAATTCTTACTATGGGCAAGGCACTTCAGGCACTGCCGCCAGTCCTGTATATGTGGGCAGGGGTAGTGACACTCGCTATTGGGCATGGAAGAGCAAGTATTCGACCTTCCAGATTCGCTGGAAGTACCGAGATTTTCTGCTGCCAGAAGATGGCAGTGTCACAGAGGGCGAGTGGGGCGATTACAGCGAGTGGATGTGCGACGACCCCGACTTGGATGCTAGTGATTGGGACAATTGGGATGCGTCTAACACAATCGCCTTCGGTTCTGGCTCGACAGATTATCATTGCCATGTAGCGGGATTCTCAAAAACCGATTTAGATACGACTATTGCAGATAGGCGAGAGTATACCGTTCAGATTAGGGCGTATAACGAGCCGACCACTGAGCATGGAGTGACTTACGAGGACACTTATGAACTGGATGTGCCTCCTGACATTGAAGTGCTGTCGCTCACCTATGAAGATTCAGACTCGACTATCCTGGCGGAATTGCGTACTGATTATGCCAGTCGTGTCCACAATCTGTCCTATTCAGCGTGGGTATACGGGTCTAAACCGAGCAAGCCGACAATGAAAACGGGAGAATTGACAACTAACTCTGCCAACGAAGGGTATTTAACAATTACCCCGAGCGATTTTGGATTTACTGCCAAACCAGGGCAGAAAGTAACGGTTTATTTCTATGAGAGTAACGATTTAATCGTTGAACCAAGCGCCCAGCAGCAAACTCAATATGTCACACTGGTATTCGCTGCCCTTAATGACAAGTTTGTCGCACCGACCGAACTGGGGGCTAATGCTGAGATTACGCAGACAGGCTACTCAGGCTGGGTGTCCGAGTCTATGGCGGTCAACAACGCAAGTCATGACAACTATTACTGGACTTGGCTTTCGCCTTATTCCACTTTTCAAATTAGATGGCGATGGCGTGATAGACTCTTGCCGACCGACACTACCAACGACATTGGCGACTGGGACAATTGGAGCGCATGGACATGCGACGACACTTCGCTCGATGCCGAGAATTGGGATAATTGGGATTGCAAGAACACTATCGCATTTGGCAATCGCACTGGCACACCCCATACTCATACAGCAGGTTTTGCTGTTGCTGACTTAGATACCACTCTCGCTGATAGACGTGAGTACGAGGTACAGGTGCGCGCATATAATGAAACCAGCAACGAATTTGGTGTTACATACGATGATACGTTTTTGCTTTACTATCGCCCTTCGATTACGGTTAAAAAGGCAACGCTAGGCGCCAGCGGGGAGTTACGAATAACTGTCGACACCGATGCAGCGTGGGGAGACAATAGAGTTCAGGTATGCGTTTGGCTCTCCGAAAATGAACCTGTTCGCAAAGTCTATATAAGCCGACCCATGTGGGCGTCTCCTAGAAGCGGAGAAACTGTTGAAGCAGCATTTAGGCTAGACGACGACGATTACAACTTCAATGCCGATATTGGAGATGAAATCGTTGTCTCTTGTAAAACTATTAACGACCTGTCCGTTCTTTCAACAGAGCAAGAACAACGTGTAACTATCGAACCGTACTCGGACACTTACGAACCTAACGTCACTTTCGAAGTCATTGATAATGAAGATGGCACCGCTATTGTCTCAGTTAAAGATGATTCTGCTTACGATTGGACTTCCATTAGCACTGCTTTTAAATGGTACCTCCCCTGGGGCGGTCGTGTAGATATGAAGGCGATTAAAACCGAAGTAGTGTCTAAGACTGGCAGCAATAAAGAAATTAGATACACTGTTTGCCCGCCGCTCCAGCAGAATTGGCAAGCGCGCACCATAGTCACCACTGTCGCCACTGATAAGACTAAGGAATATTCCACTGGGTGGGTTCAACTCGATAAGGTAACTGCTGGCGGCGCAGCGTTTTTGATTGTTGATGGGGTCGCAACTGCTGGAGTTCGCTATAACATGACGCTATCTTCGTCAATGACACCAGACTCTGAGGTGTATAAGTGCGCAGGTCGGGAACGAGAGATTTCTCGATATGGCGTTGGTGGTCAGCATGTGCTTAAAATAACTGGCTATGTTTTGGAAGACGATGATTACAAAAGCGACGATGGGATTTATAAATCTTGCAATGTATATGCATGGGAGCGTGTCCAAAAAAGGGGTCTTCTCAAAGATGCAACTCTTAATCTTCCTGGCGGGTATCAATATAACGTTCGTGTTGACACCTTGGACATTAACCGTAAGCACCCTGATTACGCAGAAATTAGTGTCTCATTGACTGAGGTGAAATAGTATGACGTGGAAAAAGTCTTACTGGACAAAGTCTGGGATAGTTGAATCGTTTCGGTTTGTAATGTGCCAGCCGACAGGTTTGTTTGCAGAGGAAAAGGAATTAACTGGCGTTCAATCAGCAACCATTAATTTGTCTTACACAGGCTCCTCAAAGTATGGCGGGCAATTAGAAGTCATTAATTCAAATTGGGAGTGTAATCATGTAATCAGGATTTATTACACTGCTGAACTCCCCTCTACTGGAGACTCAACGACAATTTTGCTAGGTACTTTCTTCTCTGGCACCAGCGACCAGACATACGAAAAAGGAGAATACTCAGGGACTATTGACCTTTGGGGGACTCTCTTTCGTTACACTGAAACAAAATTGAACAAAAATATGACCTGCGCAAAAGGTTCAAAAATTGTTTCATGGTTCTGGAAATTAATGAAGATGGAAGGCTCAACAGGCAAGATTGCGTCAAACATTAAGACCAGTGCTAAGTTTTCGAAGACCGTGGTCTACGATTTCGGAAAAACAAAATGGGATATGCTGTCAAACATAGCCAGTAGGCTAAACGCAAGAGTTGAACTTGACGCAAAAGGTCAAATCTGGCTTAAGAAGAAAGTAGCGCATAGTAAACGAACGCCAACCTATACCGTTCCTACGGGAGCCGCTTCGGTCACTTTTGAGGGAGTTGAATATTCAAATACTGAGGCGGATGTTGTTAATCGTTATTACACAAAAGCAGAAATGAGTTATCAAGTCGAAGAAAAGTACAAAGACAAAAAAGGCAAGACGAAGAAAAAGAAAGTCACAAAGACGAATACTTACTATGGCTCGGCGCAATTAAGCAAATCGAGTGTTTATCATTTCTCTAAGCGTGGGCGAAACGTTGATAGTTCGGAATCTTATAGTGATTTGCCCTCTAGTATTGAAAAAATGAAAGACGAATCATCTGCGCAAAGGAAAAAGAAGGGCAAGGCAATTCAGAAGTGGCTCAAGGAAGAGGCGCAAGACGCATTGGCTAGCGTGGATTCAGCCTCTTATGAGTTCAAGTTCGACTCGCTGTACATGCCTTATACGATTGGAGACATGATTTGGTTTGAGTATATAGACTCGGCAGACGACTCGGGGATTAAAATTAAAGGGCTTGTAGAGTCTATTGACTATAAGATAAATGAGCGGGGATTAACCATGTCAACGACAATCAAATCTTACCAGAGAGCGAGGCTCTAGATGGCTAACTGGAACAGTTTTGTCAACTTGTTTAAAGAGCAGGATGACTCAGGCGAAGACAATTACAATCCGAATGCGGCTGAAACCTTCACCGTCATGGAAGATTCTGAAGACGGCACAACTAAAATCTCCTTCGCCGAGATTGATGAAGACGGCAACGAAGTGCCGCTCTACGATGCGAATGGTGAAGAGTTGCATGAGTTCGACGAGGACGGCAATGAACTTGACGAGTTAGCCATTCAATCAGGCGAAGTGCCCACCATCGGTTACGTTGCCGAAGGCGACACAGCGGTTGCCGTGCCTACCACAGATGGCGGCTACGTGGTAGTCGGCAGCGCAGGCTGGGGCGATGAAGTCCAAGCCACTCTCGCTGACAACACCATTGCCGCCGAGGCAGCATCCATTGCGGCTAGTGCTGCTGAGACCACAGCAGAGGAGGCGCAGGCGATTGCGGAAGCGACTAATCAGCACTTTTGGACAGATGACGCTGGTATTCATGTCACATTCTCCACGCAGGAGGAGTTCGAAGCATCCGCCACAGGTCACAATCTGCTTGAGAACAGCGAAGGTATTCTCCTGCGTGAGGGCACTATCAATCTCTCGCAGTTCAGTCCGAGTGCGGTGGCGTTCTACGACGGGCAGGGCAACGAGAGCAGTAATGTGGTGGCATCATTCGGTAACAAGGGCGCATTCTTCTATTACAACGGCGAAGGCATCGCCAGTATTGAGCCTGCTGAAGACGGCTCTCGTATCCGTGCGGAACGATTCTATGCGAGCGAGACAATCCGTCTTGGAGATTGGTATATCTCGCAGGATTCGCTAGGGAACTTCACGATTAATTAAGGAGTGAGACATGACTATTGCAAGCGGCACAAGCGGTACATGTGAGTGGGTCATTGATGATGATGGGCTGCTCACGATTGGTGAGGGGACTTTGGGGACATGGTCTATTGACGACGTACCATGGGATGCTTACACAGCGAACATAAAAGCAGTTACATGTTCTGGTGCAGTAAAGGCTCAGACTTGTTTCGCCATGTTCTATAACTGCTTCAACCTGACTTCGCTTGACTTGAGCAGTTTCGATACCAGTCAGGTCACGAACATGGTGTGGATGTTCTACGGCTGCTCAAGACTGACTTCGCTTGACTTGAGCAGTTTCGATACCAGTAGTGCGACGTACATGGC